>Ga0163203_1000209_pt1 | contig 15581 bp, 12 predicted proteins | sample PL_2010_330m_FD_113534 | JGI IMG/M metagenome (GOLD analysis project Ga0163203, IMG submission 113534) | Freshwater microbial communities from Powell Lake, British Columbia, Canada to study Microbial Dark Matter (Phase II) - PL_2010_330m | ecosystem: Environmental > Aquatic > Freshwater > Lake ... | reverse complement strand
GTCTTCGATAGATCTGAATATAACTCTTCGGGGGAAATAACATCTGGTTTGATTTCTTCCGTAGTGGACAATCTTTTAGTTGATATCTTCACAATTGTATTATGAATCAAATAGGCATATTTCTCATCCCTTATAGGGGCTATGCCAACATCCGAAACAGGAGAATCGCGTAAATGACTTGAATTTAAAAATATTGCGACGAATCTTAAAAAGTCGTCCTGGGTATCGCAGGAAAAGATGTCTTTTCCGATTTTACATAGATCCGCATAGAACTTCTCCGCTTCCCTCGCTTCGATATCCCGTTCTTTCTGGAGGTACTTAAATATCTCCTTTCTAGTTTCCTTACTCTTATCCTGATGTATTAAAATATCTTTAACCTTTTCTTTCATTCCCGCGAGAATTTTATTTGTATCCTCTACTTCAGTTTCTTCTTCCACTGTATCACATAATTCTCCGTATTTTCGTTTCAAATCGTTCAAAGAAATTCCAGAAAAGTACCCAAACATATTCAAGGCGACTTTGTCCAAATCAATCCCTTGTGTGTATATATACACGAAAGGAAGACTTTCTGTTTTTACGGCTTCCAATAGTACCTCTAACGCATCCTTATAAGGCGGATCGCCGTCGGTTAATTCCCAATCCAAGATTAAAAGATCCTTATTTCTCAGGATGTTTTCTTTCTTATTTTCCCAATCGTTTAGATCAACGTATTTGTAAATGTCTAAGATACAGTTTTGCGCTTTAAAACTTTCATATAACCCCTTGGGAATTTTGAAACTATCTTTTTCGGGATGATCGGTGGAAGCGTATGGCTCTTCAAAGGCGTTATCTATACATACGGCGGAACAAATAGAATCGCTAACAATTTCTCTCGCGGCACTCTCAAAACTCATCTTTTTTCCCCTCGATTTTTTCCATTATAAAACACGCTCCGCCTAATCTATTGAAGTTCTTATCATTGCTTGCATATATCTCGTAGCCTATGGTGTGAAGATTTGTTTTGGCAAGGTACAGTCCAATTCCTCGCCCTCCTGGTTTTCTAGTAAAGAAGAGAGTGAAAATTCTATCCAAATCTGCGTATTCTATTCCTTCCCCGGAATCCATTATGAGTATTTTTCCATTTTCGTATGAAATTTTTATTTTTCTATCACTTGCAGGGATTAACCAATAAAGTGCGTTATTAATAATGTTAATAAATGCCGGCTTAATTACGGACTCATAGGTATAAAAAACATAATTATCAAACGAGGCATCGGTAGTAAATTTGATGCGGTGTCGTTCGAATCGTTTCGCGAAAAATATTTCTAAATAATCTTTGATTTCCGAGCCGGTTATTTCTGTTTTGGTTCTTCTCATTGTCCGATATAAAGGTGTGAGAAGCTTGTGATTGTTCTCCAAATGTTCGAAGGCGATGCGGAGTTGTCTGTAGTTTTCTTCAATTTCCGGTTTCTTACTGGTAAATCTTTTGAAGAAATCGATCGCTTCCGACATTTCTGCGTAAAGAACGTTAAATTGATGATCTATTATTTCTATGGCCATACCGAGTTGAGCAAGTTCATGTAAGGCCTCGACTTTTTCACTGATTTTTTCATATTGTTCTTTATACCAACCCACAAGTAAATCGTCGTCAATATCAAAACTCAAACTTTCGACATGGTCAACAAACGAATCGTATTTATCTTCTATTTCTTCTTTTATCGCATCGTAGATAGCCCCTAATTGCTCAATACGCCTTTTTAATTCTTCATTATCCTCATTACCGCTGAGTATTAAATGTCCGGTTTTTTCCGCATACACATCCGGGAATGTTTGTAAATCATCCTTCATCTGGGTATCCAAATCTTCTATGGCATTGGTGAATCTGGCTCTGTAACCTTTTAAAGTAGATGAGACGTCGCCCATGAAATCGCCGTACCGCTCTTCAAATTCTTTCTTGAGATTTTCCTCCGAAAGTTTTTCATGGATATCATCAATTAAAGCATTACAAGCTCCGATTAATTCTAAAGCCGCATCATATCGCTCCCTATACTCATGATATCTATTTGTTTGGCGATCAGTTAATTCAATTCTTCTCGGCTTAACCAGCTTTATATTTCCCAATTCGATCTTTTTCGATCCGATTTGGGAAATGTTTTGTGAAACTTTGTTATACAAGATTGTATCTTTTTTACTTTCTTGCTCTAAATCTGTCAGCCGTTCCTTAAGATCATTGGTAATCATATCCAATTTTTCTGAATTCTCTTGTAATTCTCTCTTAAACCTGGTGGCGGTCATTTTGCTTCTTTTCTTTTCCGCCCTCAGGATTCGCCTGTTACGTTGTTTTATAACATCTGCTTGTTCCTCACGCAGAGTAGGGCCATACTTTTCTCTTTCCTCTGGGCTTTTAGTTCTGAAAAATCTGACGGCTAAATCAACAAAAAATTCGATCAGATCCTCTTTGAATTCACGATAAGCTCTATTTTCTATGAAACCCTCTCTACCGGCTTTGTCTTTCAAACTAGGATTTTTATTTCTGCTGATTTCGATATATCCGAAAATTCTACGGTGACTGAATTGATAGTAGGTAGCGCTCAGACTTCTTCTTTCTTCGAATTTTAAAAAATCATAGTCGGTCCGACCATAAGGGAGGACTCTGAATTTGTCACGATAAAGGTAAAGTCCACCGAACCGGATGCATTTTTTTATAATTATATCCCATTTTTCTCGTGGTAATATGGAGCTTGTAGCCATTCCTTCTACAAATCCGAACTCGATTTTTAAAGGCCCGTACGGTGTTTGCCCCGGCGGTCTTCTCGGTCGAAATTTGTGTTGTATAATTTGATTGTAAACTTTCAGTTCTCCCTTAAAAAAGCCATTTTCGTCAAAAGAACCGATAAGATAGTGATCCGAATTACTGAAGACATCTTCTCTTGTGAAGAAGTTCTCCTTGGCGATAAGGTCGTACTTCCCAGATGAATCATGTATAAAAAAACCGGTTTTAAAAAGTCTTTCTTCTTTAAATGAGTTATTTATTCCACTGAGAGAAGTACGTAAGTAATTTATAGCCGGATCGTCCCTGATGTCAATTCGATCGCCTTTGCTCAATTCGGTTAATTGGTCGTGCGGATCAAAGACGATAAAAATAGTCCCGTGGCTGTCTTCTCCATAAAAATCCGATTGTATTCTTTCTACCAAAAAATCGGGGAAATTAAAGTTTTTCGCATCTCTCGAAATATCATTGGCCAATGGTTGGTGTTCTTCCCAATTACCGGATTGCAGATTTTGCTCGAATTCGTTGACGAGTTCAAAAAGAATTTTTTTTATGCCGCTAGAAGATGGGATTTCCTTAATATGAATATCGATATCATTCAAATAAAGGTTCCAATTATCCAAAATTCTCCAATCTATGAAAAGCGCCAAACAATTTCCGTTCTTTTTTTTCGTAATCATGAACATCTTAGGCCCGAGATACGAAACGGACAATCGTCCTATTCCCTTCTCACCCATGGGAATTCTGATTGGTTTGCCGAGTCTTTCTTCTTCGGTTAACGGTTCGGCGCCTCGTACCCTCGAATCGGTTCCCAATACTATCCACTTTTCTTCGATATCTGTTTTCGACATTCCGGTTCCGTCATCGGATAGTGTAAACACCGGTGAATTCAAGCCTTTATAACCCAAGAGATAAAGGTCGCAAGAGAGGTTATCGGCATACGCATCGTATCCATTCTTCCAAAGCTCGCAAATCGCAGTCGGGAGATCTGCTATTTGGCCTTTTCCTAAAAGGTCGACCGCGCGTGCTTTAGCTCGAAATGACGGCATTTTCCCAACTCCGTGTTATTGTATTACCGATGCGTTTTGCGAGTTCGGGCGGAACCGCGTTTCCGATGTGTCTTGCTTTGGCAAGGATACCTTGAGCTTTGAACTTATAGGTTTCGGGGAAGGTCTGTAAAGTGGCGCCTTCCCTCAGCGATAGTGCTCTGTCTTCATCGGGATGACCGAATCTTCCATTGGACAAACTATGGAATTTGGTCGTTATCGTCGGACCCGGTTTATCCCAAAATATTCTCCCGTATACGTTTCTGAAAAGGTTATCTTTGCCCTCATAAGCCGGTATCTGGAGTTCCTGATCATCTTTCCAACAAATCCGCGTGCCGCCGTCTTTCGGTGTCAGACTAAGTCTTCTTTTATTTTTCTCGGAAAGAGCTGCTGTAGTATGTATAAAGTCCGTATCATCCCTTGTCCCGGCTTCTATCTGATCGAAACCGTTATGAGTGCCGATAAAATTCCGAACTATCAGACTATCATCCGTTTCCTCTTCAGGAAGGGTTATTTCTCGGGCTATGCGACTTGCCATTAATAGATATCTTTTTCTGGTTTGCGGAACGCCATAATGATATGCATCTATTAAGTCGTGGTCGTAAGAATACCGCTCATTATCTAAAAAAGTGAGAAAATCTGACAGCACGTTTTCTTTCTTGTTTGTAAATAATCCCGGAACGTTTTCGATAACTACATAACCGGGCCTAAAATATGCAACAAACCTCTGGAATTCTCCAAGTAGATTTTTTGTTTGTTTGGCCTTGTTTTTATCGGTATTTATTTTTGTCCAATATTGGCACGGACTGCAACCGATGAAAATCAAGGAGGCGTCATTTTTCTCTATACCCGTTAATTCGGCAAGTTGTTCTTCGGATAAGTCATGAATGTCCACTTCGATGAATTTGGAACCGGGGTTATTGATCTCATAAGTTTCTTTGCAACTCGTATCGTTATCAATTCCAGCCAAAACATCAATTCCGGCCTGTGATAACCCAAAGGTCATTCCACCGGCGCCACAGAAGAAATCAATCGTTTTCAGCTTCGTTTTATTTAAGCGCTTTTTCATATACGCACTCCAATCCCTTACAAATTAAATTAGTTTTAGGACTCTTCAGCCTTTAGCAACTTCCTATCGTAAACCTTCTCTCTCCTTTTCCCCCTACACCGGTTCCATTTGCCGAAATTATATAAATAACTACCCTATTACGCAATTACCAATGTTTACCGAACTCACCGAAGGAACCACTCGCATACTCGTACCAGCGCAGCACCTCACCAAGTCCATGTTCTACAACCCAAAGATGGAGCTGTGTCGCGATATCGACATTGCGAGCATTGCCGTTTTTACTGCTTCCTTTCCTGACCCCGATAAATTGAAATACATCGACGCGCTCACTGGCACGGGCGTACGCGGTATGCGCGTGGCAAACGAAATTGGTGGCTTTGACATTACGATCAACGACCGCAGCACGCCCGCTTTTGAGCTGATTAACCGAAATATAGCGTTGAATAACGTAGAAGATTGTGTAACCGCACAGAACGAAAACGCCAACGTGCTCTTGCATCGCAAGCATTACGACATTGTCGATCTTGACCCGTTCGGATCACCGGTTCCGTTTCTGGACGCGGCGTCGCAATCAGTAACGAAATTGCTGTTAGTAACGGCAACCGATACCGCACCACTCTGCGGCGCGCATACCGGTGGTCTGCGGAACTACGGCGCACGACCGTTGAACACCGAATACCACGCGGAGATGGGCACACGCGTTCTCCTCGGCGCCGTCACCCGCGAGCTGGCGCACTACGACAAGGCGATTCAGCCATTGCTATCGTACGCCTCCGCGCATTTCATCCGGCTCATCGTGCAGGTAGAACCCGGCGCGCAGATAGCTGACGAAAGCGTGCTACGGTTGGGATTTATCGCCCATTGCTTCTCCTGCGGGCATCGATTCGCGTTCTCCTATCAGGATATGCTGGACATGCGCGTGAACAACACTTGTGAAGTGTGCGGTAAGAAAATGCGGATCGCCGGCCCGCTCTACCTCCATCCAATCAAAGACACAAACTTTTGCGAGCTGGTACATGAAGAACTAGGCAAACGAGAGTTGGGCAAGCAAAAAGAAGCGATGAAGATCGCTTCTACCTGCAGCCACGAGCTGCGGGACATCCCCTACTTCTACGAGCATCATGCGCTCTGCAAAATGGTGAAAATCCCGCCGCCTCCACTCGCAGCGTTACTCGATGCGTTGCGTTCCAAAGGCTTCGCCGCAAGCCGAACGCAGTTCTCCGATACCGGACTGAAAACAAACGCGCGAATTGACGAGCTTAAAGCGCTTATAAAAACGTTGTAGACATTTTTAATTCGCTTTTAAAAAAGTGCCGGGGGCGGGGTTCGGACCCGCGACTTCCAGATTATGAGTCTGGCGCCCTAACCAACTAGGCCACCCCGGCCTTCACGTCAGTTTTACTCGTTATTACTCTCGTTCAGTTCTTTCCGCAAATCACCGATCGAAGCGACGCGTTCCGCAACGGCATTGTGCTGATGGATACTCTCCTCGTTTATCTGCTTTATCTTGATCACCGAATCGTCCGGCAGATATGCAAACGTCTCCACCACGCGCTTCGCCATCTCACGAACGCAATCTTCAACGAACATCGGCTTCTGATGCGCGGTTTCCACCACTCGTGCCTCATCCGGACGTTTCAGGATCTCGTACGTCTTCGCGCTCATCGACCGTTCTATTATCTCTATGATCCTATCGAGAGGTATTCTAAAATCGTCTTCCACCTCTATGGAGATGATACCGCGCCCTCGTTGATTATGCGTTGCCAGCGGTATGCTATCTAAAAACGACTCGGTATCCTCCTTCGCCACGCCTCGCTTCGCTAATTCTTCCGCAGCACGCTCACGCATGAGCTCCTGCGCACACGGACAGGCAGTCATCCCGGCGATCTCAGCCCCGATAATCTTCTTTATACGCATGCCGTTCTCGCGTTCCGGCGTACGATACGCTATCGCCTCCGCGAAGATTATCGCAGGCTCTTGACATGAAATTTTCATTACCGGAGTTCGTCTCAGCAGCATATACTCGCTTTTCATGCCCACCTCTGCCGTCGAGGCGTAGGGGTGACGATCGAGTAAGCGCTTTGCCACTTCACTGCACAAGTCCTCCACATCGTATACCGTCGAATTCACCGCTTTGTCTAGTACTTCGTACATCGCTTCGAGGTTCCTCGACATGTTCGCCCCTTTTATATCACTCGGGAGGTCCACGAACATATGAAAATCCGATATAAGAACTACCGGCCTCTTCCCACCGGCTCGCGCGACTTCTACCAGCTTCTTCACGTTCGTTACGCCCACTCGCGTCAAGTTTATCTTTATGTCTGGACTGCAGGCTTGCACATCTGGCAGGTCTGGTGTCATGGTTTTTAGTCTCTACCTTAAGTTTGTTACGCCTTCCTATTTAAATAGCACGTAAATGTCCCAATCAAAACGATCAACCGCGATAGAGCATACAAGTACTAACGTTCTCCCACCCACGTAGCCGTTCGCGGTATCCTTGTTTAATCCTGCCCACCACTCGCCTAACGACGATCAAAAGCATGTTGGCACGCACCACCAGCACCATTGATGAACAGTTATAACAGAGCCAAAGTGGCCCATCAGTGATAGGTGAAGCACGTTTATAATTACGTGACGACGTTATATATACAAGCGGTTTTAGGTGAGTAAGCGAAAATGAGAAAAATTTTTGTAGCCGGTGTTGGGAACCAATATCTGGGCGACGACGGCTTCGGCCCCCGGGTCATTGAAGAGCTACAGACGAGAGAGCTACCCGAGAACGTGGAGGCACGTGATGTCGGACTCTGCGGCATAACTCTGGCACCGGACCTCAGTGACTACGACCACATAATCTTTGCTGACGCCGTTAATACCGGCGGCAAGCTTGGCACTATCTATCGTACGGAAATAAAAGCGGAAGAGGTGGACGGATTGAAGCCAGGAGGACCGAACCCGTTCAACATCAGCATCCATGAAGCTCGGCTAGAGGAACTCCTCAGTTTCGCTAAGTCCATCGGCACGCTTCCACCCACAGTTGTCGTTATCGGGTGCGAAGTCCTGGACACCCAGCTGGGCGAAGAAATGAGCCCGGAAGTCGCAACTGCGATCCATAGTGCGGTAGAAATTATTCTGGATGAATTACAGCAGGACCGCTCAATCTGAGCGTGCAGGCTGGGATCGAAACATTCTTAGAAGAGTAACCCCCTACGCTCATTAAAACCGCGAAGGAACGGACTAACTAAAAAGAGCATAAAAAATAAAAGCAGAAGAGTACCCCGCCCATCTCAACTCAACCAAGCAAGACAGACTTGCGGTACCCTTTTCCCATATGTGCTAATTTGCGCTTATCTCACCTGCTTATTCACTCCGGCGTAGCGAACGGAAGCAGCTCGTGCTTCAGTATCTGCTTGCCCATATGCACGTGAACTGCACATCCCAAGCACGGATCGAAGCTTCGTATCGTCCTGACGATATCGACGCCTTTCCACGCTGCAGGATCCCCAGCTTCCGTGATCGGCGATTGAATAAGTGCCTGTTCGTAAGGTCCTGGCTGCTCTTCTGGATCCCTACCTGATGCGTTCCAAGTCGTTGGTGCGTGATATTGATAGTTGTCAATGACGCCATCCTTCATGATGCACCAGTGCAGGCACGCGCCACGCATTGCTTCAACTACACCAAACCCGATACCCTCCTTTGGCTTCTCGTACGGTGTCCAAACTTTCGTCTTACCCGCCTTCATGAATTCTAAAGCTTGCATTACCAGACCCGTTATGCAATATGCGGAATAGGCATGATAATATGCCCGTGCTCTGACCCGTTCTACGGTATTTGGCTTCGCAGGAATCTTCCACTCGAAATCCATCTTATCCGCAAACTTGAAACCCGGTACTACTGCTGCTGGCAGTTCGAACTTGAGGCTCGATCCCGTGGACGCAGGTGCAAGGCCCGCCTTCGCTGTCACCCACATCCGCGCAAGCGGACCGAGTTCGAGAACATTGTTCTTACCATCGCCCTTCCAGTTCTTCCACCGTGGCGACGTAACCCAGGTATACTTTGAGCCCCACTTGCCGTACTCGCCGGGCACGGGAAGCGTGCGTTTGTTCCACGGATGCTCGTACTCAATCGCATTTCCTGCCGGATCGGTTTCGACTTCTTGTTCCCAATCACTTGAGTACCAGCCTCGGCCGATGAATTCTCGTACTCCAACATTGAGTTCCACAAGGTCCGTTGTGACAAGTTCGCCATTCAAAATGACTCCCGGAGACACTAATCGCTTACGTCCCATCTCGGTCATCCCCTCGTAGTTCGCGGAATACGCTTCTGGATCGTTGTAAGCACCTACAGCGAGGAAATTGCTATCTCGTGCTCCTACATCCTCATAACCCTGTGCAAGCACGAAATTCAGAAGATCGTCCGTAGCGGTGACCAGCTCCTTTGTAAAGGCAACGTGCCGCATGAGCAGTGTGAGGTACGATTCGATGTCCGATGCCGAGAGGTTTATCTTTGCGATTCCACCAGGGACAAAGGTATGAACGTGAGGATGCTTTGCACCGAATATTGCCGCCATATTGTGTCCTGCCTTCTGGACTAACAGCGACCTGAGATATAGCTCGCCCGCCAGTGGGTTCAGTGCGGTCATGATATCCGCGACGGTAGCAAAGCCGTGAACATCGCTCCGCTCCGCCTTCGTATTCTGCGCCTCGTCCCACCAGTCAGGATTGAACTTCTTCACGGCAACCTCGCTGTAGTCCGGTCCTTCAAGATTGAGAACACCAACTTCAGCATCATATAACTGCTCTGCACCGTGAACGAAATCTCTAAGAACCACACCCATTGGCGGTGGAGTCACTCCGTATGCCTGATCAACAGCGTTTACCGATGCGAAACCATGAGGGACAGGACAGACGCCGCAAGCCCGCTGGGTAATCATAACCGCTTCGGACGGCTCTCGTCCCACCAGAATTACTTCAAAACCTCTGAACATCGGGCTGTAAGCATATGCATCGTTGACCTTTTTAGCATCGGTGTCTAACTTTGCATGAACGCCCAAATGCCCCTCAATCCTCGTTAAGGGCTCAATCGTTATCTCTCTCTCTTTCCCTGTCTTTCCAGGTTTGGCTGCCGTCTTCTCCGGTTTCGTTTCGCCTTTTAGCTTATCTAAGAATCCCATGTTATATCTTCCTCCCCTTATCTTTCTCTGCTTCCATCTGCGTATCTAACGCCTCAATGAATTCGGGTATCAACGGCAGAAGTGACTCCATGACCGGTTTAAAGCGCTCAAATCCCATCTCCGCATGGGCAAGCATGCCCTTTATATTCTCAATGATGAACGGCATCGCAGGTGCTTTCGCGAAGAACGGTGACGTTGGCGCATCCGGGAAGTCAGGATGCGTACAGCCAAAACAAGGAGCTCCCGTTCCTGTACAGCCGCCGTAGCCGTCTGCCCATGTCGTATTGTTGCAGTTCGTGATGATCCCCTTGCAGCCCAGTGCACCGAGACAGCCGGTATCTCCGAACGCATGTGCATCCGTACCCTCTGCGTAGAATCCACAGATCGGACAGAGTTCGTGCATTGTGTAGCCGTAGAAAGCCACCGGTCGGTGCCACTCGTCAAGCTCCAGAAGCGGTGCTAATCCTCTCGCCGCGAGGACCGCTTGACCCAGAACCTGTATTATGTTATCCGGTCGTGGTGGACAACCAGGTATACAAATGACCGGAAGCCCTAAGCCGCCAGTCCACTCTTTCCCTAAGTAATCCAAAAGTCCCTTCGCTCCTGTTGGGTTCGGATTCCCATGCGGGATCCCACCGTACGATGCACACGTGCCAATAGCGACCGCTGCTGCACACCGTTGCGCAAGATCATCAATCACATCGCTGAGCTTGAGTAAGTTCCCATCGTGCTCTCCGATGACACAGAAGACGCCATCCCCTGCCTTTGACTCGTCAGGAATCGCGCCCTCGAGGATCAGTACAAAAGGATCGTACTTCCCATCCATAGCATCAACGAGAATCTGTGACGCATCGTCGCCCCACTCGAACATCAAGGTTGGATGGTAAACAAGTTTTAGCCCTCCAAGCCCTGGAATAGCTCCGGTTAACACATCGATAAGTGTGGGATTGCTCGCTTGTTTGACGGAAATGGTACAACCAGCACAGTCTTGCCCTTCAAGCCATATTAGATTTATTTCTTCAAGGCTCATTTTTTTCCTTTTCCTCCTCACTGGAGAATGCCCGTTTTTCAACGAACTTGCGTAAATATCGACCGGAACGTTATTTAAGCTTTTCGCTTTTGCAAAAAATCGGTACTTATCACGTTTTATAGTGAAGTTTGCTTGTTAATGGTGGCAAAAAACGAATATTCGTGTTTTTTGTTTTATTGGGAACTCGGACTGTGTTATGCATACGAACTGAAAAAATTCCATAAAGTTTTTTATTGCTTGTCATCATTCACTATTTTGTAGATGGATCGCTTTGAGAAAATATTTGGGAAAAGTGCACAGATTGTTGTTGTAACGTATCTGATACAAAATCGTGATAAAATAACGTATCTCTCCGGCATTGCAGAGGCTACCGGGCTTTCTCACTCCAGTGTCGCACGGGTGATCGAGCCACTTCTAGAAGAGGGTATAGTAACAGAAAACGGTATTGGCAAACAAATGAGAACGTTCTCCTTGGATAGGGATAATAAGAGAACCAAGTTACTGATGCGGTTTTTTGATGAGTTGAATGATGGTCTGATTAAATAATTATTCAATCGGTTTAAGCACAAATTCGCAGCAGTCGTCGCCACACGCTGCGCATTTCCGCTCTTCTGCATCCATTGCTCTATTTGTTAAGACTTCTCCCAGCCCTGCGGAATAGCCGCGCAGGAACTGACAAACCGGGACCTCCGATTCCCCATAATTCTTTGCTATGAATGAATTCTCGACTTTGATGACGAGGGCTTCTCTAGCTATACTGATCTTGCCCCAACCGAGTTCCGCAAAATACTCTTCCATTGCCCTTATTAATGCGCCCTCTTCTAACCCCCATTCGTCCTTCCAAACCCCTAACCACTTAATCCCACATTTCTTGCCCGCTTCGTAAAAAAGCACTGCCGCACCATCTACTCCCAAGATCTCCTCCGCAGATTTCTGGAGTCTTAAAAAACCCGCACAGCTCATTATTATCGCGGGTTCCTCTTGGATAAAGAACTCGCCACTCTCAACAGACCATCTCTCTTTTAGTAGGTTATGTCTCGTGTTTTCCATAATCCCTTTTTACCTGCCGCTCTATCTCCTTGTTCTTTAAACGGGCCACGTACCGTCCATGGTGTCAAAGAGAATCTCCGTTCTCGTGTTCCACCCAGAGACTCCGCGTTGTAAATGTACGGTTATAGCTGTTCATATAAAGTATTTTCTTTTCCTATAAATGGAATGTCGCCAGTATTCCTCTACGATACCACCTACTACTAAAGCGATTGACAACGCCGGGTTTGTACGAACTCCGGTGTACTTTTTATTACGACTACGCGTCACGTCATGGCTGGTCGACACGGTGACGCATTTCTGACAGGGATAGGTTCCAAGATAAGATGAAAACGAAAAATAGAAAAGTTTATATGTTTTCTCGTCAGGATATGCATAATAGAGGGAGATAAAAATGATTGCACAAGAGCAAAAACCTATAGAGGAGATTCTTGAGTACCTCGAGGGAAAGAAGAATGTCGTAATCGTGGGCTGCGGCGGCTGTGCTACGTTCTATCATACCGGTGACAAAAAAGCGGTCGATGAGATGGCCGATAAACTGGAGAAAGAAGGAAAGGACGTTACCAAAATTAGCATGCCGTTAGGTATGTCAGCCTGCGAGAACGAGAAAGTTTCGATATTCCTGCAAAAAAAGAAAAAAGAGGTTGAGGACTGCAATGCAATTTTGATGATGAGTTGTGGCGACGGTGTACAAGTGGTTACCGAGTATGTAGACGAAGAAATGGGCCTTGCGAAGTCTGTTATCCCGGCAAATGATGCAATAGGGCTCGTAGGCGGAGGGCCAACCAAGTTCAAGGAGACCTGCCAATCATGCGGCATGTGTGAATTAGGCAAAACGGCGGGTATCTGCCCGTTGACGGCATGCGGCAAAGGATTGATGAATGGCCCTTGCGGCGGTGTGCGGGTGGATGATAAATGTGAAATAGACCCTGAGAAGGACTGCGCCTGGGTTAAGATTTATAAGCGAATGGAGAAACTCGGTGAACTCGACGACTTTGTAGAAATGAGAGCTCCACACGAATGGAGTAAAGCGAAGAGGCCACGACTGTTCGAGCTTGAAGAGCCTCTGAGTATGATGGATATGATGGGCGCTATGATGAACTTCAACACCATCAGTGGATACATGTCAATGATGTTCGCTAAACCGCCAGAGAAGGAAGAGGAGAAGAAGGAGTAAGGTAAAAATGCCAGAAGAAATTTATAGCCAGTTGATGAAGGAAATATCCGAGGGTAAATACGTCTTCACCGGCGAGTTAGAGCCGAAAAAAGCAGGGAATGTTGACGAGCCCATTGCAGCAGCGAAAGATCTCATCGGGTTGGTAACCGCATGTAACGTGACGGACAATCCGCAGAGTTTCGCGTACGTGAGCAGCCTGGCAGCATCGTATAAGATCGAGAAAGAGACGGGTATGGAGTGTGTATACCAGCTCAGATGCTCGGACCGGAACAGAATGGCGCTGCTATCCGACGTACTTGGCGCTGCGACGTTAGGAATAAAGAACATCTTAGCGCTAGCGGGCGACCATGTCGCGCTGGGTGATACGCCAGACACAAAGCCGGTCTTCGATTTGGACTCAACCACGCTGATCCACATGATACGGAAGATGGTGGATGAGGGTAAAGACCTTGCCGATAACGAGATCGAAGATCCACCGAAACTGCATGTAGGCGGTGCGGCAGCACCAGGAGCGGCACACTTGCCGTCTGAGGTTGCCAAGGTGAAGAGGAAGATTAAGGTTGGCGTGGAATACCTGCAGACACAGGTCGTTTACTACCCTGAGATTCTGGACAAGTTCTTCAAGGAATTGGGACCAGTAGATACTCCTATTTTGGTCGGCATATTCCCGGCGAAGAGTTACGGAGCGGCGAAATTCTTCGATGAGTACGTAGCAGGTGTGGACGTCCCACCGGATTACCTCGCGAACCTGAAGAAGTCGAAGGAGATCAAGGATAAGGAAGAGCGGAAGGCGGAAGTTGACAGAGTCAACGTGGAGTTCTTCACCGATTTCCTTGAATATCTGAAAGGGACGCCAGCTAAGGGATGCCACATGATGGCTGTTGGATATCCCAGAATCATTGGACCACTGAAGAAAGTGATGGAGTAAAACCATAGGGGGCATTTTTTCCCCTTTACTTCTTTTTTATTTTTCTCTCATCGGCTATTTGTTTGAATATCAAGCACACTCAAAATTCTATTACAACTCAAACAAATCTTGTATCGCCTTCTTCACCGCTTCTTCCGACGTGTATTTCTGCTTCCACCCAAAATTACTCAGTTTCGAGGCGTCAAGCAACATGACGGGGACATCCCCTTTCCAGCCCCGTTTGCCACCGGTGAATTTGAACTCCGGTGATGCATGCATCGCTTCGGATACGAGTGTTGCAATGCTCGTAACAGTTGTCATGTCATTTGTCCCGATGTTGAAGATACGCACGCGGCTCTTATCGACTGCTTGTAATCCCATAAGCATCGCTTCTATGCAATCAGAGACGTAAATATACGATTTCGTTTGTGAGCCGTCGCCCAGGATCTCCAACTCAGCCGGATTGTTCCGTATCTTATTGATAAAATCGTAGATGACACCGTGCGTCGATCTCGTGCCGATAACGTTCGCGAACCGGTAAATCCAGGCTTGCATTTCAAACGTATGGCAGTACGAAGCGATGAACGCTTCACAGGCGAGTTTCGAAGCCCCGTATAACGATATGGGTATGGTAGGGTATTCTTCAGGCGTCGGCAGTTGATCCGCCTCGCCGTACACCGTGGAGGTCGATGTGAAGAGCATCCTGCGCACTTCGTTCAGTCGCATTGCCTCTAACACGTTATAGGTTGCGATAACGTTCTGCTCCAAATGTATTCGTGTATTCTCCGCGCCCAGTCGCACCTCAGGATTCGCAGCCAGATGCCAAACCTCATCAACACCGTCAAAAAAGCCGGTTACATCGTCATGCACTATGTCCACCTTGTGAAATCGGAAATTCTCTTTACCTCGATGCGGTGCTATGAATGCCTCATTCCCTGAGCTCAAGTTATCCAGAACGACAACCTCATGGTTCTCCGCTACTAATCGATCAACCACATGCGAGCCTATAAAGCCCGCTCCTCCCGTTACGACGATTTTCATCTTTCTTTCACTTACTTCATCCACTCCGCGACTGGATACGACCCTAAAATTTTCACCATTACTGCTCGTTCTTCAACCGCTTTTAACACTTCCTTTATCTCTGCGTCCTCTCTATGACCCTCACAATCTATATGAAACATGTAATCTCCTAAAGCACGCTTGGACGGTCTGGACTCTATCTTCGTAAGGTTTATCCCGCGCTGTGCAAATTCACCCAAGACGCCATATAACGCCCCCGGACGGTCCTTCAAATGGAGCAAAAGCGAGGTCTTGTCCTTTCCGGTCGGTGACGTTTTAACGCCCGACGCCGCAAGCACGACAAAGCGCGTAACGCTCTTTTTATCC
>Ga0163203_1000207_pt1 | contig 15606 bp, 19 predicted proteins | sample PL_2010_330m_FD_113534 | JGI IMG/M metagenome (GOLD analysis project Ga0163203, IMG submission 113534) | Freshwater microbial communities from Powell Lake, British Columbia, Canada to study Microbial Dark Matter (Phase II) - PL_2010_330m | ecosystem: Environmental > Aquatic > Freshwater > Lake ... | reverse complement strand
GTATTATAATTAAAACGATAATGCCGACCAGGATAATCGCGCCTATGAACCACCTTAAAACCTTCAATTTTTCTCCTTAATCAAAAATATTTTTAAGTATTTTTTCAAAACGTCGGGCAATAATTTTCGTAGCATCGTCTACGTCTTTGGATTTTACATCGATCCAGTGGATGTATAAAACATCCTTTTCCGTATCTATGTCCACGGTTAAAGTGCCCGGAGTAAGCGTTATGGAATTAGCCAGAAATGTAAGGGCTGTATCCGATTTTAACGCTGTTGTTATTTTTACGATTCCCGGTTTTATGGGTAGTTTCGGGTGTATAACGCGGTAAGCTACGTCTATATTCGCTTTAATGACCTCCCATAGAAAAACCGGTAAATACCAGAATATGAAATAAAAATATCTCATCGGATGTTTTAAAACGTGGGGCCTTTGTATGAATAGATCCCCTGTTACGGCGGCGACGAAGACGGCTATAAAAACGCCCACGACGAGATGCTGCCAATCCGGCATCCAGCTCAAAAGGCACCATAGGAAAAGGGCGATAATAAATAAAACGATTCTGCTTTTCATCGTATGCTCTTTAAAACCAAACCGGCGTAATCCACGCCTTCCATAATCACATTTCTTGCCCTGTTAAGAAAAACATCCGCTACGTCCGGGATTATTAAGAGCCCGCCGAATACGCATATTGCGGCCAGAACGCCCATCGATAGCTTCATGAATACGGGCACCTCTTTGATCTGTGACCATTTTTCTTTCAGCGCGCCTAAAAAGGCGTATTTCATGACCTTCATAAAAGAAGCCAGTGTCAGCAAGCTCGCCAGGACCGCCCAAAAGGCATACCAATACCTGCCGGCCTCTACCGTCGCTATTATGATGATAAGTTTGCTCCAGAAACCGTTAAAAGGAGGAATGCCGGCTATGGACATCGACGCTATCAAATTTGTCGTACCGGTAGCGGGCATTTTCGCGCTTAATCCCCCCATGTCTTTTAAATCACGTGTTCCCGTAGCGTATTCTACGGCGCCCGCATCCAAAAATAAGAGCGACTTAAAGATCGAATGATTGAAAAGATGAAATAGCCCGCCGATTACGCCAAGCGGCGTCCCCAGGCTTATACCAAGAACAACATATCCTATCTGGCTTATCGAGTGATACGCCAGAAGCCGTTTAAGGTCCCACTGGCCTATAGCCAGAAATACCCCTACAACCATGGAAAGAACTCCCAAAAACATGAATACCGAAGAAACCTCCGCCGTCATGCCGATTACATTGTAAAATATCCTGCATAATGCGTATATGCCGAGGGATTTTATCAAAACGCCCGATAACATAGCTGAAATAGGCGCCGGGGCGGAAGGGTGCGCATCCGGGAGCCACGCGTGAAAAGGAACAATAGCTGACTTCAGGCCGAAGCCCATGAGAAAAAGGACGCTTACCATTAAAACGATATTTTTGGATTCTTTTTGCGCCAATACACTTGCCATATCGGCCATGTTAAGCGTTGAGGTAAAGCTGTACAAAATGGCAATACCAAGCAGGATAAAAAGCGAGGCGACAGTGCCCATAATCGCGTATTTAAATGCGGCCTCAAGTTCGTGTTTTTCCGTGCCAAATGCAACAAGCGCGTAGCTTGCCACAGAGGCAATTTCCAGGAACACAAAGAGATTAAACATGTCGCCTGTTACCACAAGGCCGTTCATGCCGGCCAGCATCAAAAGGAACAGCGTGTAAAACTTTGATTTGGAGGTAAATTGCTCCATGTAGTTTACCGCATAAACCGAAACAGCGAACGCAACAAGGTTTATGGTAACAAGCATAAAGGCCGTAAGGCCGTCCAGAACCATCTCTATACCTATTGGCGCCTTCCAGGCACCGATGCTATACACAAGCACGCCGTGAGTATTCGCTATTCCCACGGCTAAAATGGAAGCAGCGAGTAAAACAAGTGTCGTAAAACCGCTTATAAGGTCCGGCGCCCACCTCGGGCGCTTTCCGAGTATCGCAATGATAAACGAACCGGCAAGCGGTATAGCAACAAAAATCGGTATTATATTCATTGCCTGCATCATCCTCTTAAATCCCTTATTTTCGTAATGTCAAATGTACCGTATTTTTCGTAAATCCTCATGGCGATACCTACGAGCAAGGCCGTTGTCGCGAGGCCAATAACTATCGAGGTCAAAACAACTGCCTGCGGCAGGGCATCAACCATGTTTTCTATTATAGCGCTTTTTGAATAAATCGGGGCGCGGCCTTCGGCGCGATATGCCGTTAGAATAAAAAAGAGGTTCACCGCGTATTCCGATATAATAACTCCGATGATAATTTTTATAATATTGCGCTTTCGCAGGATGCAGTAAATTCCGAGTAGAAAAAGTGTAAAACAAAGAAGGTAAACAGCCATCTATTTCCTTTTCTCCTTCTTTTCCGGTTCGAACTTTAAGAGCACCAGCGCCGCGAATATCGCAAAAAGCCCCGCTCCGACCTTTATGCTTATAACAATATTGCAAAGCGGTATGATGCCGGCCGAGAAAAGCCTGAATTCTTCGCCCTTGGACAGGAAGTTGAGAAAAAAGTACCCTGTCATAAATCCCAAAAGCGCGATGCTCAAGAATGCTATCGCGGCCGTGCCTTCTAAAAATGAAGTAACACCTTTTGGAAGCTTCGCGAGCGCTACATCTTTGCCGTAAGCAAGCATTAGGTGCACGAAAGAAAGGGCTATGATTATGCCCCCCGCGAAACCGCCGCCGGGCGTAACATGGCCGTGCGAAAGAATATAAATCCCGTAAAGAAGTATGAGCCCTACGGTAAGACGCGTAATCGTCTTTACTATAATGGACATGCCCTTTTCTCGTTCCCTACTCATCTTCTTCTCGCACTTTTTCGCCTATCTTTTTTCTTCCAACCTTTCGGACAACGGCCAAAACACCTATCACGGCGGTAAAGAGCACTGTTGCTTCGCCGAGCGTATCAAAAGCCCTGTAGTCAAGTATAACGGCCGCCACAAGGTTTGTCGCGCCTGTTTTCGCGAGGCCCTCTTTTAAATATGTAGAGGCAACCCTCATTATCGGATATCCGAATTCCGGCAGGTCATTGAAACATTTACCCGCGACTAAAAGCGCAACGGCAATAAAGCAAATTGTAATTAAGGTGTTCAGAAGCCACCTGCCTGATGTCGAGAACGGAAGGTCTTTGCGCAGGGTTGCCCTTATCAATATAATGAGGGCCAGTATCTCGACCACGAGCTGCGTAATCGCGACGTCAGGCGCTTTAAGTATCAGAAAAACAATCGAAAGCCCCAGTCCCACCGCACCCACGGCCACAACGGAAGAAAGTAGGTCATTCACCTCTATCGCTATTATGGCGCCTATTATCATGAACACAAGTAATATGTATAGCTCGAGCATACAGCTACCTCAGGAATATATAGAAAAGAATAATCATGCCGAGAAGACACCATGAAAGATACGTCGAAAGCACACCGTTATGGATGTATCGCAACATCCTATTGAACGCGAACGTCAATTTCACGCCCACTTCGTATATATCAAATACTTTTCTTTCAGCCAGTTTATAAATATACCTTAAAACCGGCATATCGCGTATGGTATTATAAAATTCGGTTCCGGAAATCCTCATATCGGGATTGTCTTTTAAGGTCTCACCCCCTACGAAAATTTCCGTTTGCCTTGTTCGAACCGCAAGGCCCAAAAGATAGATTGCAAAGCCGATCGCAATACCCGCCAGAATAAGCGCAGTCGCCAAACCCGGGTCCCAGGCGCCATAAAAAACTACATTTTCTTTTAGGGCCGGCAGTATAAACATCTTAAGAGGCACGCTGTAAGCGAACACGCCGAAGATAATGCATAAAGCCGCCAATATGGCCGTTGGAACCCACATCGCGGGCCCGACTTCTTTCGGGTTTTCGCCTTTTGACCGTTGACCCAGGAATACGGCATGTATCAGCTTCATAAAACTCGCCAAGGTTAGCGCGCTTCCGAACATGGCAGCAGTAAGCCATATTATCCATAGGCGGCCGCCGCTTTTTGCCGTCTCTATTACGCCCTGATAAACCATCCATTTTGATGCGAATCCGTTGAAGGGCGGCACCCCTGAGATGGCAAGTGACGCTATCAAAAATGTAATAAAGGTAATGGGCATAAATCTGGCAAAACCGCCCAGCTTTTCCAAATCGGTCGTTCCCGCTTGTTTTTCAACCGCGCCGGCGGAAAGAAAGAGGCACGATTTGTATATCGCGTGGTTTAACATATGAAAAACGCCTCCCGCGATTCCTATGGGGTTTCCCGTGCCTATTCCGAGGACCATGTACCCGACCTGGCTTACGGCGTGATATCCCAGCAGCCTTTTTAAATCGTGCTGAATAAGGGCCATCATAACGGCCGCTACTATTGTAACGCTTCCCACTATAAGAAGAACATTATTCATGGCCTGATTCATGCAGAATATATCCAGTGAAATCCTGACAAGAAAGTATATGCCGAGAAGTTTATCCAGCGATGCCGGTAAAAACGCCGTAACGGTTGTCGGCGCGTCTTCCGCCGTATCGGGAACCCACGTGTGAAAAGGCATGGCGCCTGCCTTGGCAAAGGCGCCGGCGGCAAGAGAGAGATACGCGAGAACGGCGAATTTGCCGTTAAGCGCGATATTTATTTTATCCATCTCAAAAGAACCGCTGATACACCAGATAAAAGCAAGCCCGAGCAGCATGAAAGCATCTGTCCCGCCGATTATTATAAATGCCTTCTTGGCCGTATACGAGGTCTTTTCTTTCTTTCCGAAACCTATTAAAAGGTATAAAAGCAGCCCGAGAAATCCCCAGAAAACCATAAATAACACAAGGTTATTGGAAAACACGGCACCGAGCGACGCCAGAAGCATAAGTACTATATACAGGTAATAGCCCGGCAGGCCTTTTCGCTTTCGCATGAAGCCGAAAGAATAAAGGGATATCACTAAAGTAAAGAAAACAATAAAGATGCCCACAAAAACAGACAATTTGTCAAATCTGAATAGGCCTGGTATAAGGGTTTGAAAATTCAACTGCATCTTTTTGCCCGGCCCCTTCTTATTTTTTCGGTCTTCTCCTGCGAAAGACGTACCAGTTCCTCGCCGTCATATAGCTTCTTTCCTTTTGTATTGCGCACCGCTACGCGCTCCGTGCAGCAATAACAGGGGTCTATGGCGGCTAAGATTATCGTGGCATCCGATATTGTCTCACCCATAACGGTCGCCTTAAAGGTGGGGAGATTCATAAATGTCGGGGCCCTTACCTTATGGCGCACGGGCCTGTTAGTGCCGTCGGACTTCACATAATGGAAGGTTTCGCCGCGCGGGGCTTCTACATGCCCTATGCCCTCTCCCGAAGGCACGTTTTTTATGTTTAAATCTATTTCCCCCTTAGGCAAATTTAACAGGCAGTATTTCATTATCTTTATCGATTCAAAGATTTCGAGTATCCTTACGACTACTTTGTCAAAAACATCCCCGTTTTGCGCGATTATCATATCCCATTCAATCTTGTCATACACGCCGTAAGGTGAATCTTTTCGTACATCCCTTGCGATTCCCGAGGCTCTGGAAGTAGGGCCCAGGGCGCAATAATCTATTGCATCTTCCTTTGTAAGAATGCCTATTCCTTTTGTGCGCGCGTGCAATACGGGATCATCCATAACGGCTTTTTTGAGCATGTCCAGAGTAGGGACAATTGAGTTTATCTTCTTAATAACACCGGGTATGTCTTCGGGCTTAATATCGCGCCTTATTCCTCCGGGTTTAAACATGGCGTAGTTATTCCTGTTGCCCGAGAGTATCTCCATCACATCAAGAATCTCTTCTCTTATCTTCCACGACCACATGAAAACGGTGTTGTAACCCAAAAAGTGGCCTGCCAGTCCAAGCCACAAAAGGTGCGAATGTATCCTTTCGCCTTCGGCGATTATGGTCCTTATGTATTTCGCCCTCTCGGGTACCTCAACTGAAATAATATCCTCCACGGCCCTGGTGTATGCGAACGGGTGACTGGTGGAACAGATACCGCAGATCCTTTCTATTACAAAGGTAGACTGGTCAAATGTCTTCTTTTCCGAAAGTTTTTCAATCCCCCTGTGGTTATAGCCTATCCTGACGTCTATATCCACAACCTTCTCGCCTTCAACGGTAAGCGTAAAAAATTCCGGCTCTTCCTGAAGCGGATGATACGGCCCTATCGGTATTATTCTTTTTGCCATTATACTCCGCGATCCCTGATCGCCTTATCGTCCCACTCTTTATAATCCGCCCTCAAAGGGTACACGCCTTCCGGCCAATCGTCCGATAAAAGCAATCTTCTCAAGTCGGGATGACCTTTGAAATTAACTCCCAAAAGTTCGTTAATTTCTCTTTCTATCCAGTTCGCGCCCTCAAACATGTTTGCAAGCGAATCAATTTCCGGCTTTGTCCGTTTGAGTTTTACACGCAGAGAAACCAATAAATTTATTTCCTCAAAAGTGAAGTGATAAAGGATCTCTATATTATGGCGTGCGTCCACACCGGTTGCTATATTAAACCTCGCACCCAAATTTCTGAAGACATACTCCACGATTTTCCTTAAAGATGCCGGCTTAATTTCAATATATACCCTCTTAGGGGATTTATCAAGGAAGTCAAAAATGTCTTCTTTGAACTTTTCTCTTATGCCTTTTAAAATCTCTTCTCTGGTCATCGTTTCCTCACGTCATTGCGAGGAGGCACGCAGTGCCGACGAAGCAATCTCAAGCGACGAGATTGCTTCGGCGCCTTCGGCGCCTCGCAATGACAAGTTGGTTATTTTTTTCCCTTTACCTTCTCGATCAGCTTCACGACGCCCGCGATAATCGCCTCCGGCTTGGGCGGGCATCCCGGTATATAGACATCCACCGGAATAATCTTGTCCAGCGGCACCGGGCAGTTATAGCTATGGATGAACATGCCCCTGGAAAGGGCGCACTCGCCTATTGCGACTACAAGGCACGGTTTTGAAACTTGTTCATATAATCTCTTCATCCTGATAACGGACTGTCTATTGCAGGAACCGGTAATCAAAAGCACGTCGGCATGTTTAATGCTTCCGGCGAGAAGCATGCCGAACCTTTCAATGTCGAACCTCGGCGTAAGGCAGTCCAATATCTCGATATCGCAATTGTTGCAGCTGCCCGTGGATAAGTGAAATACCCAGGGGGATTTAAGCAGCGCTTTTAGTTTTAAACTCATGTTATAAACCTCTGAATGCCAATATCACCGCTATTATCGCAAGCACAGTTACCGGGCCCCAGAAAAATCTGACCGCCTGGTCTATCCGCACGCGCGGATTTGTGTTACGTATAACGGTTATGAGCGCCACAAGCCCTACATACTTAAGCGCGCCGCACAAAAGGTGAATGCCGTCAAGCCGCAAGCCGCCCATGAAAAGAATCATAAGAAAAAACGGCAGTGTAAATAAAAGCATGTTCTTCATGAGCTTGTAGACGGCGAGGGCTGAGCCGGAATATTCTATTAACGGTCCTCCCACAATCTCTGTTTCCGCCTCCGGAATGTCAAAAGGGACAAGCGCCAATTTCGCCTGTATGCAGAGTATCGCGACGATAAGAGCCAGCGCCCCGGACCAGCTTCCGGTTATAACGCCGTTTTCGGCCTGCAAAGCCAGGATATCGCCGAGTTTAATGGAAAAACCGGATTTTATAACGGGAACGAATACCGCGAGCATAAAAGGAAGTTCGTAACCTAAAATAAGCTTCATTTCACGCGAGGCCCCCAAGCTTGCCAGGGGATTTCCGGAGGCAAAGCCCCCCATCATAATACTTATGGAGGGGATGGTAAGTAAATACAGCACAACTATCAAATCCCCCATAAAGGTGTGGCTTGGATTTATATTATTTACCCAGAGCAAAGTTGACACCAGTATTACGCTCGAAAGTCCCGCAAGAGGCGCCGCTAAAAATGTAATTTTTGATGTGCCGGCCGGGATAAGCGTTTCCTTACCCAGGAGTTTTATGATATCTACAAGCGGCTGTAAAACCGGGGGCCCTACGCGGTACTGAACCCTGGCTGTTACTTTTCTGTCTATCCAGCTCGCCGCAAGCCCTATCGCCACCGTAAGCACAAAGCCGTAGAATATCAGGTAGAATAAATAATTCACGCCTTCTCCCGTTGCCAGTGCGTTGAATGCACTATTAAATTATCGCCGACTAAAAACGTGTTTTCATCCTTTTCGGCAGCGTCATCTTTCAAGCTTAACGCCCCGTAAGGGCAGCTCTTTATGCATAACGGTTCATTTTTTTCATTTCTTCTATCCAGGCAAAAATCGCAAGCGGCCGCCAATAGGGGAACCAGTTCCGGGTAGATAGTTCCGTAAGGGCACGCGTGAGAGCACGACTTGCAGCTTATACAGCGCATGTTATGCCTCACCAGCATATTATCCCTTTTCTCGTCTTGTTCAAGCGCTTCTTCGGGGCATGCGTTTACGCAGTGCGGCTCCTCACACTTCCTGCACACAAGGGCGTAGGTGGCCACCTCCGCCACGGAAATAATTCCGTTATTGTCCGGATGATACATGTAGCTGCATTTGATAACGCAGTTTTTGCATTCACCCGAGGCGCAGGCGTCCAGGTCAATATAAAGTTTTTTGTGCATCAACATTTATTACCATTGCCAGGGCAACACTCGTCATCCTGAGGCACCATTTCAATCCCAGATTTCGTGGAAATTCTTTATCTTATCATACGTGAAAACAGGGCCGTCCTTGCAGGCGTAATACGTTCCTATCCTGCAATGGCCGCATTTACCTATGCCGCAAGACATATTCTTTTCCATAGAGAGATATATATTTTCGTCCTTAAACCCCATATCCAGGAGCTTCATAGTCGCGTACTTCATGGCGATTGGAGGGCCGCAAACAACGGCAATTCCATTTTTAAAATCCATGTCAATTCCGTCCATTATGGTGGTAACAACACCTACATTTTCTTTCCAATCCGTATCATCCTTATCTTTCTTATCAACGGTAAGCCGTAAATTCAGATCTTCTCTTTTTGCCCATTCTCCGATTTCTTTTCGATACAGAAAATCCCCGGGGGTCTTGCAGCCGCCCCTATAAAATACCTTTTTAAAGTCCCCGCTTCTATTGAATAGTTCGTACATGAGGCTTCTAAGCGGTGCCAATCCGCATCCGCCGCCCACAACCAGTATCTCCCTGCCTTTAAATGTATCTATAGGATACCCTATGCCGAGCGGCCCTCTTAAGCCCACGATATCTCCTTTTTTTAGTTCGTGGATTTTTTCGGTAACCTTCCCCACCTTCATAATGGTAACTTCCATTATGTCTTTTGTCATAGGGTTTGAGGACGGCGTAAAAGGCGCCTCGCCCACTCCGGGAACGGTGAGTTCTATAAACTGGCCCGATACGAACGTTATCGGCTCTTTTGGTTTAAGACGAAGTGTCTTTATACTCGGCGTCTCTTTTATAACGTCCAGGACTTCTGTCTCAATCGGCCTGTAGGGATTTTCGATATTATTCATTATTTACCAGCCTTTTGAGAACTTTCCTTATATCGATCTTCGCCGGACACGCGGATATGCAGCGGCCGCATCCCGTGCAGGCGTAGATATCGGCTACTTTCGGAAAAAAATCGAATTTCTTTTCGAATCTGTTTCGAAGCCGCATCCAGAGTTTCGCACGCGGGTTCGCTCCGCCGGCGACTCTGGCGAAATCCTTTATCATGCACGAATCCCATGCCTTAAGGCGCTTCATCTTACCCTTATCCTTCCGGTCATATAGTAGAAAACAATGGCACGTCGGGCATATTGTGTTGCACGCGCCGCATTCGACACAGGTTTTTGCCTCGTCCTTCCAGGCGTCAGACTGGAAATTTCGTTCGACAATACCCTTAAAAGCATCCTGCGAGGGCACCTTATCCTTTTTAATATTCCCTTCGACTTCTCTTATCACCCGTTCTCTCACGCTTTTCCTTGCGTCCTGATGCTGCCTGATCGTGTCCTGAAAAAAACGGTGATATTTTTTTATTATATTTTCGCCTTTAGGTGAACCGATTTCAGCGATAAATCCGCCCGTGGCTTCGGAAAGATTAATATCAAAATCCTCCTCGGGATAGGGTTTAAGTCCGAGGGCGAGGCAGAAGCAGGTTTCAATCGCGAAAGTGCAGTCAGAGGCAATTATTAGGTTTTCTTCGCGGTTTTTTGCGTAAAACGGATCTTTATAATCATGATCTAGAAATACGTAATCATGGACTTTCATGCCTTTTAAGTCGCATGCCTTGACGCCTACGATCGCAAGCGGTTTATTCGCGGCGCCCGGGGCCTCCGGCTTAAAATCTTCCGCTACTACTTCTCTGGCGCGGGAGAAAAATGCCTTTAGCGGCTCAAAAGCCCTGACCCCGCCTATTGCGATATCGTCCGAGGGTTCGTCGTATTTCTTATAAAAACGCTGTTCGGATTTTTTGATGGGGACAAAAACATCGTAATCCGATCTCAGCGCGTCAAGCAATTTATAGAAATTATCTTTCGAGATGTATCGGGCTTGTTTATCCACTGTCATGTGTATAATTATTTTTTGTTGGCCAAAAAATAAGAGAGCGTTTCAAGCTCTCTTGAAAGGTCAACGTCTTTTACCTTAATATTCTCCGGCACATTAAGTGAGGTCGGCGCGAAATTCAGAATGCACTGGACGCCGGCTAAAACAAGTTTATTCGCTACTTCCTGGGATTTTTCAGCCGGGGTAGTTATGATTCCTATGGAAATCTTCTTTTCTTTAACTATTCTGGGCATGTTGTCTATGGAATTTACCGTTAACGTGCCTATATTTTTACCGATTTTTTTCTGATCCGAATCGAATGAAGCGACAAGATCAAGTCCGTGTTTCTTGAACCCCGGATATGCCAGAAGAGCCGAACCCAGATGCCCCGCCCCTACGACGGCGACATTCCAGGTTTTATTTTTTCCCAGTATCTTCTCCAGCGCCGATTTAAGTTCCTGCGTATCGTATCCGGAACCGCTCACGCCAAACTGGCCGAAATGCCCGAGGTCTTTTCGCACTTGCGCGTCGTTTAGATTTACCCTCTCGCCCAGCTCCGCTGACGATATGGTTCGAATACTCACATTCACGAGCACCGCAATCTCCCGCAGGTATATAAAAAGCCGCGAAATGGTCGTTTCCGGAATTTTCTTCGTACCCATATTCACGAACTTTGTACCATTTTTCACAAGATTTGTCAAACAAAAAATATAAAAATCTTTTTTTAGTCCACGTAATAGATTTTTACATTTTTATATTTGACCCTTCGCCCCGCCAAAATCGGGGCGAAAGTGCAAAAAGGTGCCAGGCACCTTTTTTAAGTTGGGAAAACTATTGACAAAACTGCGTTTATAGTATACAATACCTACCAACAAAGTATAGAATGGGATTTTATGAAGCTTACCACGAAAAGCGAATACTCGATTCTGGCGCTTATTTGTATAGCGCAGCACGAAAATAAAGGCTTCGTGAAGATTGAGGATATCTGCAAAAGGCATGAAATGCCCAAAAAATATGTGGAACACCTGCTTATGGTCTTAAAGCAGGATCGGTTTCTTAGGGCCAAAAGGGGCGCAGGCGGCGGATACAAACTTGCCCTTCCCTCATCCAAAATAAGCATAGCGCAAATTATACGCCTCATGGACGGTGCTTTAGCGCCGACCGAGTCTGCCAGCACTTATTTTTTCTCGCACACGCCGCTTGAGAAAGAGAAAAAGATTATGGGCGTTTTTAAGGAGATACGAAATTACGTATCGCGCCGGCTGGAAAAATTGAAACTTTCCGATTTGGTGTAGCGCAAAAGGAGATAAACTTTATGAAAAAGCTTCTGGTTGTTTTACTGGCAATTATCGTAATATCCGGCATACAGCACGAAACAGTTAAAGCAAAAACGGATAAGGAAGCACTGAAGGGGACCGTAATCTTGTCGGGCGCCTGGGCGCTTTATCCAATGACGGTCAGATGGGCGGAAGAATTTCGCAAAATTCATCCTGAAGTAAGGATAGACATTGCTGCCGGCGGCGCCGGTAAAGGAATGGCGGACTGCCTGGCCGGAATAGTGGATATAGGCATGGTCTCCAGGGAAATATATCCTGAAGAAATCAAGAAAGGCGCCTGGTGGGTTTCTGTTACTAAAGACGCTGTCGTCGCCACAATCAATAAGAAGAATCCCGTCGGGCGGAAACTCCTTTCTAAGGGTGCAAGGAGAAAAGATCTAATGGATGTTTGGGTTACGGGAAAGGTTAAAAAATGGGGCGAGATTACGGGCGATGAGAAATTCTATCGCATCAACGTTTATACCCGTTCCGATGCCTGTGGAGCGGCAGGGACATGGGCAAAATATCTTGGTAAAAACCAGGAGGACCTTCTCGGTATAGGAGTATACGGAGACCCGGGTTTGGCGGAAGCGGTGAGGAATGACGTTTTGGGAATAGGGTTCAACAACATCAACTATGTTTACGACGCGAAAACCAAAGAGCAGATTGACGGCATACAGGTACTGCCTATTGATTTAAACAATAATGGTCAAATTGATAATGACGAAAATTTTTACGGGAACCGTGACGGGCTTGCAAGCGCCATATCTTCAGGCAAGTATCCCTCCCCTCCCGCCAGAGACCTGCATTTTGTCTCAAGGGGCAAACCGGCAGAAAAAGTCGTTTTAGACTTCCTTAAATGGGTTCTCACTGACGGCCAAAAGTATGTCCCTGAATCCGGTTATATTAAACTGCCTGAGAGAAAATTACGCGAAGAATTAAAAAAACTGGAAACTGAATAGGCAAAAACAGATTAGTTTGTGAACTATGTATAAAATAAGGTTTCTGAAGGACAGGCTTGCCGGAAAAATCATGTTGTTACTTACGGTTTTTTCGGCTTTTATCATATTCCTTATGGCCTTTGGATTATATCAAAAAGCAAGGCCCATTCTTGCCATTAAGCCGTTTACAGAACTTTTGTTTTCCAGTTCATGGCATCCCTTAAGAGGAGAATTCGGATTTTTTCCATTTATTATGGGCACGCTCTGGATAACGGGCGTAGCTGTTGCAGCAGCCATACCACTTTGTATTCTTACGGCAATATACCTATCCGAATATGCCCATACCAAAATAAGGGAATGGACGAAGCCTGTCATAGACCTTCTGGCGGGCATACCTTCGGTAGTGTACGGCATGTGGGGCGTACTTGTCATTGTGCCTGTTATAAAAAATCATATCGCGCCTTCTCTCGGTGTTTTTTCAACCGGTTACTGTGTGCCCCCCGGGGGCATTGTACTCGCAATAATGATTTTCCCTGTAATTATTCATGTCTCCTCAGAAGTGTTAAGATCCGTGCCGCACGAAATAAGAGAAGCTTCCTGGGCATTAGGCGCAACGAAGTGGCAAACGGTAAAGCATGTTGTATTGCGGAAGGCTTCGCCGGGCGTTATAGCGGCTGTTGTGCTGGGCATCTCAAGGGCATTCGGGGAGACGATGGCGGTTTTGATGGTCGCGGGGAACGTAGCGAGGGTTCCAAAATCTATTCTTGACCCGGCTTATCCCCTGCCTGCATTGATTGCGAATAACTACGGGGAAATGTTATCGGTTCCCCTGTATGATTCGGCCCTTCTCTTGGCATCCCTCGTCTTGCTGATAGTAGTTTTGTTTTTTAATATCATATCCAGAGGAATTCTGATTAAAATCGAACAACGCATACAATAAAATGAATCGAAAAAAAATAGAGGAAAGCGTATTCAAGGGTCTCATGGCCCTCTCCACGTTTACGATACTTCCGAGCCTTATATTAATATTAATCTCAATCGTTAAAAAAGGCTTGCCTGCAATGAACCTGGCAATGATTACCCAGGTGCCAAAGGGAGGATATTATCTCGGGAGAGAAGGAGGCATATTAAACGCTATTCTTGGCTCCCTTTGCCTGGCAGGAGGTGCTACACTTCTCGCTGTTCTAACTAGTCTGCCTGTCGTTTTATATATGAATGTTTACGCGAGAAAAGGTTCGCGTCTCGTCAATTTTACACGTTTTTCGCTGGATGTGTTATGGGGCGTTCCTTCTATAGTGTACGGAGCCTTCGGTTTCACCCTTATGCTTTTCTTCGGGCTTAGAGCCTCGTTGCTGGGAGGGATCATCGCAGTATCGCTTTTAATCCTGCCCATCATGTCAAGGGCAATGGATGAAGTCGTAAGAATGGTACCAGAGGAACTTTTGGAGGCTTCATATGCCTTGGGGGCAACCAGGTTCGAGACTGCTTTTAAAATAATAACGAAGCAGGCGCTTCCCGGAATATTGACAGCTGTGCTCATCGCTTTTGGAAGGGGCATTGGGGATGCCGCATCGGTAATATTCACGGCGGGCTTTACCGATTCTATTCCATATTCATTGTTCAAGCCGGTTGCAACTCTGCCTCTGGCTATTTTCTTTCAGCTGGGGACTCCCATACCGGAAGTCCGGGAGCGGGCCTATGCTTCGGCGCTTATACTTACGATAATAATCCTGACGATCAGCTTGGCCTCAAGAATACTGATCAAACGATTCACAAGGCATATAATAAAATAAGGGGGTATTTTATGGAATTTAAAACACACATAAGCGTTCGTAATTTGAGTGTGTTTTACGGAAAGGAGCCGGCGTTAAGAAATATAAGCGTTAACATTCCGGATAAAAAAATAACGGCTATTATCGGGCCGTCCGGATGCGGCAAAACGACTCTGTTAAAATCGTTTAACCGGTTGATAGATTCGATCGACGGCGTTAAGGTTTCCGGCGAAGTTCTGGTTGACGGGGAAAACATATTTGATCCCAAGGCAGAGGTTACGCACATCAGAAAGAAAATGGGTTTGCTTTCACAAAAGCCCTATCCTTTGCCAATGTCGGTCTACGATAATATCGCCTACGGGCCGAGAATACACGGAATAAAAGACAAAAAAACTTTGAATTCAACGGTCGAATACCACCTCAGGGAATCGGGCCTTTGGGAAGAATTAAAAGACAAGCTGCACACGCCTGCTTCAAAGCTTTCGTTAGGGCAACAACAAAGGCTGTGTCTGGCAAGGGGCTTAGCGGTTGAGCCTGAGATCATCCTGGGCGATGAGCCGACCTCTGCGCTCGATCCCAGGTCTAGCCAGCGTATCGAACGAAAATTCCTTGAACTGCGGGACAAGTATACAATCGTTATTGTTACCCACATACTGCGCCAGGCAAAAAGGCTTGCCGATTATGTAATTTTTCTTTACCTCGGCAAATTAATTGAGCACGGCTCGGCGAAGGATATTTTTGAAAACCCGAAGGAAGAAATGACCAAAGAATATATTAAGGGGGTTATAAGCTGAAAAGCGGCGACTATTTAAACACAAAACCTGTCTGGCTGGACCAAAAAAGCAGGTCCAGGTCTTCGAGGGGAATCTTAACCTTTCTGGAAAAGTTTCTTATTTTATCCTCTATTTTTATATAATCTTTTTTGGTGATCGAACGTGGAATTTTCCGGATAACGCCCAATTTTCTTAAACTTCGTAAAATATGTACATCAAGTATCGCTATATCC
>Ga0163203_1000205_pt1 | contig 15615 bp, 16 predicted proteins | sample PL_2010_330m_FD_113534 | JGI IMG/M metagenome (GOLD analysis project Ga0163203, IMG submission 113534) | Freshwater microbial communities from Powell Lake, British Columbia, Canada to study Microbial Dark Matter (Phase II) - PL_2010_330m | ecosystem: Environmental > Aquatic > Freshwater > Lake ... | reverse complement strand
GTTATAGTCTGGCTGGTCATTTATGTAGGGCTCCTTCAATTTGGTGCCGTTCACGTAAACCGCGCTGTCTTTAACCTCTACCGTGTCCTTGGGCAGGGCAATGATGCGCTTGATGAGGTCTTCCCGCTCACCATTAACCGGCTCAAAGACGATGACGTCGCCTCTTTCCGGCTCGTGCATTCGATAGCTGACCTTGCTCAGCAGGACGCGCTGGCCGCTGTGGAAACTCGGCTCCATGCTGATGCCGATGACAATGACGGTGTCAATGGTGAAACGCAGCAGGAAAAAAACGGCCAGGGCGAGCACGGCTGTTATGGCAAGCTCGCGAAAAAAGGATTTCATCGGTTGCTTACTCCGCTCATCTGTTCAATTATAGCCCATTCACTCCGCCCTTGCCAGTCTGGCCTATCTCGCTGTGCTGACCCATAGCCTTTCCCCGTCGGTAGTAAAGGTTATGGTTCCGTGTTGGTCAGTGCGGTAGATATTATCGGCACCGAGCCCCTGCTCAAGCCTCGCTATAACATCAGGGTTGGGGTGGCCGAATTTGTTTTCGGCGCCGACGGAAATAACCGCCATCTGCGGGTTAACCGTATCAAGAAATTCCTGTGCAGTCGAAGTGCCGGAACCATGGTGGGCGACCTTCAGAACGGTGCTTTTGCATGCTGCCCGCCTGGTGATGAGGTTATATTCCGCTTCCTGTCTTATGTCAGCGGTCAGCAGGAAGCTGGCGCGACCCGTTTTCAGCAGCAGGACGGCGCTGTTATTGTCATCGTCGATGTCTTCATCCCCGCTTTGCCACGGAGTATGCGGGGGATGGAGCACCGTCAGCGTTGCCCCGGACAGGGCAATCTGCTGTCCGGCCCGGGCAGTGGTCTTCTCAATATTCTTTTCCGCGACCAGCCTCTGCCATTCCCGATATAATGCCGAGTCGTTGTCAAGGTTCGGATAAAGCACCTTTTCCACGCGGAAGCGTTTCAGCACCTCAACCAGACCGGCGAGGTGGTCCTGGTCGGGATGGGTCAGTATGACCAGCTCTATGGTCCTGTCCCAGAAGGGCATCTGACGGCCCAGTTCCAGGTTGACTTGCTGCGGACCGGGGCCGCCATCAACCAGCACCTGCTGAGCCCCCTGCTGTATCAGAATAGCGTCGCCCTGCCCAACGTCGAGGAAGCTGACGTGCAGCTTGTCATCGGGCATGGTAGCGGCGATAAACCAGACCATAACCGCCATCGTGGCCAGCGGCGGCACCACCCATTTTACGTTTCGTGGATTGACCAGGCTCATCGACCTGCTGGCACCTGACCTCAGTCCTGCCGCTACCTTTGGCATTCCTCCGGCTCTTATTTTTCTACCCAGGATGATGGCTGATGTCAGTCCTGCGTAATACAGCCACAACCAGAGCGGAGCCACTGGTTCTACCTCGATGAAGGCCAGTGGTGATGCCGCCAGCCAGTCGGCCACGGCCAGCATATAGGACAGAAACAGCCAGGCCAGCCAGCCGATAACCTGGCCGGCAGCCAGAAATATGAGCCCGGCAATGCCGGCAAAGGCGCCGGCAAGGATTACTACGGGCAAGGCCGGCAGGAGCAGGAAAGTGGCCAGCGGGCCGACAAAGGAAATGATGCCGAAGTAATAGGCTACCACCGGCCAGATGGCGATGACCGCTGCCATGGTGACGCTGAGGCTGTCGCTGGCGAAGCCAGCTGCCGTCGCGGCGGCTCCCTCTTCGCCGATAGCCGCTTTCACTGCCTTTCTGCCCAGCGAGCGCAGAGGAGGGAAGAGAAAGACCAGCCCCGCCATTGCCAGGAAGCTCAGCTGAAAGGCGGCGTCACCCAGAATATAAGGGCTGACGCCGACCATTATCGCCGCGGCAAACACAAGGGCGGCGATGGCGCTGCGCTGCCTGCCCAGCAGTTCGGCGGTGAGAAACAGGCTGGCCATGATGGCGCCGCGGATTACGGGCGGGTGCATGCCGGTGAGCAGCGCATACAGCCATATAGCCGCCAGCGCCAGCCAGACGTATAGATAGTGTCGGCGACCAAACAGCCAGATGCCGAGGCTGAGCATGATACCGGCGACAATGCCCAGATGAAGGCCGGATATGGCCAGCAGGTGGGCGGTCCCGGTTCGGACAAAGTCATCTTTGACTGTTTGGGGTATGTTTCCGCGGACGCCCAGAATGATTCCCTGGGCCAGTGATGCCTGCGGCTCGGGCAGCACCCTGGCCAGCGATTGCGCCAGGCTGCTTTTGAATCCATATATCCAGGCCAGCGGTTTGAAGCCGGCGCCGCGGACTTCAATTTCGATTTCAGGATAAAGCATGGTGCTGTGAATACCCTGGTGGGCAAGGTAGCCCCGGTAATCGAAATCGTCGAGCTGTGGCGGCGTCGCCAGTTCACCGCTGGCGTGAAGCCGGTCGCCGTATTGATACGTGGAGATGCGCGGCACAAACAGCAGGGCATTCCCCTCAACCGGTCGCCATTCACCGTCGGCGAATATTTCTGAGGCGGTGAAGTTAAGGTGGCTGGTGCGGTCGCCGGTTTCAGGGTCCTGGGCCACCATACCCCTGATTTCAACCCGGCCGTGGTCATTGTAGAAACTTAGGTCGTTAGCGTCGGTGATGTTCAGGCTTTGATAGGCATACCATGAGGCAGTGAAGAGGGCAATCAGGCTGAGGCTGCTCACTACTATTATTTTCCGGTGCTTTTTAAGCAGAAAAAGAAGCGGCAGTGGTACGAGGCTTAGTGGCAACAGCGCCGGTGGCAGGTCGAATCTGGTACCCAGAAAAATGCCGGCCACCCAGCCTGCGCTGAGTAAAATCAGTGGCACAAGTTACCTTCCTGAATATTAGTCTGCAACCGTAATCAGGTGTTTGATTTTTTCGTAGGTAGCGGTCCCGATGCCTTCCACCCTGGTTATTTCGCTGATGTGTTTGAACTGCCCGTTCCGCTGGCGGTAGTCTACGATGGCCTGAGCCCTGGTTTCGCCAATGCCAGGGAGCGCCTGCAGCAGCCAGACCTCGGCCCGATTGAGGTTTACTTTCTGTGGTCTCTCGACTTCACCGGCAGATGGTATATAAAGTTCGATGCCATCGGGACTGGCGGTGGCGTTTGTCCCGCCCGCCGCCCCCAGCAGAGCATCGATGGAATCCCCGGCCTTGAGCGGGTAAATGCCGGGGACATTCACCGCGCCGGTAACGGATATCTGGCCGCTTATTTCCGGTGATGGCGGCAGAGTGATTTCAACCGGCTGGCTGCGATTGTATTTTGACCAGATGAATATACTGCCGACTACAATCACGATAATAAGAAACAGAATAACTGCTGCCCAGAATTTGTTAGACCTGGTCATGGGCATTTTCTGAAATAAGCTTTATATATAATGGGGACAGGGGTGATGTCGGATTGGACGTGATAGATGTTTTTCCGGACTTTTTCCTCCGATGTCTCCATTAAAACACTCCGGTGGTTAAATGCCGGTCAGGTTGGCTCTTAGTTCCTCTTCTAATTCTGGAGTGGTCAATGCGATTATCTGGTCTCCTTCGCGGATAACGGTACCGGGATTGGGGATAACCGGCTTGCGGTCCTTGTGAATAACCAGTGCCAGCTTTGTACCCGCTGGCAGCGTAACTTCCTTGACCGGTTTACCAATGGTCTTTGAATCTGGAGGAATGCGGACCTCGACAACCTCCAGACCCTTGTCAGCGCGTGTTATCAGGTGGGTTAGCGGGTGGGTGGGTACTTCTTTCTCTATGGCTTCCAGGATGATATTGGTGGCGCTGACGGTAACATCAATACCCAGTTTTTTAAAGACGGCTTCGTTCTGGGGATTTCGAATGCGGGCGATGGTGCGGGGCACGTTGAATTTATGCTTGGCTACCTGGCAGGCGACCAGGTTATCTTCATCGTCGCCGGTAACGGCCACAAACATGTCTGCTCTTGCTGTGCCTACCTCGGTCAGCGTGGCCGCCTCGCAGCCGTCACCTCGCACGCAAACGCTGCCCATTTCCTCATTGATAATGTCGCAGAACTGGGCGTTCTTCTCCACAATGAGTACCTCATGTTTCTCATTAAGCAGGGCTCTGGCCAGATAATACCCCACTCTACCGCCACCGACAATGATGATATACATCTCTCTTTCCTCAGCTCTCTATTTTATCTCTCACCAGCTCGGCAAAGATGGTCGTGGGACTGAAGGCCTCCAGGCCGAGAGTGTCATACATCTCCTGCCGCAGGGGGTCGTAGATACGGGAAATAACCCGCGGCACATTGAAAATATGCTTGGCAATCTGGGCAGCCATGACGTTCCGGTTGTCTCCCTGCGTCATGGCGATAAAGACGTCGGCCTCTTCTATGCCAGCCCTCTTCAAAACATCCTCGTCCATGCCATTACCAAGAAGTGCGGTGCCTTTGAAATCAGGCGGTAACCTGCGGAAACTGTAAGCATCAATATCAAGTAGGGTAATCTCATGGCCGCCCTGTTCCAGCAGGCCAGCTATTTGAGCACCAACTCTGCCGCAGCCCATAATAACTATCTTCATTCTACCCTCAATTTAATTAATTATTGCTGACAAAGTATTACCGGACAGGGTGAGTTCTTCAATATATAGGGAACCACGCTGCCCAGACTGAATTGGCCAAAGCGTTTCTTGTACTTGACGCCCATCAGAATTAGGTTAACGCCTCGTTCCACCGCTTCATCGATTATCGCCGGACCCACATCGCGGGCCTGGAGGATATCCGTTTCCACCTCGTACTCTTCTTCCTCTTCAGCAATGGTTTCTATGTTATCCATAATGCCCTCGGCCTTTTCAATTTCGGTCTTGATTTCCGCGTCAAGGGGCAGGGCACGCTTGATGGTGATAATATAAACCGACCAGATTTTGCCTTTCTCTTTTCTGGCAAGTCTGATGGCAAGCTTCAGAGCTTCCATATCAGCCTCATTGCCGGTTACCGGGACCAGAATCTTTTGAAATTCCATTTTCCCAAACAATGTTTTTTATTCAGGGTATTATTATAATCCTCTATCCGAAAATCTACAATACTGTGTCCGTTTTTTATTCATTCTCATGACCCTTCGGAGTCTGAAGGAACGGCAATTTTTCCCGTTTGCGGTAGAAATAGTAAATGATAATACCTAACACCATCCAGGCAAGGCCAATCCACCGGCTGTAGGGCTGGGTAATCAGGATGATGACCCAGATTACGGCCAGCGCACACATGCCGAAAATGGCGGTCAACGGCAGCTCACGTCCTTTTACCTTTATGTTGCCGCCAAGCTTGAATGGACGTGGCATATCGGGTCGCCTGATGCGCAGACTGATGATTGAGGCATGGGCGAACATGAAGGAGAGCAGGGAACCAACCGCATACAGCGAGCCCATATTCTTGAAGACATTGGCTTCAAAAAAGCCCGGCAGCAGGATGAGGATGGCCACAGCGCTGAACAGGATTATGGAGATGTAGGGTGTCTTGAACTTGGGATGTATGCGACCCAGTGCCGGCGGCACCAGCCGGTGCTTTCCCAGTGAGAAGGCGAGCCGGGAAATGCCAATCAGGCCGGCGTTGGTGGCGATAAGCAGGATGGTGCCGGCCAGAATAGCAATCAGTGGTTTGAGCACGTCCTGTAGCAGTACCAGCGGCAGGTTGGCGGCGATGCCGGCGACCGGGTCCCGTGACCAGTCTGTGGCCAGCTCCTGCGGGGTCATGGCCGAGAGTGATACCAGAGATATGCCGGCGAAGATGACCAGAACCGCCACAATCATCATTATCAGCGCTCGTGGCACATTTTGCTCCGGCTTTTTCGTTTCTTCTGCCATCTGCGACATGGTTTCGATGCCGGTATAGGCGATGGCGGCCAGCGCGATGCCGATAATTAAATTTTCCGGTGCCGGCCAGTTGTTCACGATACGGCTGAGCAGGACAGTCGGATTGAATAAGAGTACGAAACCGATGACCACCAGTGAGACCTGCGTTGCCAGGTCCAGCACGGTCGCACTGATGTTGACAAAGGAAGTCTCCTTGATGCCGATGACGTTCAGAACCATCAGGAAGACGACTATTCCTATGGAAACCAGGGTACCAATGATGGCCGAGTCTTTGAACGGTTCCCAGAAGTAGCCAAGGTAGGGGGGGATGGTGAAAGCAGAGATGGAAATGGTAACGATGTAGCTCAGCATGAGTGCCCAGCCCGCGACAAACCCCGCGAGGTCATTGAAACCGTGCCGGGCAAAGCTGGCCGAGCCGCCTGCCTCTGGCAGTGCCGCCGTGCCCTCGGCGTAGGTCAGCGCCGTGAAAATGAAGAGGAGCCCCGCTATGCCAAGTGCTACGGGCGTAGCCCCCATCGCGACCAGAGCGACGATGCCCAGAGCGTAATAGATGGAGGAGCCGACATTTCCGTAACCGGCACTGAAGACGGCGGGGATACCGAGCACCCGCCGCAGGCGGAATTGCTTGATTCTTCGAGGGCGGAAAATTCTATCACCAGGTTTGGGTTGCCAGGAGGTCTGCATATTCTATATTTAGTTTACTTGCTCTACCACTTTTTCCGTACAATGAGCTATTGTATGCCTATTGCAACCACCTGTCAAATTATAAAAAAACTGTAAAAATGTTGACAAATGACACATTTGTGGCTATAATATAAGCCATATGTCACAGGAAGAAGGTACGGCCATGATAATCAGAACCAGAATATTTGAGCTGTGTAATGGACATTACGGCAACTTGTCCGAGCTGGCTCATGCTATGGGGCTATCCGTGAGTCAGGTCTATCGCGTGCGCGATGGAAAACGCCGTATCAATCAAAAATTCATTGTCGGGGCAAAGAAGGCGTTTCCCAGTTACGGGCTTGATGACCTCTTTTACCTTGAGAATGACCGTTTGAATGGTCTCGTTTTGGAGACGGCTGTCACCGGGCAGTACCACAGCATTAATTAGATTGAAATAAGGGTGGTGAGAAATGCAACTGGTGGTCTTTGATCTGCTTTCCGGTGTAGTTTCGGACGTAATTCGGCATGTGTACGATTCCATGAAGAAGGCATGAGTGGAAGCAGAAAGCAATAAAGAGGATGAGCTTGTATTATCCCCGGTAGCGATTAGAGAGCCAGGCCCCAGAACAGGGGATTGAGTTCGGCGGATAGAATCGTCAAGTAAGTCTCGCCTGCTTTTTCATACCTGCTGTTAAAGCCCGGTTTCCTCCGGCTGTATCCTGCGCAGCGTTTCCCTTACCTCAGGGTGGTCAATATACAGCGTCCCGTTAAGGTGATCAATCTCGTGTTCCAGTGCCTGGGCCAGGAGTCCTTCCGCTTTTACCCTCGATTCCTTGCCATTCTGGTCTTTACCCTTCACGGTTACCGCTTCCGCGCGTTTTATCTGTCCGAAATAACCGGGGACGCTGAGGCAGCCTTCATCAATGACCCTTTCCCCCCGGCGGCGCACTATTTGCGGGTTGATTAAGACGATGTCTTCTTCCTCGGGTATGCCGATGACAATAACTCGTAGCGGGACGCCCACCTGCGGCGCCGCCAGCCCGGCGCGGCCCGGCTCGGCATGCATCGTCTCCAGCATGTCCCGGACCAGCTTTTTAACAGAGCGGTCAATGGCGTGGACTTTTTTCGCCTTCTGTTTCAGCACGGCATCGGGAGCAATACGTATTGGGAGTATCGCCATACCAGCTCCTTGAGTGACAAAATCGATTACAGTTTACTAGAGCAGGCTCACCGGGTCAATGTCAACCGTCCAGCCCTGTGGAAAGTTTATTTGAGCCAGGAAAGGGGACAGCTCGTTTCCGCGCAGTATTATCTGCCATCGGTAGCGACCTCTGAGTCGGTGGATGAATGCCGGGGCCGGACCGATAAGGCTTAAATTGCTGATACCCCTGGCGTCTCTCTCCAGTGTTAATACTTTTGCCATTTTTTCCGCCTCACGCTGGCATACGGCATCATTGGTGTGGCTGCAGGTCAGAAGCGCCAGCCGGGAAAACGGGGGATTGTGCAGCTGACGGCGGTAGTCAATTTCCTTTTCGTAGAAAGCGATGTAATCATGGCTCGCCGCGGCCCGGATGGCATAGTGGTCCGGTGAGAAAGTCTGAATGATTACCTGTCCGCCCAGAGGCCCTCGACCGGCCCTGCCGGCCACCTGGCTCAGCAGCTGGAAGGTCCGCTCTCCGGCGCGGAAGTCGGGGAGATTCAAGCTCGTGTCGGCGCTCACCACGCCCACCAGTGTTACCCGCGGCAGGTCCAGCCCCTTGGCCACCATCTGCGTGCCGATGAGGATATCCGCTTTATGGTCACGGAACTGGCGCAGTATTTTCTCGTGCGATTCTTTGCCTCGGGTCATATCGCTGTCCCAGCGGAGCAGTCGCGCCCGCGGCATCATGTAGCTGACCTCCTGTTCCAGCTTCTGCGTGCCCAGGCCAAGGTATTTCATCTGCCGGCTGGAACAGCGGGGACAGCGGTCGGGCACCGGCGTTTTGTGGTTGCACTGGTGGCAGACCAGAATGTCTTCAGTATAGTGGTGGGTCAGGGGCACCTCGCAGCGACGGCAGCGCAGCACGAAGCCACAGTGTCGACATTGAATAAACGTGGCGCCACCCCGGCGGTTGAGGAATAAAATGACCTGCTCCCCGGCATTGACTGCCTGCGTGATTGCCTGCGATAGAGCACGACTGAAGATGCTGCGGTTACCGGCCTTCAGTTCCTCCCTCATGTCCACGACCTCAACCTGCGGCATCGGTGCGCTTTCCACCGGGACCACGCGTTCCGGGAGCTGCAGGAGTTCGTGTGTTCCCTGCCGGGTCTGAATGTACGTGCAAACGTCAGGGGTGGCGCTGCCCAGTATAACCACCGCCCCGGTCAGCTCGGCCAGTTTGATGGCGGCATCGCGGGCGTGGTAGCGGGGCGGCTGGTCTTCCTGCTTGTAGTTCCATTCGTGCTCCTCGTCGATGACGATAAGCCCGAGGTCGGGCTGGGGGGCAAAGAGCGCGCTCCTCGGGCCGATGACAACGTCGCATTCGCCGTCCCTTATCCGGCGCCATTCGTCAAACTGCTCGCCGGCTGATAGCTGGCTATGCAGGACGGCGACACGGCGCGGGAAGCGGGCAACAAAGCGCTCTATGGTCTGGGGGGTGAGAGATATTTCCGGCACCAGCACAATGCCCCGCCGGCCCAGCTTTACAACTTCCGCCAGCGCCTGCAGGTATACCTCGGTCTTGCCGCTGCCGGTAACGCCGTGGAGCAGGGAAACCTTGGGGTGTACCCGTTCATCATGCATTGCTTCCCTGATGCGCGAGAAGGCAACCTCCTGAGCCCGGGTTAGTTTTAGCGGCGATGCTGGGGCCATGTCCTGATGAGAAATCGGCTCTCGCCTGACTTCGACCTCTTCTATATCAATAAATCCCTGGCGGACCAGGGCATTGACGGCTGCTTTGTCCACACCCAGCTGCTGCCTGGCTTCTGCCCAGGGAACTGGCGCGGCCTGCTGGCTCAGAAAATCAAAGAGGGCCACCTGTTTCAAAGCTCGTTTCTTCCTGAGCGCGGCTGAAATCTCCAGTACACTGGCTGCGGACACGTTAAGTCGCAGGAAGGGCACCTTTCTGGGCCGTATCCTTATCGGCTCAAGCTCGTAGTTTCGCACTGCCAGCCCTTTTCTGACCAGTTGCGAGACAGCAGCTTGTGCCTTCTTTTCCCCGAGCTTCTTCTCCAGCTCTCTGAGGCTGACCCTTCCCGGTTTTGGCAATAGCTCAAAAGCCTGGCGCTGTTCCGGGGTGAGGGAAGATAGAGTCCGTTCATTGGTATCCGGCGCTGCCGAGACAAAGGTCAGCGTTTTCCTTTCAAATCCCGGCGGCAGCATGAGGGCCACGGCACTGAAGAGGGGAGAGAGATAGTAATCGCTCAGCCACCGGGCCAGATTTATCCGGGCTGCGGAGAGAAGCGGGCGGGTATCAATGATTCCGGAAATATCTCTGGTCTCTGCCACGGCCGGGTGAGGGCTTAAGGCCATGACGATGCCCTGTAAAGTGCGCTCACCAAAAGGAACCCATACTGCCTGTCCCACCTCTATATTCAGGTGTGGGGGTATGGCATAGCTGAAAGTGCGGCGCCGGGCAACCGGGGAATTGACACTGACCTCCGCATATTTCATCCTGTGCTCCACCGATTGCCTCGAAGGTACTGCTGCCCTGCGGCGCAGATAATTCTTATGACGTCAGGCTATGCGGGAAAGGTTACCCTTCGCTTTTTGCTTCGGGCTCTTCTGCCACGGGTTCCGCTTCCGGCTCTTCAGGTTCGAGTTCACCTTGCGCCTGGGTTACTTCAGGCTCTGTCTCTTCCGATTCAGCGGGCGTTTTTTCTTCTTTTGGAAGCTCTTCGGCCAGCTCACCTTCCGGTGCCCCTTCTGCCGGCGCTTCCGTGAGCGCCTCCTCCTGTTCTGCCGGCAGTTCCGCTTCGGCCAGTTCCTCTGTGGTTGGTTCTACCTCTTCTTCAGCCTCGGCAGTGAGCTGCTCCATTCGGGCCAGTTCTTTCTCCCGGTCCAGTCGCCGCTCCTTGATGCGGGCTGCCCGGCCGCTGCGTCCGCGCAGATAATAAAGTTTGGCCCGGCGCACTTTTCCGTGGCGGATGACCTCCACGCGGTCGACTCGAGGCGAGTAAAACGGGAAAGTGCGCTCCACACCGACACCATAGGCGATGCGTCTGACGGTGAAGGTGGCGCTTATCCCACCTCCCTGCATTTTGATAACCACACCCTGAAATGGCTGAGTGCGTTCCTTGCCACCTTCAACCACTTTGGTGTAAACGCGCACCGTATCCCCGGGGGCAAGTTCAGGGATTTTGCGGTTGCGTTTGACATCGATCAGTGAATCAACATTCATTTCTCAGGCTCCTCGTTCAAACTGGACTTGGCTTTATTTAAAGCGGTCAATTGCTTAACCATCTCCTTTTCTTCACGACCGAGCTCGGTCTTGTTAATAAGGTCCGGGCGTCTTTCCAAGGTGCGCCGGACAATCTGCTCCCGATGCCAGCGGGCGATCTGGGCGTGGTTACCGGAGAGCAGTACTTCTGGAACTGCCCAGCCCTGAAAATCAGCCGGTCGGGTGTACTGGGGATATTCCAGCAGGCCATTCACATGTGAGTCTTCCTGCGCTGAGACTGCCGAGCCAAGCACACCGGGAAGCAGGCGAAGTACGGCGTCAATAACCACCAGTGCTGGCAACTCGCCACCGGTCAGCACGTAATCGCCAATGCTGATTTCATCGGTGGCCAGGTGTTCAACCACGCGCTCGTCAATGCCTTCATAGTGGCCACAGAGCAGGATGAGCTGGCTGTAACCCGACAGTTCCATGGCGATTTGCTGGTTGAAAAGGCGTCCCTGGGGCGTGAGCAGGATAACCGGCGGTTGCACATCGCCGGATTCTCTGGCAATCTGGGCCTTTACCGCGGCCACCGCCTCGAAGACCGGCTCGGGTTTGAGCACCATGCCCGGACCGCCGCCGTAAGGATAATCATCCACTGTATGGTGTTTATCGCGAGTATAATCCCGGATGTTGTGTATGTTGATGCTGACCAGCTTCTGGTCAATGGCCCGCTTGAAGATGCCAAAGCTGAACGGCACGTCGAACATCTGTGGAAATATGGTCAGCACATCAATACGCATAGCAAATCCCTGCCGCCTTCTAAGAATGCTCGGTGACCACCCCTTTGATGATATCGATGGCATGCGGAATGGCCGGCAACACCACCTCCAGGCATTCCCTGACCGCTTTCGGGCTCCCGGGCAGATTGATTATCAGGCTCCTGCCTCGAATCCCCGCCGTCGCCCGGCTTAACATCGCCATCGGTGTTTTGCTCAGCGACACGATCCTCATAGCTTCGGCGAGACCGGGGACAACCCGCTCCACCACCGACATGGTGGCTTCCGGCGTGATGTCACGCTCACCAAGTCCGGTACCGCCGGTGGTGATGATAACATCGGTATCGCCGGTGTCCGCCCATTCCGCCAGCTTCCGGCCAATAACGTCCAGCTCATCAGGGACGATCTCGTAATTGACTATCTCGCTATCAAGTTCGGAGAAGATATCCCTGATAGCCTGGCCGCTTTCGTCGTAACGCTGGCCGCGCGCTCCTTTATCACTGATGGTAAGTATGCTGACAGTTAGCATGTTTGCGCACCGAAACAAGTTCCATTCTACCACAGATGAGGCGAATAACAAAATGTAATAAAAATTTTATGGAAAATTAAGCAAATTCGGGCATAAAGCCTTGACAAACGTGCTTGCCTCGTGTTATAAAGAGTGTTATAAAGTGGTGAGAAGTGGGGAGTGGTGGTGAAAAGGGGAGTAATTGTCTGCCCGAGGGGTTAAAATGTTTTATGGTGAGTACAATTACAAGATAGACGAGAAGGGCCGGGTAGCGATACCGCCAAGGTTCCGCAGGGAGCTGAAGGACGGCGTGGTCCTATCCCCGGCGGCGGAAAAGTGCATTAACGTGTACCCGCTGTCGGAATGGCGCAAGCTGGCTACCTCCCTTACCAGCAGTCCGCTGACCCCCAGCAAAATGAGAAGGCTGAATCGGGCCATATTTGCCACCGCGTTCAGCGTTGCCCTTGATGGGCAGGGCAGGGTAGCCCTGCCAGTACCACTGCGCGAACACGCTGAAATTCAGGAAGACGTCGTCGTTACCGGAGCCAATAACTATCTGGAAATCTGGGATCAGGCTCTCTGGGAAGAAGAGAAAGCTGTCAGCCAGGAACAGGCCTGGCAGATTATAGAAAGCCTGGAGCGACGTGATGAGTCAAAGTAAGCAGCCCTCGAGCCATGTCCCGGTTATGCTCGAGGAAGCAATGGAAGCGCTGGCGGTCCAGCCCGGCGGCCGTTACGTTGATTGTACGGTGGGCGGTGGCGGACATGCCCTGGAAATTCTGGAGCACAGTTCCCCCGGAGGCCAGTTGCTGGGCATTGATGCCGACCCCGAAGCCATAAAGGCAGCCCGGAAAAAACTTGAGGCATACAAGAATTCCACTCTGCTGGTGAATGACAACTTCGTTAACCTGCAGACGACCTGCATTAAATATGATTTTTTCCCGGTACACGGTATTTTATTTGACCTCGGCCTTTCCTCAATGCAATTGAACGGGAGCGGGCGCGGTTTCAGCTTTCAGCATGATGCTCCTCTTGATATGCGTTTCAATCCCGGGCAGGGGATAACCGCTGCTGATATCATCAATGCTTCATCGGAAATGGAACTGGCACGCCTTATCCGAAACTATGGCGAGGAAAATCGAAGTCGACAGATAGCGCGTCTTATTGTCCGTGAACGTCCCATCACTTCCACTCTTCACCTGGCCCGTATAGTGGAGAAGGCAACAGGCCGTAGAACCACCAGAATCCATCCGGCCACGAAGACGTTTCAGGCACTGCGGATTGCGGTCAACCTGGAGCTGGAAAACCTGGAGCTGGCACTGAAACAGGCCATTGAGCTCCTTGGTTTTGATGGCAGGCTGGTGGTGCTCAGCTACCATTCCCTGGAAGACCGCATTGTGAAACGCTTTATGCAGCGGGAAGCCAGAGGCTGTATCTGTCCTCCCGCCACGCCAGTATGCGTATGCGGGCACAAACCTCGCCTGAAACTCATTCGACGACATGTCATCACGCCTTCCGAGAACGAGGTACAGGCCAACCCGCGAAGTCGCAGCGCCAAGCTCCGGGTTGCCAAGCGTCTGCTGGAGCAGGATGATTGCGTGGCCGCCGAAGAGCTGGAGATTCTCTGGGCAGAGACAAAAGCCAGGGCCTGGAGAAGGCCGGCACTATTGCGCAAACTGGAGATGGTATTTGCCATGGCCTGAACTGGCCAGGGATAGAACTAACGCCCGAAGGTGCGTATCTAGAAAGGTGAACAGACAATGGAATCAGTAAAACTAGGAAAATGGGGAGCAGGTGGAGCAGGAACAGGCACCACTCTGGCTGACATGAAGGTGAAAGTAGCCGAACACCTAGTCAACCTGTCTGATTTCTACCGGCCAGACGAGGTATACCACATTATGGCGGAAACCAAAGTAGGCGCCAGAAGAAGAAATGACCTCGTTGATAAATTAAGAGTGGTCTTCTCTGTGTCCTGATGCTATGGGGCAGATGAAAGGTTATAGCCAAGGAGGTTCTGGAGATGTGAAGAATAACAGAACTCTAATAATCCAGTTTATGGAAAAGGAGGGTTAGATGAAAAATCGAACTGTAGCGGCAATTGATGTTGGTACCACCAAAGTATGCACGGTTGTGGCTGACCTGAATGAAGGCGGCACCCCGCGTATTGTCGGCGTTGGCATTGCACCATCAGTTGGTCTGCACAAAGGTCTGGTGGTCAACATCAATGAGGCCAGAGAGTCAATCAGAGAGTCCGTAAAGAAAGCGGAGCAGTCAAGTAACTACAGAGTGGAGTCAGCCTATGTTGGCGTGACCGGGCGCCATGTTACCTCGCTGAACAATCGTGGCGTGGTAGCCATAACGCGGAACGACCGCGTGGTGCGCACGGATGACCTGAAGCGTGTTCTCGCTTCGGCGCAGAGCCTGAAGGTCCCCAGCGACCGGAAACTCCTCCACGTTATTCCCAGGTCATACGCTGTTGACGGACAGGCGCACGTAAAGAACCCCATTGGCATGCATGGTTTCCGGCTGGATGTGGAGACCCACGTTATCACTGCGGCCGTGACCTCAGTACAGAACCTGGTAAAGTGCATCCGCAGCATCGGCATTGATATTGAGGACCTCGTTCTCGAACCCCTTGCCAGCAGCGAGGCAATACTGACTCCGGACGAGAAGGAAGTCGGCGTTATCCTGGCTGACATCGGCGGCGGGACTACTGATATCGCGGTCTTCAAGGAAGGCAGCATCTGGCATACCTCAATACTGCCGGTCGCGGGCTATCAGCTCACCAGGGATGTATCCATCGGTCTGGGCCTGCCTTTTGACGTTGCTGAGGAGATGAAAAAGCGATATGGCAGCGTGATGCCCGTATACGAAGGCAGGACCGAGGACACCACCGCGATATCTCAGGATGGACATGGCGTTTCATATCAGGACCTGTGCGATATCATCCGCGCCCGAATTGAAGAAATCCTGAAGCTCATTCTGCTTGAGCTGCCCAACTCCGAATATGAGACTCTGGTTCCGGCCGGTCTGGTTCTCACCGGCGGCAGCTCCAACCTGGCAGGCATCTCCACTCTGGGGCGTGAGATACTGCAGCTTCCGGTCAGAGTTGGCGCTCCGTCCAATATGGAAGGCATCTCCGATGTCCTCTGCGACCCGGCATATGCGACGAGCGTTGGCCTGCTGATGTGGGGTATAAAGCATGAGCGCAGCCCGAACTGGACGCGCTGGAATTTTGGCTCGGCTATCCGGCGTATGGCTCTAAGGTTGAAGGGCCTGTTCGGCTAGTAAATCGAGCACGTGAATTTGCGGATTTAATGAAATAAGGAGGGGGAAATGGCAAAATCAAGTTTTGTGGCGAACCCAGCCAGAATCAAGGTTGTTGGCCTGGGTGGTGGCGGCAGCAATGCGATAACCCGCATGGTCAGGGAGGATATCCAGGGTGTAGAATTCATTGCCATGAATACCGATGCCCAGGCC
>Ga0163203_1000204_pt1 | contig 15670 bp, 19 predicted proteins | sample PL_2010_330m_FD_113534 | JGI IMG/M metagenome (GOLD analysis project Ga0163203, IMG submission 113534) | Freshwater microbial communities from Powell Lake, British Columbia, Canada to study Microbial Dark Matter (Phase II) - PL_2010_330m | ecosystem: Environmental > Aquatic > Freshwater > Lake ... | reverse complement strand
TAACAATTCACTACGATTTATCGTGTAGAACGCGCAGTATAAAAAAGGTCCGTGAATTAATTAGTTGTTTACGGTCGTATGCAATGGACCTTCCATTTAAGGAAGTCGGAGAGCTTATCGAGCTCCGTGGCGAGAAATGTGATTTTAAGGAGGCCAATAGGGATGATTCCAATCGTTGGTTTTTGATCCAGGCATCCGGGTTTGTAAATAGGCCCTCGCTGAATGGCGGGGAGTGTTCCTACAACGTTATGCCTACACACATAATTGGCTTTAGTACGTACCCTGGTGAAGGTTCCGAACCTGCTAACTTCGGCCTCTGTCGCTATCCGACGCAAATTGAAGTTACCAAACCTGGTTGTTCTTCTGATCGCAAGATGACAATCCGTACAAGGATGCCCGGCTGGTCGTGGGCGAGTTTTTGTAAAACACAATATGCCTGTAATCCGGAATGCGGAGGTGTTGCAAACTTTTTAAGATGCCACTTAAGCGTTGTCAGACTGCTTGACAAGGCTAAATCGTTGGGCATTTTGAGGGAGGTCTACGACGAAGGCGATTTTTGGGAGCACCGCGATGTTGCTGCTTTAGCCAAAAATGTCTGCGAGTGGAATGAAGCTATAGCTGCAATAGTTGGGACAATGAAAGATCAGATCGGCGGCGATTGTGATGCGCCGATTACCAAGTTCCCTAACTTTGAGCATTTGGAAGCAGATGGATGCAAAAAAACCATTCCACTTTGTGAGATGCTAAAAAAGGCAGATAAAAAAGCATGAGTGATATTGTTGAGGGGCCTGCTTTGTTTTACTGTCAAATGCGCAGGGGGAATCGTTATAACATCGTCAAAACTTACAAGAGGAACATGCTATGGTTTGTCCTGACAAATTTAAGCCCGGCGAGCTAGACAAAGTTGTCTATGTTGCCACTTCGCAGTTGGCTGAAGATACCAATAAAGGTGGAACGCGGGGGCAGCTTCTGTTCTTAATGTCCATTTGTGGGTGGACAGAGGAAGATATTATAGATAGTGTTGCAGAAATGGCCAGTCTGCGAAGTGATTTGGAGACGGCACTTCGAAAGAAAATTGAGCTGTTGGAAGAGCTAATCGAGGCGCAGTCTAATTTAATCGATTGGTATGAAGATGATCACGGTACGAATAACTGTGATTGTGAAGATCTACCTTCGGACATGTTGGAATTAATGAGAGATGTCGATTCTGCCGGGGAGAAGATAGACAGCCAGCATGAAGAGTTATCTGAGGAAGATGACAATTTATGACTGGAAGCGAACTGATTGCTAGAATATGTGAATCTGTTGAGGATTTTGATATGGAGATTGCAATCGAAATCCTCAATCGAGATAACGATGGTTGCGTTATAAATAAGCAGCGTATAAATTCTGCGCGCTTTATCGACGGAAAACTGGGACTTGAGGGCAGAAGTGTTAGTGAATGCAGCCGTTTTGATTGAAGATTCCTGAAGATTTTGCAATACTTAAATAGGCTTAGATAGCATCTAATTTCCTAGGTTGGAAAAGGAGGTGTCCAATGGGCTAGCAATAGACCGTTTGTTGCATTCGGTGAAGTTTTGTTTGTAAACTGTTATTAATCCACAATCGCGTAGCTCGCGGGGAGGTGTCAACAGTGAAGTAGCTGAAATCTGTACCTTTTGGGGCCTTGGAGAGGAATGCTATGTTACCCGAACTGCGTGTTCCGAAATCTCTTTGAGGCCCCATTTTATTGGAAACAGTCAACAACTAGGACGACGTGTGTTACAATGCAGTGGCCATCCGCAACTCAGCAACCATAAAACACGGAAAAAGTAATGACATGGGTTACAAAGTCTGTTGAGGTCGACGTGAACCATCAGGATGTGCGCAATAGTATTCCCGATTTTAATCCGTTGGAGCTTGTTGATATATTTCATTGTATTGATGAGGCAACAACGGATGATGTTCTGGGTGAGTTGGTTGCCTTTTCTACGTCGGCATTCCAACGGTTTGCAAGGGACGTTGCAAAGTATTCGCTGCGGGTGCGTATTGCAGCAGAGGATGCTGCCGATAAGGCTTCCGAAAAGGAAGTATTATAGTCACTTGCTTTTGCTGCGGTTACTGTTTTAAGGAGAAAAACCTTATGAGCGACAAGATGTGTTGGAGATACGGCGACACCAATCCCGTGGTCGCGGCGGTCGACAGCTTGATCGTGATCGAGATCGGCGACCTGGTCTGGCAGGACGTCGACAACGCCAAACCAGCATCGATGATACCCAGGCCAGTAAGAGAATATGTAAACGCTTCCTTTGCTGAGCTTATGCAAGAACACTTTGCCGACAAGTTCCTGGGCGTGGCCATGCAGCGGAGCCGCTCGGGCGACACCGATCCGATCCGCGTGGGCACCACCGGCGTGTTCGAGTTCAACGTCCAAGGGGGCGAGTGTTTCGAGTTGGGTGAGTTTATTGGTCCATCTCACTGTAACAAAGACGGGCTTATCAACAGATTGCAGAACCAGCGGGTTACAAAGGTCGCACATAGCAAGTACGCCGTCGGCCGGGTGGCCAAGCGGGTCGCCACGGCGGCAACCGACGTGCTAGTCGACATCCGCTCGACCGTGATGACCGGTGGTGTGAGGGGCTCCATTGCCTAGAGTGTAAGAGTCAAAAAACGGAGGGGGATTCTCGGTCGTGATCGATATCCCGTTTCTGTATTACTAAACTATCCAGGGAAAAGATACTCTAGAGTATCTTTTCCCTGGATGAAACTATTTTGGAGTTATCATGCTTCTTCTATACCTCTATTGGGTGATTAGTAGCTATGTTTGACATTGCGCAGCTCGAGCTTACGTATAAACATGCTCCCGAGATCGCTCCAGTCATGCGAGAACGGGCAGATGGTTGTATTGTCTGTGGATATCTGGTACGGGATTCGGACGTACAGAACCCGCTTGAGTCTACCGAGGGACTAGGTAAGATCATCGACCGTAGAAATCTACATCGAGACGAAAATCGGAACATTTGTCGTAGGCTTACTGAGGGACCGGAAGGGGCCTATCTACATCGTAGATCACGACCATGCCTGCTTATGTTGGATGTGTACGTACACAGTGGAGAGGTATGGAGCTTATCTGGAGAAGGTACCCAATGTCGTTGGGATACTACGCGAAGGGCTGGTGTCTGGGTGCCGGACAAGGCAGCCAAGGACTATATCAAATATAAAGCTTTCCGAGATTGTCTTCCCGATGGTTGTTTTAGTTCTTGGGATCAGGGTAGTGCAATACTTACTTTACCGGACGGGACCGTGCGTGGCCCATATCAGAGTATCCTTACAGCAATACGAGCGGTACCTTCCATTTTGAAGATTTCTATCGATCCGATGATTAAGCAGACAAAGGAAAAAGAGGCAGCAAAAGTTGTTGCAAGGTTTGCATTGGAGGAATTCAATGCATGGTTGGCTGGCGACGTATGGGGCGTCTGCGTCGATACGTTTAGGGATGGTGAGCTAGTTGACGAGGATGCGTGTTGGGGATATGTTACGTTCGATGCAGCAAAGGACGAGCTGGAAGCAACAATTAAAAATGTTCAAAAAGGCAAGTAATTCATTACGGAGTGAACTATGAGTACCACAAACGAAGTCTTGGTAAAAGCCGCGCTGGGCATTTCTCCACACAAGCCGATCCCGCCTGAGTTGCTTCGACGTATCCATCGGGTAGGGGAGCTGGTCGAACGGCAGGGGCGCGACGGCTGGACTCTATCTCGCCAGGTCCTCGCCGTGGTGATCGAACAATGGGAGCGGGATGAGTCAGTAATACAAGAGAGAAGTACTATGGAACGATACGAGTACATCCAGGCACATGTTGGCTGGGACGAGTTGCGATGGACGTACAGACTGGTGGGCGGTGTACCTAGTAGCATGTCATACGATGAAGATGTCTCGAAATATACCGAAGAAGAGATCCGCGCATTAACGGCGGCGATGCTGGAGGTGCCGGACGATCAGACGGAACTAATTGAAGTTGTGTACGAATAAGCCAAGAAGAAGAAACGATGAAGATGCAGCTTTTATTTGAAGAGAGGCGCCCGTGGTACTGGACCCTAGAAAGCGTGGGTGCCAGGTACCCACGAGAAACTACCATCGAGCACGATCGCCCGTACACCACAAAGCGTGGCTGCATCCGTGCGGCAAAGCGGTTTGCTGCGAAGCATGGGTTCGAGATCGTGGAAGTGAAGAAGTAAGCGATGAAAACTGTTATCTGTTTCGTAATAGGGCTTGCCATCCTGTTGGTCCTTGCCGTCATCCTAACGGGACTACCACAGTACCGTGTGATCCAGTTGCAGCCCTACGGGATTCGGCCGGCAATGGATACGCCGGACGGACTGCCAGGGCTCACGAGCGAAGTCTAACTGGACTCCCGCCAGTTCACCTGGGGGGTACCCCTTCGAGACGGTGCTGTATATCACGCTGTCTGAAAGGAATTGGCAATATAGAGACATAAACACTTTTTCAAACAGTAGACTAAAAGGAGACGAAATGTTTCTTGTAGACCCCAGTTTTGAACTTCGGGATTGCGACTGGCTTCAGGTTTTGCGAAGCATTGAAGATGCCGGTAGGTTATGTAAAAAATCGAAGTCATCAAGCGATATAGAGGAAACTAAAAACTTCTGCCGTAGGATGCTTGTTAGCGGACACGAATCGGTAATCGAACACGGAGTCATGTCGGTACGATTTATAGTTGATCGCGGAATTTCGCATGAAATTGTTAGACATCGATTGGCAAGCTTTAGCCAGGAGTCTACCAGATACTGCAACTACGGCGGCGGGGTGTCATTCGTTATTCCACCATGGGTTAAGGTCAAGCCAGGACGCTACGACGACATTGATGATCAGAAATTGCTTGCATCGGATATGGAAAAGACTTCTGTATGGTGGATGGAAGCTATGAAGTATGCAGAGGACATGTATTGCAAACTCTTGGATCGAGGCGACTGGTCGCCGCAGCAAGCTAGATCAGTATTGCCTAATTCGCTGAAAACCGAAATCGTAGTAACTGCGAACATTCGAGAATGGCGCCATATTTTCAGGCTACGCTGTTCTAAAGCAGCACATCCGCAAATGCGAGAAATTATGTGGCCGCTTTTTAAGACAGCCAGATATCGTATTCCGGTGCTGTTTGACGATCTGGGACCATTCGACTAATGGCTAAACTTGCAGCGTTAAAATGGTGGGGTGGGAAGCAACATCTGGCAAAGAAGATTATTGACTTGATGCCAAGGCATTTGCATTATGTTGAGGCGTACTGTGGAGGTATGGCAGTATTACTTAATAAGAATCCGTTTGATATCAGGCATCAATGGGGCTCTGTAAGCAGTGAGCAAGGGATCTCTGAAGTTGCAAATGACATCGACGGAGAGTTGCAGAACTTTTGGAGTGTGTTGCAACAGGAAAAGACTTTTCAGCGGTTTCGTCGTATCATGGAGGCAATACCGTTCTCAGAACGAGCTTTTGATGAAGCAGCCAATTATCGAGAACGGACGGGAGACGATGTTATCGATGCCGTTCATTTCTTTGTTCGCTGCCGACAGAGTCGTACCGGAGAGTTTCGTGATTTTGCAACGCTAAGTAAAAATCGGACACGGCGGCGACAGAACGAGCAGGTGTCTGCTTGGTGGAATTCTATAGAAGGCCTGGAGAATGTACGAGAACGACTACGGCGAGTAGTAATACTAAATCGTCCTGCAGCGGAAGTGATCCAGCAGCAAGACGGAGAAAAGACGCTGTTCTATTGCGACCCGTGCTACCTACATTATGATGAAGACGGCACTCCGATTCGGGCTACTATTGACAACTATAAGCACGAAATGACGTTCGAAGATCACGTTGCTTTGTTAAAATGCCTTAGCAAACTGGAAGGCATGTTTATGTTGTCAGGATATCCTAGCAAGTTATACGAGCGATTCCGCTCTAGCTTTGGTTGGAATACGCATGAATTCCAGATCGATAATAAAGCCGCGGGCGGAAAAAGTAAGCGGAAGATGACGGAAATTATATGGTGTAATTTCTAGGGGCTTTACGCAATAAAAGGTAAATCAGTATGCAGTGAGAGTTCGGAAGGCAGGAGTGAATTGTCGGGAGAGCGGAGTGGCTGAAAAACGTGAATGAGCCGATGGCATCGAATGACTGCAAAGGAAGAGTGAGTCGTGTCTGCGGAGCGACTAATGGCTACGAGCGAATCGTGGGAATTGAATGGCTGTAGGGCTTGAATGAATCAAGCATTTTGAATGGCTGGAAAGCCAAAGTGAGTTACAGATTTGAAGTGGATTAAGATTGAAAGCAAGTCGAGGAGAGTAAGCGACTGCATGATATGAGCTGTTGCAAATTGTTTCTGTCCATCCGTATTATCGCGTATAGTTTGCCTGTTGTTGCGTCAATATCTAACGAGTGGACAATTGCACTGAGCGAACCGATGACTCCGGAGTAGCTAAAGACAAAGAGTGAATCAAAGGTGTGAATAGTTCGGGCGATGCAAGTTGTTGTGTCGAATTTATGAAGTGGCTGAAAACATCTAAGCGATTCACGAAGCCGGAGAAACTGCGGTGTTTGAGAAAGTCGTGCGATTCGATAGGATAACCGTTTGAAGCCAGTCGGAGATAAAAAGAATTCGTAATTGCCGAGTGAGTTGAATGGCAAGAGTGGCTGCCAAGCGAGAGTGAGTCAGGGGTAAAGAGTAACCGATAAACATGAGCAAGCCAATTGTCCGGCAGATAAGCGTTACTGCAAGTTCGGAGCGAACCACACGGACTGAGTGATCAAAGCCGAGGAGTGAGTCGATTTTACAGAGTGGCTGAATGGTTGGAGTGAGTCGTGCGCGTGGAGTAGTTGAGAAACGAGAGTGAGTTGAGAACAGCGAGAATCTAGTGGGGATGAACAAGTCGATAGAGCGGAGTGGCTGAAAAACGTGAATGAGCCGATGGCATCGAATGACTGCAAAGGAAGAGTGAGTCGTGTCTGCGGAGCGACTAATGGCTACGAGCGAATTGCAGGAATTGAGTGGCTGTAGGGCTTGAATGAATCAAGCATTTTGAATGGCTGGAAAGCCAACATGTTGAGAAACTGCCTGCTAGGAGCAAATCTTTTCAACAGAGAATCCAAAATGTTGGAACAGATTTAGATTGAGAAAGTCGAGTACCGAAGCAATCGTGTAGGATAGCAAGTCAGGGATGCTAAGTGGTTAAGGGTAGTGAGCAAGACAGGGGTTAGAATAATTCTTGTAAAAAGATAGATTCATTGATGCTGAGTGGACAAAGAAGAAGAGTAAGTCGGATGCGAGAAGTGGCTGAAGTTCTCGAATAAACCGGATGTCCAGAGTGTCTGGAATATTGAAGTAAGTCATGGATTTTAAGTGGCTGCAATGCCGGAGCGAATTGATTGCGAGGAGCGGCTGAGGTCCCTGAGTAAACCAGACGCCAAGAATGTCTGAAGGCCCCAAGTGAATTGACTAGGTTAAGTGTTTGTATGTTGCGAGTGGGTCGGGTACCGCGAGTGTTTGCAAGAACAGAGTGAATCAGAACCGACGAGTTATCAAAGATCCGGAGTGAGTCGTGTCTGCGGAGCGACTAAAGGTTCTGAGTGAGTCGTGTGTGTCGAGTGACCAAAGGCCCCGAGTGAGTCGCGTGTTCAGAGTAGCTGCATGGGTTGAGCTATTGTAGCTTGTTTCTGTCCATCTGTATTGTCGAGTGACCAAAGGTTCTGGGTGAGTCGCGTGTGTCGAGTGACCAAAGATCTTGAGCACCTGGAAAACGAAAGTAAATCGATCGATGAGAATATCTGCGTCAATCAAATGATTCAACCGTATAGAGTATCTAAAAAGTCTAAATAAGTCGAGAATTAGGAGTGTTCGAAAACGACGAGCAAGTCGACAACTACAAGCGACTATGCGCACGCAACAAACCAGAGTGAACAGGGGTTTTGAGTGAATTGAAATAATAGAAGGGATAGGGGTGGGGTCCCGTTACCAGATTTAAGTTTTGCTCTGCAGTATGGAAAGGAGGAAGGATTGCAGAATGTAATTAAACTAAATACCACAACACGGAGTAGTCAATGAGTGAGCCCAATCAAGAACCTTACGAGGAAGTTGATTTCGAAGAATCTGTCGGGGCGCAGTTTGTTGCAACATTTGAAGAGCCAATACTGAAGTTAAGAGACGATCTGCGTAATGCAGGTCGTCATATGTCACATGGAAATGCAAAATGGTTGGTAGGAACCTACTATCGTATGCAGCATCTGCAGTTTTTATGTGGATCTCAATTTCGTGATCAAAAACTGAATGCTACTAAAGAGCTGATGTCGCGAATCGTCGGCGATGCCTCTGAAATTACAGAGAGCATGATTTCCGGGCTAGCCGATGAAACTGGTCTGAAGGAAGCTAAGTTGACGGCAGCAGCTGCTGAAGGCCCCGAGAATCTGGCTGCGTGGTTAAACAAACGGCCTACCAAGGTAGACAAACGAACTGTCATCTGGTATTTCTATGAGGCCCACTGCAATATAGTTAACATCATTAGGGAGCTAATGGGTGACTTTACATTGCAGTATCGTGTTGGCCAATGGGCAAGAGCACAGCACGGTATCGGGCCTGTACTTTCAACGGGTTTTCTGACCTATTTCGATCCACGTAATTCGAAAACTCCAGGTGTTGCGCGCACTGCCGGCGCATTTTGGAGGTTTGCCGGACTCGATCCGTCACTGAAGTGGCCTGGCACTGCGGGCGCGAGGACGTTGCTTGACAACGTAATGGGCAACAGCAAGAAACTTACTGAGGAGATGGTTGCTGCCATTAGTGCAGCAACTGGACAAAAATGTACAAGGATTATCGAAGTCTTTGCTGATGGGTATGTAACAAACAAAGGCCGCTGTGTTAAAGGACGTACTGGCATTCAGAATTGGCTGGCAATGAAGCCATGGAACGGCAAACTGAAGGCGTTTTGCATTTATCGGTTTGGCGCAACACAAATTAAAATGCAAAACATGGAAAATAATTTCTATGGCAGATTTATGGCTGCTAAAACGGCAGAGCTGATGAACCAAAATGATGACTTGCATTTTGCTGAAGAGGCAGCTCGGAAATTGGCAGAAGCAAAGGCCAGTAAGAGACCGAAAACAAAGGCTCTGCTTGATAGTATGGAGGAATGGGAAAAAAGCCGGCTTACAAAGTCCCATATTGGAAACCGAGGGCGTCGAGTAGGTGTGAAGATGTTTGTTTCGCATCTTGCCGAAGTTATGGCGGCTGATATGGGCTTGAAATTTCCAAACCCGTTTATCTTTATGCAGCCAGGGGACAATAGGCCCTTGTCGCATGTGCACCGTGTTACTCCTCCGCTATGGCCAGGAGACTACGACGGGCTTCCATTGGCTAGACTGTACGAATAGGAGAAGCAATTACGCTGCAGTTTCTTGTCCTTACTGGGACAGGTTCTGTTCTGCTCCAGTATTTTTATCAACACAGAAGGAGTTACGTAATGAAAGTCGTGCTATCATCTTTGTCTGACGGCGGATTTGTTGATCCAATTGAGGTTGCTGAAGGAACCGAACTTGCAGCATTTCTGGAAAAACAAAGGCCGGACACTGATTGGAACGATATGATGATCCGTGTTAACGGAGAGTCAGCAGCCAGCAGTCGTATCCTGCAAGAGGGCGACAGAGTAGCCATTGCGCCTGTGAAGATCACCGGTGCTAACCGGTAGATCAAGAAAAACAATACTGTAAAACGCCGGGCTGGTAGCAATGTGCAACCAGCCCGGCGTAATTTTGGAGGCCAGTATGGACAAAAAAAGAAAAAAGCTACTTTCATTTGCCGGAAAGCTTTGCGTTATTCTGAATGAGCCTCAGATGAACATGCCCTATTTGAAACTCCCTTGTAAGTATATTGTGAATGAATCGAGCACTGTAGTTTTTCTATGTGATCGGTTGCAGTTGGCAATAGATAACGCTGATTCAGCTGCTTTCGAAACTATTTACACGTTATTGCAGTCTGCAGCTAGGCGTTTGAGAAACATCATAGCAAGTAAAAGTAACGATTTGAATGTTTTTATAGAAAATACGTATCCACAGCCTGTCAGTGTTGAACATGTTTTGAGTGATTTAACGTGCATCCAAGAGGACTTCGGCAGCTTTAAGTATAGCGACGGAAAATTATCTGTTGTTACTGAGCCTATTACACTTGCTGGCGATGGTATCGAAATTTCGGTGGGACGCTTTCGGATATTTGCTGTTATCGAGCAATTTCGACGGAGACAGGCAGGTGCACGGGGCATAGAAGTAGAGGCCCTTGACAGGATCTCTGAAGATAATAATCCACATCCGCATGTGTCAGTGAATGACTATATCTGTGCCGGCTACTGGGAGGAGGCGGCAGAGCGTTGTTGTTTTGAAGGTCGGCTGTATGAATATTTTCTGCTAGCACGGCAGTTGCTAAGGAATTATGACAAAGATTATGCATTTTGTTCGTTGGAAAGTTATACTTCAGAACCTTGTGGCTTGTGCGGTGGCTTTGGTGCAAGTCATATTTGTAGTATCTGCGAAGCTGTTTGCTGCGCAGACTGCTACAGTATGTGCAACTGCAATGACGCTGTTTGTAACAATTGTCTAATGCAGTGTAAAATATGCGAAGATGTTGTCTGTCCGGAGTGCAGCATTCAATGTGACTGTGGAAATAGTGTCTGCGACAATTGTGCAGTATTGTGTGGGGTATGCGGTAACGCCATACACGGAAAGTGTTCTCCGGACTGTTGCGAGTGTTGCACTATTTGCGGAGAGCCTTGTTGTTCTACATGTATTACCAACGGTGTTTGTGAATCCTGTAGTAGTGAGGAAGCAAATGAAAAAGAGAAAATCAGTCGGCAAAGGACATAGGCGCATAAAAACCAACAACTCTGTAAATCAGCGATGCATACCACGACATACGCAGATTACACTAACTTCCTATGTATGGGAAAAACTAAAGTTCATGAAAAGCGCTGGCAATAGTGAAGTCAGTGGTTTCGGAATATCGGATACAACAAATCCGTTCTGTATGGTGGATTTTGTTGTGCCTACGCAAGTATGTAACTCTATGGGGACTGAAATAGATGGAGAAGCCATTCTTAACTATTTAGAGCAGCAGGCATGCCTGGACACTGTTCCATATACAAGAATGTGGGTCCATACACATCCGGGATTTAGTGCAATTCCCAGCAGTGTCGATTGGAATACGTTTCTGCAATGTTTTGGGAATGCACCGTGGTCGGTTATGCTTGTGTTGGGTGGTAAATCGGACAGCGATGTAGTTTATGCAGTAATTAACGTAAACAGTACAATTTGTATGTTGCTTCCAGTCGAGGTAGTCGTTGCGTATGACGTACCCTGTAAGCCGAAGGATACGGATGCTTGGTTTGCAGAATACCAAAGAAACGTAACGATTTGCAGTTCGGTGCCTTATTTTGAACCAGTATTTGAAGAATATGGACTGCACGACGGCGACAGCCCATTACAGCTGGCATGGGACTTAGAAAACGAAGAAGTTTCGTTGGATGAGGAGCCGTTAGATATCGAGCTTTTTCAGGAAGGAAAAGATAAGATACCGGATGGTTTTCAGCTATGGAGGCCGGAATGACTGAAGACTTGCGGTTTTCTAGGCAAACAACGTTGGTTCCGTCTGACAAGCTTGCAAATACTGCTGTTACAGTGGTTGGTGTTGGTGCAATTGGACGGCAGGCAGCAATGCAATTGGCTGCCGTAGGAGTACGTCACTTGCAGCTGATTGACTTTGACACGGTAGAGCTGGCGAACGTGGCATCACAGGGTTTTCCTATTTGCGATATAGGCAAGCCTAAGGTTGTAGCTGTGCAAGAAGCTATTAATACCTACGATCCGGACATAACTGTGTTTACAATTGTGAATCGTTACTGTGCACGATTTGTGCTCAACCCAGTCGTGTTTTGTTGTGTTGATTCCATGAAGATCCGTAAGCTTATATGGAAGCAATGTAAAGACAAAATTGATCTGTGGATTGACGCTCGTATGTTGTCGGAGATTATTCGTGTCCTAGTCGTTGACTGCGCTGCCAATTATCTGGAAGGGAGCCGGTATTACGATGCTTCCCTTTTTTCAGATGAAGAGGCAGAGCGCGGACGGTGCACGGCGAAGTCTACAATCTATACGGCCAATGTTGCTGCAGGTTTTATGCTGCAGCAATTTGTGATGTGGCTGCGTCGAGATGATCTCAATCGTGACATGATGCTGGTGATGTCTGCTGGCATTATAGAGAATCGTTGATACAAGTTGGCCGTAGATGGCCTACATATAGTTAAGGAGCTTTCAGGAAATGGCTACTTTTAGTGGAAATGCTGTCGGAAGACACAAAGAATCACAATTGGGAGCAATGACGAAGCTTCCGAAGTTCACGTTTGTTGTTACTGCTTACGATAACGAAGTTATTATACGTGTTGACGATAGCAATGCACTGGAGTTTTGGCTCGAATTCCGCGTGCCGAAGAGTGAAATGATAAAGCTGCTGCAAAAGCCCGGCGGCAATGATGATAAGACCATTGAAGAATGCAAGGCATAGAAGCTAGGAGAGCAGCTTGTCAATAACGTGTACGATACAGCAAAGGAAAATCTTCAGGCGATGCGACGCTAAAGACGATTTCTGTATCCGGTCGACGCCTACAAGGAGTAGGGTTGTCTTCGGCAGAACAAATCGTCTGCTAAGATTTACTGGCACTGGTTCGGCCGAAATCGACATGCTGTTTTGTTCTATGTAGGCAGCGAGTTTGTTCTGGCTCTTCCTATTAGTAGAACGAAAGCCGATCTTCTCGTGGCCGCCGGATGGAGCCACGGTACTTAAACGACTGCTCTATGCGGTCACTCCCCGCCCGTTGCTATTCACTCGCGGCGGCGGGCGGGGTTTCTTCTTAATATGAAGGAGAACTAATATGTCCCGAAAAGCAGTTGACTGTGTGATCCTAACCCTGGCTGTGGCGATCTTTCTTGTCATTCTCTACACCAGCCCACAGTAAGAAAAAGAGTGAACGATGGCCACCTATACCCAAATCTGCCTGTCGAGGTGCTGCCGAAGCAGCAGAGAAAGGAAAGTAAGGTGCAACATACACCAGGACCGTGGAAAGCAATAGGAACAAAAGCCTTTGGGCTGTCAGAAGTCGTCGCAACACGCTGCGATTTTAACGAAGGGCATCTTGTATGCACCGTCAACCGGAATTTCTTTGTAGGTGGTAACCAACTGGAATTGCTGCCTCGGGCACAAGTTGAGGCTAACGCCCTCCTGCTCGCTGCTGCCCCCGACTACCGGGCAGCGCTTGAGGAAATCGCTGCCCTTGCGGACGCGACCCAAATGCGCGGTGATCTTGCCGAGATTGGCATGCCTGCCAGTTTAGTGGAGGAGGGCGGGTGGATGCCGATTGATCCGCGTGTAAAAACCGGACTTGCGATTGCCGCGCGCATCGCCCGCAAGGTGTTGGATGCGGTAGAGAAAGGAGAGTGAGCATAGCTAAGCCAACAATGACCTATGAAATCGCACGTGTAATAGCGGCGGATACCGGAAACAACCAGATGAGATTGAACCAACGAACGGTATGGAACGAAGAAGATTATAATCTAGCGTGTCGGACTCTTGCTCGATTGTTTCCTGCGTGCGGAGCAAAACGACAAGCTGGTTTAGCCAAAAGCATTAACTAATTCCCACCTCCGCTCTAGATCCGAGCAACGCCGGTGGGCGATTCAAGAGGGGAAAGAAAGGAACGTAAGACGATGATGACTCCCCCTACGCTGTCTGAGATCCGTGAAGTGGTGCGGGTTTGCGGCAGAAATTCGGAAGCTCCGCAGTTGTGGCGGGGCATCGTCGACGATGATCAGAATCGTCGCCTCCTGTGGCCAATACAAAAGGGTATGCTGCTGTCGCATTTTGATGTGACGGGAGGGGCTGACAATCATTAACCCCGGCGCCCCGTCCGGCGTTATCACTCGCGCGCCGGGCGGGGAATAAGGAGAATAAATCATGAGCCAATGGACACACGTAGTAGCCGTAATTTGTTTTGATGGGATAATTGGGTTAACACCAGACCCGGACCTCGGGCGAACCGTAAGTTGGGATAACGAAGACGAAGGTGCCTGGGAACGGTGCGATGTACCTCATGGAAGTGAGGGTTCGCTGAACTATACGCTCCGAGAAGTAGGCGATGGAATGCCTCGCTTCGTTGCTACGATCTGGGGTGATCTGCGCGACTATTCTGACACCGACGAAATCAAAGCTTATCTCGCAAGGATCGTCGCGGGGCAAATGATCCGAAGCGGAATTGCAGAGATCAATGTGGAAAGGGGCGATACAATCGTGTTGGCATGCTGCCCTAATGACGATACTGTTGGCACTGTCTGGCGGGTAGTAGAATGCGTGACCCCGACAAAAGGAGAAAAGAATGGTGAAACCAAATAAACAGTTCAGAAGATATTCAATCGGTTGAGGAAACAATGAAAACGCAATTGATAATCGATGTTGAGTATGATCCCGACATTACTGATCCTGAGAGCCTGGCAAGTGCAGTAGACTGTTTGATGAAAACAGCCTGCAGTACGCCGGGGATTTTGGATGACTATGGCAATCCGGTATTTGGGGAGTTTTTCGTACATAATGAGAAACAAAGCAGCAACCAGCAATACTATGTGCTGAATATTGGAGCAACTATGTTTCAATCGCAGCGAATGCTTTTGCAGCAGTTGTACGAAGAAATCGGTCGGCTGCGGCTAGATGGTCTTCCAATAGCGCATACAATGTTGCCTGGTACTGAAGCAACTGTGGCAGAATTGTTGTGTGGACTGATCAACCTTACTGATGCAATTGCCGATCAGGCATTTGAAAAGTATTGTTTAGACTGTCTGCTGGATGGAATAGACTGCCTGTAATAAGGTCAAAAACGACAGTTTCTGCGGCATATAATATTGAGATGGATAAGTATCCGTTTCAGGCCGCCCCGTATGCCTGTGTGCGGGGCGGTCTTATTTCACAGGATCACGGTGAATTTTTTATGGATTTGCCGGACACAGGATACATCTCTGAAAGGAGATGACCATGAACGATGCAACGATGGGTGAGGTAGCGGCGGTAAAGCGATTCCAGGGTCGTGACTACGTGCCGGGCGGACCGGTCAGATTCGCGTGGGCTATCCATGATGAGTCGATCGTTGAGCCACTTTGCAAACCGATCGCTGGCTATGCTCGGCAGATTGCCGAACAGCTCTTTAGCGTGAGGAAGAAGGAGATCGCAACCCGGTTGCAGCAGATGCAACCGGTGATTGGCAATCTGCCGGAAGAAGTCGTTACGGCGGGCGCCGCGTACGTTATGGCGTGTGAGAAGCGCGACGCGGCAAAAACACCGTCGGAACGCGTACAAGCAGGGTCCGCCATTTGCTGTGCAATAAACAGCTACCACGATGCGTTGGAGTTGCATCGTGAAGAGCTGAAGGCACTCCACCGTCATGAGGTTCTGCTACAAGAGCTGAAGGCACTCCACCGTCATGAGGTTCTGCTACCGATAAACATCGTAGCTCAGCTTGAGTGTGCGATTCGCGGGGATGGGATGTCCCCGGCGATTGCTCAACGGTTGCTTGAGCAATGGGGCCCTGCCTTGCATGCTCTCTTCCTTACT
>Ga0163203_1000203_pt1 | contig 15703 bp, 21 predicted proteins | sample PL_2010_330m_FD_113534 | JGI IMG/M metagenome (GOLD analysis project Ga0163203, IMG submission 113534) | Freshwater microbial communities from Powell Lake, British Columbia, Canada to study Microbial Dark Matter (Phase II) - PL_2010_330m | ecosystem: Environmental > Aquatic > Freshwater > Lake ... | reverse complement strand
GTAGGGCTGGAATAGCCCAAACCTAACGCTTGTGGAGAAGGGAGTTCACAGATTTCGTCTGTTAGCCCTTCGTTGAAACAAGAAGCCCTCGACTTTAGTCGTGGGTAATTCACATGAGCGAGCTATCAACTCGCTCACTCTGTGTTAAAAAATAAAACAGACAAACCTAGTATGAAGCAACCTCATTATCAAGAAGTATAGAAACCACATACTCATCGGTTATACCATACAGCGTCTCAAACGACACCGTATATATGCCTCTATCGTCCGTTCCTTCGATGTCTGGCAGAGGCACGCTTGTAATCTTCGCTTCCGGAATGTCAACAAGAAGACGATAATTGTTCGTTCCCATTGACGCTCCTGTCCATGTCGCTGTGATGTCCAACTGCTGATTGGCTACATAAGCGTTATACTCACTAATGCTCTCGAACTCCTTATCATATTCGCCTGTAACCATCAGTCTGCCTTCAGGGATAGCATTACGATATTTCGTCCCATCCGCCGTATATTTGTTTTCAACCAGATTGTTGTTTATCTCAAACATTATACGCTCAATAGCTGTGTCCGAAGACTGCTCCGCGCCATTCAACCCAATGCTGACCCCAAGCTGATCAAACGTAAATGGGTTCTCGTCAAATTCTGTCAAAGTTGCAGACAATGCCGATCCGTCAGCCTCTTGCTTACCGATACCCGATACCGTCATCATCAGAATCTCACGTGCTGCGTTCTCAAGCCGAAGCGTCCCCACCTTATTGCCCGAATACAGCTTTGCTGGGCTGTCCCCAACGCCCCTGTCAACCGTAAAGGTAAAGCTGTCCAAGCTTGCCGCAGGCGTAAAAGTATGCCTCGTTTCATCACCATCAAGGGTCGCAGAAGAAACTGACCCCAAACCCCAATTCAGGAAATGACCAATATTCTCCGCCTCGCACTCAAGTTCCATCTCATAACTGGTATCAAGCCCTGTCACGATCGACCTAAATCTCCACCGTAGCCCTGTTGCTCTCTGGTCATCAGGTCGCGTTACATCAACATTAGCAACTCCCCTATTGACCGCAAGCACCTTTGTCGCCTCAACCGCAATCCCAAAATCAGTCTCTTCCGCAATTCCTGTTAATCCTTCCCACCGCATCATTTTATTTGCCTCCATTTCCCTTCATAGAGGGGATTAAGGGGTGTGTTATTCCCTTCTTCTAACCGTTCCTCTTATCAATCTTCAAAGGTATTTCCACAGTCGGGTAAAACACCTGATCGGGTCCAAACGCATAAGACCCGTATTTTATATCCCCCGTATAATGCACCTGATACCCCAAAGCATGTATATCTGTATCCGTCTCAATTATCGCCATAACCCTGTCCGCAAGCCCCGATGCCCCATCAAACGCCGTATCAGGGTCAATATCAGACCAAACACACCCGATGATAAAATTGAATGTCTTGTTATATGCCGCCTGTTGCAGAGTATTCGCTCTCGTATATTTCCTGACCTGCGTCTCCGGCATAATCACCAACGCCGGCAGTGCCGACAATACAAGGTGCATCGGGTGCATTGTTAGATTCACGCTTGCAACGTCTTCAAGACTCTCGCCTGCTACTGTATAATCCTCAAATATCTCTTTCAGCGAATTCAATATCTCATACATTTTTTATAAATTTCCTCTGCTGTCATAGTCATTCAACAGAATTTCAAGCACTTCACCAAAAAGCCAATCGTGATAATACGCAAATGCTTCCCTTGTCTCTTGACAATACGTTAAGCCTATTTCCTCTAAACAACTCATTGAGCAGTGAAAAACCTCATGTGCAATAACCTGATAATTGGTGATGCTAAACTCATTAAACCCAACCCAAATGAAATGATGACAATGTATGCCGTTGTTGCTCACAACTACGTGCTTTGCTGTCTGCCCATCGGGGTTCTTCTCCTCAAGCTTATATTTGTTGATCAAATACTCCTCAAATTCTATTTCAGTACAGTTCCAGAAGAGGGTTATCCTCCGCCCAAAGGTTTTATCTGTTATCCGCTTCTTCTTCATTTGCGTACCTTTGCCCGTCCCTTCCCTGTCTTTTGCGTAGTCTTACACCCACCGCGCCCTTTATTCGCTCTTATACCGCCGCCACTACCGTCTTTCTTAGGTTTACCCTTTGTATTTCCCATGTTCATCTCTCCTTTAAAATAACACAGACTTAAACTCCCCTCTCAAGAGGTTTAAAGTCGAAAGGTGCATGTTTTCTCTAAAACATGCAAAATCGCTTGGAATTATCGCTTTTTTTGCCGGCATTAGCGATTGTCGCCTTCTGCTTTCGTCATTCCCTCCTTAATGAAAGTGTCTCAACTCTACGCGTGAATATATTCACGATATAAATAAAAAAGCACATCAGACCTTGTGCTGAGAAGAGTGGCTTTCCCCCTCCCCTCTTGAGAGGGGATCAAGGGGTGTGTTTCCCCTATCCTTTTACCGCATAATCACCGAATATTCCCTCTATCTCCTTAACGTCCTCATCCTGAAACATAACAAATGGTCTCGCAGGAATACCCGGATGATTGACCCTTCTCGTAAACACGGGCTTCATATCTCCGCTCATAAACTTGATTACCTTTTTTGCCCTCGGCAAAATTCTATGCGTAACAGTCCCGAACTGCTGATACCCAGCATAGCTCATATTTGAACCCATCGTCAGGGAGTCGTTTCTAAGCCGATATATATTCCCCTGCGCAGTTTTCGTCATCACCGACTGACGCAACAAGCCCTTATCCTGCAAAGGTCTGCTTGACATATTCTTTCTATTCGTGATCGTGTTCCACGACAATGACTTCCATCTCGGTCTGCCCTCTTCACGAAAGTTCGCGGCAAACGACCTGTGCATCCACACGCCTGATCGCTTCAATGGCGGCTTCAAATCCTTTGTCCTTAAAGACAGCTTAGTCATAATGTCGTCAAACTGCCTTGCGTCTATGTCCATCTTTATTCCAACCATTATTTAACCACCATTTCAAAGGTGTTTCTCACAGATTCCCTATCTATCCCACTAATAGACCCATCATCATGGATGACTCTATAATCACCCGCCTTTATGATATGCTCACCTGTCATATCAGTATATGGCGTATCACAAAGAACAACCTCAATTTTTACGGGGTCAAATACGATTGGCTTCTGAATAATATAGATGCCATCTTCAAGTATTACCCTTGTAGCCTCATAAAACGAATTTACTGTATAATCAGCGTCTATGCGTTCATCCGGGTCAAAGTCATATTTTTGCTTAACATGGATCGTATTGCACCCAGCCATCTTTCCTGCGTCAATGTCCGCCTTGCTGTCCCCGATCATCCAAAATGTGCATCCATGTTCGTATGTGCCTTGCCATCCCTTTATAACTTCCGCCTTCGCCTCAGCACGGCTTATGCCTAAATCAACGACCTCCGTCACCTCGAAACCCTTTATCAGAACACCATCAGGATCAAGTTTATGGATAAGTGCTTTCTGTGCGTCATAGCATTTCTTATATTTCTTCTCGCATGGCTTTTCAACCAACCATGCCTGATTCGTCACGATATACATATCAGCCTTAATTGCAATAAGATGATCAACCCCCTCATGCACACCGCCGATAATATCAAGATGCCATCGGCTTTTATTAAAATACCTCCCACCCTTCTTTGAATGATGGGCATGTATCAACACCGCATCCCGATCGGAAATTATTACATTCCTTACCATGTCCCCCTCCTATATCCCCATATACGCATCAACATACCATCTGACAGCCTTCCTCAATCCCTCATCAAGCCCGACCTTTGGCATATATCCAAGTATCTCCATTGCAGATATATCAACTTCACGTTCCTCAATATCCGTGCAAAAATGCTTCATAAAAGTCTTTTCAGGTTCTACTTCGCATATCTCGCAAATCTTATCCAACAGATCAAGCGTTCTTATCCGCCCGCCCGGATTCCCGATAGTAAAGGTCTCGCCAACTGCCTTTTTATTTAGTATCAGCCCGATGCCTTCAACAAAGTCTGAGATATAACACCAGCACCTGATAGATCGACCGTCGTTATATATCCTGACTTTTCTGTCCGTAAGCATTGCCCTGATAAAATTAGCGACTGCCGAATCGCCGACCTGTCCCTGACCATACACGTTGCTGGGTCTCACAATAGTGACAGGAAGCCCTTCTTCTATATATGAGCGACAGTAATACTCCCCGCAGACCTTCCCTATCGCATACGACCATCGTGGCTCAAACAAGGCATATTGATAACTGTTCGGATGAAGCCCCTCCACTTCGCATGTGGATAAAAATACAAAATGTCCGCAGTCGCCTGCAAACCGATCGATAACATTCTTTGCGCCTACTACATTGACATCAATATTCCGCCTTATGTCCCCCACAGACTCTATGCCGCAGATAGCCGCACAGTGGATCACCCAGTCGTAGGATCCCCGAACATCAAAAAGCCTTATATCACCATCTATAATCTTGATGTCATGGTGATCGAAGTATTTGATAGAGTTCCTCATAAAGTTATCATATACAGTAACCCCATGCCCGGCGTCCCTCAATGACAACGCCAGATTTGTCCCGATAAAACCCGCTCCGCCTGTTATCAACGCCTTCATCTCTTCACCTTAAAATCTTCGTGATGCCCCGTGCCAAATACTTCTCTTTCATCAACAGAGGCATCGCCGTCCGCATAACATCTGCTTCATTACGCTCAATAAGGATATGTGCATTGAAAAGCCTGATAAGTTCTGCATCCCAAAAATCCTCCGGCAATTCTTCAGGATGATAGACGAAATAATACACAATGAACCATGACCTACAATATGGCTTCTTTTCTGGTATGCCTTTATATTGCCATATCCACTGCTTTAATTTCTCTGATACATTTCCTTTTGCTAAATATCGGTTGATCTCATCGAAGTTAAGCCCGACTCCCGCTTCGCTCAGTGCCTCCAAAAGTTCCGCCTGCACATCTTTTGAGATAAGCGCACCATTGTCCAGCACGCTTTGCCACAGACAGCTTTTTATATGCCCAAATGATGGCTTTCTATGTATAAGCGGATACGGACAGCCTATGATTTCACCGTAGTTCTTCAAATGACCATGCACAGGATCGGCATATCTAAGTTCCTCATGCACCTTCATAAACCGCAGTTGACCATCTACTCTTTGCTCTGGTATCCCGTATTTCACACCGATCTCTTTATCCCTATTCGCATACCATTCCTCCATGCGTTCAGAGACCGACCTTTCTGCACGGTACTCCGTTTCTGCCAAAAGTGGAAACCACACACTGCCCTTACCGCTTGCTTCGCATTCCTCCGCCAAATTATACAGGTTCTCAAGCATTGCCACCGATGGCAGTTCATCATCAGAAAGATACAAATACCACTCCCCAACCTCCGCTTTTGACAAAATAAAATTGAATTGCGCTGACGGGTAATCGAAGGCTCTCTCATAATATTCCACATCGAACCTGTCTATACATCGTTTCAGCAAAGCGTCTTCTGGTGCAGAGTTAAGCACCCTTATCGTATCGAAATACTTCTCAACCCTTTTCAACTGCGTGATGATGTTCTCACGCCTGCTCGCTATAATGTTACACGTTAATACAATATCGCTCATTTTCCCTGCCTTCGTGATTCCCCTCTCAAGAGGGGATTAAGGGGTGTGTCTCCTAAAAATAACTACATACCTAATCCCGATTCCTCAACTTGCCAAGCTCGTTCTCTATCTTATCTCGCCATTCAACTATTTCCACAGCACTCAACCCGCTAGTCGAAACGTGGCATCTATAATGTCCCGGTATCCCCTTATACCAAGCGTCCTCAAATGACTCACTATCAACCTGTATGTCAAAACTGTCCATATCTTCCGTTATCCGACTGCCCTTATATGGCACATAGACGACATATCCCAATCGTCTGGTCTAACATTATTGAGCCAATCGTATGTCTCCTGACAGGTCTCGTTTGTCTCTCCCGGAAGCCCCGCAATCATAAACGCCTTAGTCCTTATTCCGAGCTTCCTTGCGCTCTCAACAAGCCTCGTATTGTTCTCAACGCTGTTATGTTTGCCAACAATGTCCAAAATCATCTGACTCCCTGATTCCGCACCGAACCCGATCTCAACACATCCCGATTCCCTGAGCATTTTCAGCATATTCTCATTACAGGTATCGCTTCTCGCAAAACACCGATAGACAATATCAAGAGCCTTCAACTTCTCTGCGATCTTCCTGACCCGCCCCTCATTGACCGCAAATATATCATCAAAAAACATAAATGCGCGGTATCCAAGTCTCTTCAACTCCTTTATCTCGCCCTCGATATACTCCGCCGAGTTCATACGAACCCTCTTACCCCACACATGACAGCAAAAAGCGCAGTCATAAGGGCATCCCCGGCTTGTCATCACTGGCGTTGCCAATTCACCATTGATGTAATACTTATATGACTTAATGTCAATCAAGCGCCTATCAGGATAAGGAATAATGTCAATATGGCTAATAGGCTCATAATGCACAACCCTGCCAAACCAATTAAAATAATCCAGTAAGGCAAGTTCACCCTCCCCTTTAACGACATACTCAAAATCCCTGCATGATTCGGGGTCAACGCTTGCATGTGCGCCTCCGATAGCGATATTGCAACCAAATATCCCCCTTGCCTCCTCAGCAATCTTACATGCTTCAACAAACTGCGGAGTCGTTGCTGTAATACCCACAAGGCTAACATTCATATATTTATAGTCATAGAGCCTTCGGTAATCCTCCTCACCGGTCAAATCGCACACAGCACATTGAATCCCGTGCTTCCTCAGATACGTCGCAAGATAAAGCACTCCAAGCGAAGGATAGACCTTCTGTTCAATCAAAAACGGACTCGGTGGTATTACAAGCAATATCATCAATTCCATAATTCTTCAGCAAGAAGCCTCCGCATTTATGCGGGGGAGTCGTCACCAATCCCCCCTACACCTTATATATCTTCCGAAATATCCACACCGGAAACTCCGTCTCAAGCCCTTCTCGCTCCAAAGGCTGGCTGAACCCCAACGGCTCAATATACTCCTGAAGCTTCCCGTGATACTGATAGTTCGCCTCCAAATGCTGTGATACTCCACCCCGACCAAACGACCATGTTAGATATAAAAGCCCTCCGTGCTTCAATGCCCTGTTAAACTTAGCAACAAGGCTCAACGGATCATACACATGCTCAAGCACCTCATAGCAAACGATGGCGTCAACAGATTCATCTCTCGGCAAAGGGTCATACCAAACATCAGCAAGCTCAAAATCAAGATTCCATTTCTTTTTCCGTGATTCAAGAACATATTTCGCATATCCACAGTCAAAGCATGTAACATCATATCCAGCCATAGCCAACGGAACGCCGATATATCCAGTCCCCGCCCCGTAGTCAATCACCTTCATATCCCCTCTTGAGAGGGAACTTGTCCGCTTCCCAAAACTCTCAAGCGTCATCATAGCTTTCAGTCTATACCGGTGATGCCTGACCTCATCAGCCAACATGCCCAAAACGCCAACATAATTCTTTTCGTAATACAGCATCAAAGGCTTATCGCTGGTCAGCGGGTCCTGCTCATATATGTCCTCAATACTGATCGGCTTATCAAATATACGATCTACATATTCTGGAACAATATTGAGGCATTTCCTTGCTTCATCGGTAACTCTCGCCCTGTTTTGCCCCAATTCATCCCCAAACACTTCGCTTATTATCGCACTGTATTCCACAACCTAAATCCTCGCCCATTGAAAAGCAATCCGATCAACATCAAACGTCTCCAACGCCCACTCCCGAACGCTGCGAGAGAGCGTATCATACTGCTCACACGCAAACTCCACCGAGTCGGAAAATCCCTCAATATCCGAAATAACAACCTCATTACAAAGTGCCTTATACTCAGGAAACACACCCGTATTCGTAACGACAGGCACACATCCCGAAGCGCAAGCCTGTATAAACGAACAGCATCCAGCCTCAATAAACTCAGTAGGATACAAAAACAGTCCTGTCTGTTTATACGCACCAATAAGCTCAACCTGTCCCGCTCCACGATTCCATTCAATGCCTTCCGTTCCTGTCAGCATCGGGATCATGTCCTTCATTCTCTTGTCGGACTCAGATGCTGTAAATCTCTCCCCTGAAGGTGATCTATACCCCATCCAACCCGAATACACTCGCAAAACAAATTCCGGTATCCGCTTCTTGATCTCAGGATATATCCTCAAAAGATTTCTCAACCCCCTGTCCGGGTTCGATGTATATATCCCACCCTTGTAAAGAGGGCTAGGGGAATTTAGGTTGTTTTCCTCACTCCCCTCTTGAGAGGGGACTAAGGGGTGTGTTCCGCCATAATCCCTAACATCAATCGGCTGATAGCAAACATGCACCCTCGAACCATCCAAATTATGCTGTTTTACCAACATATCACGATGGAATCCCGATGCCGTAACTATCCCGTCAAGTCCTCTTTCAAAATCCCTTTGTGGATCGGGTATCTCATTATCTTGCGACCAGACGAATTTTTTACTTGCATTTATCTTATCCCATGCCAGACCGAACTGCCTTTGCGAAACAAACCATTCACACGCGATGCCGTCATAGTCAAATTCCTTGATCGGGATATACGTCAAATTTTCACGGACGTTTCCACCGTTATCACCACAATTTGCATATACAGCCACCGTGTAACCCATTCTCGCCAACGCTCTTGTAAGCTCTATTAATGCAAAGTGCGTCCCCCCAATAGGCTTCGTATCCTTCAGCTCGTCCCACACAGGGGCGGGTGCAACAAACACCCAATCATAATATCCCATCTGTTAATTATCCTTTCCCAAGCTCCCCTCTTGAGAGGGGATTAAAGGGGTGTGTCAAATGGCTGCAAATTACACAAATGTCGGATGCAATTCCTCAATACCCCATATCTCGTCCATATCTTTTCCAAACCAAGGATGGCACTTAATCTCCGATGGGTGATCTTCCAAGGGATGCTCAACAATCTCATTCCAAGGAACGCCCGGAATATTCTCACCTTTAACCAACGGAAATTGATCATATTCGCTAAGGCTCTTATTCGCTTTTTCAGGCTTCTTCTGATAATTCCAATACCAGTTGTCCTGTCCAACGCGATGAACTCTCTTCTCGCTAATCCGTCCTCTTGGTCCCACATATCCATAATGATAGACAGGCACCTCCGAATCAACCGACCCTCCATCAATGCGTCTCAGCCCATCTTCTGTACCGATTGATGGGTAAGTATGCCAAATATCGAAATTTAGGGTAGGCAAGTTCCGTATAACCCTCAGCATGTGTCCGCTTTTGTCGTCTGGATACCGATGCCCAAAATCACCCCAAAACAACAGGTGCTTGAGATTAATGACATTCCTATCTGTCCTACTCAGCAGTACCGCCAATTTATCAAAATCCTCCGGCTTAATAAGCTCGTCATGGTCTTTGATAATTATCCAGTCCATATCGCGAAGCATCTCAAGTGCAACATTCCTCAAACGCCTTTTATCGGGAACTTTACCAAGCCGTTCATACGAAATTATCCCTTTGGGGTCTGGTGTAGAAAACACGATGTCACGTGTCCCATCTGCGGACAAACCATTTTTTGCCGTCGGCGAAAATGTATCCGCACCTTCAACGATCGCTATACGAGAACCCTCATGTTGTCTCGCAAGTGCGTAACTGTTGCGCAGGCAAAACGCCAAATAGTCGCCGCCATTCAATACAATAGTCATTATCCCTATTCTCATTATCTCTCCTATTTCTGTCTCCCCTCCTGAGAGGGGACTAAGGGGTGTGTCTCCCCTTCCTCATAACAACCCAATTATCCAATTCTCCATCCTCAAAGCTCACGATCTCCATCCCGTTATCTTTCGCCAATCCCTCAAATGCCTTCCGTGATGGGACGCCATAATGCTGGCATGGACTCCACAGAAAATGCGTTTCGTTATCAGTCCACTCCGCCTCCGGGTTCGGACATGCCAATATCAAAAGCCCTTCATCTTTGAGCCAACTGACCATATTCCCAAAAGCCAATCTCGGCTTCTCGCAGTGTTCCAAAACGTCAACGCCATAAATAACGTCAAAAAACGCATCGTCAAAAACACCGTCCTCAATCGTTGTCCGCATAATATTAAGCCCCTGACTTCTTGCATAATCAGTAGCCCATGACGAAGGCTCAAGCCCCCAAACGCTGTGTCCGGCTTCCTGAACTTTCTGCAAAACCTTTCCCGGACCGCATCCAAGCTCAAGTATGTTATATCGCACCTGCCCCCCCGAAAGCCCTTGTTTATCTATTGTCGCTGTATAGGGCAGTTTCCTGATATAGCTCTGCGACTTCTTCAACAATGGATGCAACAGCAAAACAGTCGGGACATCCTCAACAGCCTCAAGTGCCTCATAGTGAACAGAACCAAGCGTCTCAGGGTCAAAATAATCTCCTTTAACAGCAAACTCAGCAACGTCAATATCAGCGCTTTTGCGTTTCAGCTCCCTATTGGCGAAATTCCGCTCTTTCCCTGTCCGCAGTCTCAGCTTTTCCTGCTTAATCCGCCCACCTACCTGCATATAGTTATTGATGCCTATATCAATACGTCCGCGCTTCCATGCACTGCCGTCAGAAATGGGATCGGCATGGTCAAGAGAACTGATAAAGCCGACATCCTCCGTATTTCTATATACGCGCTCTTCATAGAAGACTTTATTAATCCGATGCCTCATATCACCACAGTAATACCGTACAGGAAGCTCCAAAACATCATATTCCTCGAATTTGGCAATGTCCGCTGGTATGAAAAATCTAAGCGGAGTTTCTGTCTCAGCAACAAACTCGCATGGGTCAATAAACAAAATAAAATCATTATTTGCCCTTGCGATAAGATGATTTCGTATGACCCTCTTATCCGAAACCTTGCCAAGCCGATAATACCGTATAGTATAGTTACTGTTTTCTATATGCGCCTCCGCTGCCAAAGCATCCCCAACAATCCGTCCCGTATTATCAACCGAAAGCTCTCTGACCATCTCCGCTTCCGACCACAGCCCATCGCAAGCCTCAAGCAAGATGATCTCAACATCATACTTGCCCCTCAATGGCTCAAATTGGCTCAAAAACGGCTTTAGCCACATTCCGCTATTAAACACCTGAACGCATATACTCAAACTAACCATAGAATGCTTCCTCTTTTAAATCTTGACATTATTATTTGGTCTTGACCCAAAATACCACCCAACGCCAACCAACAACAGCTCGTATAACCGCTCAAAGTTCTTGGTCTGAAAACAACCCACAACATAAGCTAAAAGCATTATAATCACTAAAATAGCCCTTACAGAATGTGGGGGCATCCACAACGGTGGTCTTATATCCGTATTTTTATCATTTTCCATAATGTCCACAGCAACTTAAAAAGATTCTTTTTCAAATCCTCTTTTGATGCCCTCATAATGACGAAGTATTCATCATCGTCCTGCGCAAGTATCGCGTCAACATCCTTTATCTCAGTCTTAAACACAACATCGCCACTAACAAAAACCTTATCAGCCATCTTATTCACCTCTAGTTTTCGCCGATATATCCCATCACGCGTTCATATACACGTTGATGGTAATTCTTTCTCTCAAAATAATCACCCGCAAACTGCCCTCCGACAGTCCAATATTCAGCCTCATAGCTGATCTTTTGGCTCGGATCGCTGTATATGCTCTTACAGCTAACACAACGATAAAATACGACAGGATCGGGATACGTCTCATTAAACCACTTACCTTGTATCCGATTGACCACTTCACCAGCCGAACCGCAAAACGGACACTTTTGATCGAATTCCCTTTTATCCCTCATTGGTAAAAGGGGGATAGGGGTATTTGCTTTCTCATCCCCCTCTTGTGAGGGGATTAACGGGGGGAGGGCTTCACCAAATTTCTCAACAAATGACTCAAACGCTTTCATAACTCTAGGCGGCTTCAACAGCCTCATGCACATACCCGAAAACCTCTTATTCCCCTTACCCAATCCACTACATTCGGGGCAGGGATTATGCACATCACCACAGGGTATGCAATTCAGTTCGCCTTCAGGATAAAGCGCTCTCGTTCTCGGATAATACTTTATCCTGTTTTCAGGCAATATATTTCCAAACAGCGCAAAGGTCGGGATACCCATAACGCTTGCAAGGTGCATCAATCCCGAATCGGGTGCTATCACATAATCGCAAAATGCCATCAATGAGGCGCACTCAAGTAATGTCGTCTTATCAATAAAGTTATATAAGTGATCGCCCTTCCACTGCTTCATTCCCCAGTGCCATGTGTCCTGACCGAATATCGCAACGTCATATCCAGCCTCAATCAAAAGCCTGATCAATTCCGTAAGATACTCCGGTGCATAAACCCTAATCGGTGATGCGCTTGTCGTCTGTATCCCCACCAATGGTCTATACTCGGTGGCTTCTCCCTTAACCATGGAACTTTCTGACTCATACGCTTGTCTCGGTATTCTCGGCGCACCTATCTGCTTCCTATTCTCTATCTGCAAAAGGGGATTAGGGGGATTTTCCGTAAATTCTTTCCCCAGTTTCACAAACTCCTCATATCCCCACTTAATGTCATCATCAAACATGCGCAGATATGGGAACTTAAAATCAGCAAGATCATCCGCAGGCATGGCAAAAAGCTCGGGTCTCACCTTCTTGCTGGTCGGATCGTCCTTTTCAACAACCCACGACATGTCAAGTGATGCCTCAAATCCCTGCAGGCTGAAAGGCATTGCATTCACTTCGTCCAAAAACGGTACGCGCTTCATAACGTCAGCATATTGCGGAAGACACCCAAAAGCCACATAATTATCTTTATGTGCTTTCTTCAAAGGCAAAGCTAAAAAATAAGCGACTGCAATAACGTCCCCAAGACCGCCATTACGCATTATAGCAAGCCTAGAACCAACCATCGCCGCCGCTTTCAACTTTCCCGGTAGTGCATGACAGGTGAATCCCTCATAATTATCCATAAGATGCTTTGCATCCGAAACAGTCACCCGCTTCGCATTACCACGCTTAAACCTACCCACCGAAGTTTTTATACCACGCTTCACGCCTGTATATACAATTTCAATCATAAGCAACTCCATGCCTTGTTAAATCACAACAACACCCAATTTATAATCAAGCCTGCCACAATTATCCCACTGATTACGAGATACGAAACAAATTGCCCTGTCTTGATTCTCTTCTCAAATTTCCGATAGTCCTCAGTTGCCTTTTCCTTGTTAAACTCTTTCCCATTTTGTATAGTCTGGTCTATCCGCGCAATATCTTCTCCATGCCTACTGCATGGCAAGCCCTTCAACGCCGCCTTCACTTCTTGTAAATCACCCGAAAGCTGTCTCTCAAGGTTTTGTATCCGTTCCGCCAAAACGCCAACTTCATTATCACTCATAATCCAACTCCACAAACAGCATTGTTCCCATCCCACAGCCAAAGGGACGGTAGGGGCGGGCTTATAAACCCGCCCACAGATACGACTACGAACTTGCCTGAAGTGCATCAGTCAGAAGATACCCGCAGTTTGCTGTCACGAGCTTCTCATCCTGAATCATGCTTACCTCGAACCATTCCCCACCAAGCGAATCTTCCCTGTACCTCTTAGTCTGCAAACCTCTTGATCTGAAAGTCCAGCCTAGCGATATTGTTGAATCGTCAATAGTCGGATTCGGATCGACATAGCACACAAGAACATTATCATTCCAGATGTCCTCGATAGTCTCTGTCTGCCCCTCAATCGCCGTATTCTCAATAGAGCCTGCGACAACAAGATCGAGATCCCAAATCTTCTTTGGGAGTCCGGCTATCTCAAAATACTCCTTATACATCGTATATGCGGTACTCTTCATCCACCGCTTCACAGTCATGACAACGCCATAGCTCATCACAATGGTGTTTGGTATAACACCTGCATTTTTGCGAACTTCATCTTTCGCAGTATCAACATCCGCTTCAGGGTTCTGCCCGCTAGACGCATCCCAACCTGTTGAGATTGCTCCATAGTTTGTCATATACGTTGTTGACTGCACGACCGCCTGAACGCGCTTCTCCCAATCAAGCTGAAGACTTTTTGTTAGTTTCTTAACAGTGTTGATCTCAACATTGACGGGTGGATCAGCATTCGCCTTTATCCTGTCGGGGATAAGATGCCTAAGAGCATATTCCTCTGCACTGTATGTTGCCGTGGTCGGATTCCAACCGATAGTCCCCGCAGGACCGCCCAAAGCTCGCTCGCTATTCACGCGTCTAAGTTCCTCTTTCCCGAAAACATAATATTTGTCCGCATCACGCGCAACCTTCACAACCGGAAATATCTTATCCGCTACAAACTCCGGGTTTTGATAATGAACCGCCACATTACTCAATGGCACGCTTACATGTACTTGTCCAATCGAATCTGGCATTTCCTACACCTTTCCTTTCTTATTTCATCACACCTACTTAGACCTTTCTTCATCTCCCCTCTCAAGAGGGGATTAAGGTGTGTGTATATATGTCATTTTAATTAATACAGACTATTCAGCCAAAAGATCGGTCTGGTCAAGTATCAACGGCTCATACTCTATGATGTCGCCGCTAACGCCAGCTTCCTTCGCCTTGCCAACGATGCCTTCCGATGCACCGGCTGTATATGCCTTCGCCGTTCCGTCTGTCCCTGCCGCTACTAGATAGTCGTTCGCAGTCACAGTGCCTCCGAGCTTAATCTTCTCAACGCCGCCATTTGTGGCAACGCATACGGTTACGCCCGTCCCGCTTTCCGGCTTATTGACGCTCGTGCCAAGCACATCGCCTACACCTGCCGCGCCCGGTAATGCGCATCCATTCTCAGCAGTCCCCTGAACGACTATGCAGTATTGCGAACTCGACAGATCCGCCTCCGATATATAAGTCTCCCTAGTTCCCGGTATTGTCCCTGTTCTTGACATTTTCCTAACCTTCCTTTCCTATATCCCCTCTTGAGAGGGGATCAAGGGGTGTGTTGCCCCTTCATAAAAAGGGTATTCTCTAATCCCCATATCTTATATCGCTATCATCCGGCTCATAGCTCTGCGCCACTATATCGCCAAGATCGAATATAAACCCGAAATCTTGGGTTGACGATTTCACCATGTCTCCCGGACCGCTTACCACAGTTCCAGACGAATCAAGCAAATTCTCACCAGCTTCAAGCCTTTTCAAAAGACCATCTGCCATATCGTGATATTTATCTATCCACTCGTATGTTCCGTCCTGCACCTGTGACCCATATTCGTATTTCAATACACGATAGCAGGCTTCGTATTTCGATATAATAGCCACTATCGGTGGAGTTGTAGCAAACGGCACATCATAGCCGGCGTTTTTCAATCTCATGTCAATCTCGTTGTCAACATCTGTGATATGTCCAGTTATTACAGTAGTGTTGGTATTCTCCAATTTTTTATGTAATGCCAAAACATCCGCCGCTACACTATATGCCATTTCACTATACTCCTATCCGCCTATAAGCACATTCACCTGTGAATTACCCACGACTAAAGTCGAGGGCTTCTTGTTTCAACGAAGGGCTAACAGACGAAATCTGTGAACTCCCTTCTCCACAAGCGTTAGGTTTGGGCTATTCCAGCCCTACCGAAT
>Ga0163203_1000202_pt1 | contig 15704 bp, 14 predicted proteins | sample PL_2010_330m_FD_113534 | JGI IMG/M metagenome (GOLD analysis project Ga0163203, IMG submission 113534) | Freshwater microbial communities from Powell Lake, British Columbia, Canada to study Microbial Dark Matter (Phase II) - PL_2010_330m | ecosystem: Environmental > Aquatic > Freshwater > Lake ... | reverse complement strand
TGGTGAGATAACTTGGTGAGATGCCGGTTATGCTAACGGGTAAATCTAATTCGTGATTGTATTTTTTTATAAAATTCTTAAGATCCTCATTTTTGCGTTCTAAAAATAAATCATCTTCTATGGCAATGTCGGTAAGGCGGTAAATTTGCCGGCAATGCTGAATTTCGCGAATGACGTGTTCAGCGCTGCGCTTGCGAATATACTTCGCTCCTTTCGGAATAAAATTTCTTAAAAAAGAATTGGCGCAGTATGTACAGCTATAAGGGCAGCCCCGGGAGGTCATGACATGTAAGCCGCCAAAATGGGCGCGAAAATATTCGGGATTATCCTCAATTTGATCGGAAATTAGCGTTTGGCCGTCCCTTGAGTAAAATGGCAAGGGGAGCTTATTTAAGTCATCCAGAAAAAAATCCTTTTGTGCGGGAACAAAATCAGATTGCGTAACGATCTGAGGCAAGTGCTTAAAGGGCTTGTTGTTGAGAATCGCGTCAACATATTTTGGCAGGGTTATATCGCTTTCACCGACGAAAATTGCATCGGCCTCTCCCGCCATCTTCCGGTAATTAGTAGTGGGGTGCACCCCGCCCCAGATTACATGCTTTGAAAAGTTGGCTTTAATAAGTTTCGTCAAGTATAGAACTCTTTCATAGCCGATACACATGAAACCGAAACCTACAATCCGGCTTTTATCGACCATTTCTAAAAAATAATTTTTCAGCCTAAAATCATTTTTAATACCGGATGTGGTAGGTATTATGAGCAGGTGAACAGAAAAACCGATCTCACGAAGAATTCCCAAGAGAACCCTCTGGGAATAAGCTTGAAAATCCTTGTGTGGGTATACCATCAGGAAATCAACCCGAGATTTCATCTTGCACCAATAGTATAACAAAACCCTCAACTTCGCAACTAAAATATTGATAATGTAAAATATTGTGGGCACTTTCGATGACGGAGAAACAACGTGCCCGATTATCTTGACATTACCGGGGCGTTCTTTATATTGTCCTGCAAAAGGTTTCATGGTAAGATAAGCTAAAAGGGGATCACTATGAAAGTAATGTTTGTCTGCCGCGGAGCAGAATATATCGGAGTAGAGTATTTGTCCGCTATTCTTAGAGCCCAGGGGCACGCCACCGACCTTATTTTTGACCCGGGTTTTGACGATACATTCTTTTTTCGGATGCCTTTTTTAAAACGGCTGAACAGGTGGCCTTACCTTCTCGGCCGCGTGAAAGGCTTCAAACCGGACGTTTTAGCCGTATCTTCCATATCAAATACCTACCCGTATATTCGTGAACTGCTAGCGGAGATAAAAAAGGCATATCGCTGTTATGCGGTAATCGGCGGGGTGCATGCTCCTGCCATTCCGGAGTACGTTGTCCGGGATGGATTGTTTGCGGCAGTTAATATCTTTTTATTGAACGGCATCATCTCTTATCTTAAGAAAAGCATTTTAATCCACAGGCGAAAATATTTGCCTATTTCTTTTTTAAACGAACGAAAAGGCACTATTTTTGTTTTAAAAATATACCCGTACCAGAAATAAAAAAGACAGTTGTAAAACTTCTTTAAAGGAAGGCCGCACAGAAAATCGCAGAATTTTCTCAAAAACGGAAAGCTCACTATTATTCCGAATATTTTGTGCAAATTCTCGATCTTTCTTCTTTCTTCTTTCGAGTATTTAAAAACCGTGGAATATTTATTTGTTTCCAGGATAGGCGCTTTATCCATAAAGCCGCTCTTTTGGGCGTAATCCGCTATTTCAGTCCCCGGATAAGGATACAATATAGACGTTAGCGCAAATATAGGGTTGATGCCAATGTTAAAGTCTAGAGTTTTTTTGTCAATTCCATAGGCGTCGCGCACCGGCATTCCCACCATATTTTGAGTTGTAAGTTTTATGTTATATTTTTTCAAAATTTTAACAACATCAAGTATCTGCGAATTTGTCAGGCCCCGCTTTAGAATATCGTTGGCAATTTTTTCGTCGCTGCACTCGATAGCCATACATACCGAATCAAGCCCGGCCTCTTTTAAGAGGGCGATAACTTCTTCCGTTACGAGATTTGCCCGAAGATTGCAATTGAAGGGAAGACTGATTTTTCTTTTATACAATTTGCCGAATTGGATGAACCAGTCCGTAGGTTTTAAAATAAATACGTCGTCCTCTATGGAAACCGCATCCATCGGGAAGTTCTGCTTGACGTTATAAATTTCCTCAATAAAATTTTCAGGAGAACGAAAACGCACAATCTTTCCCCTGCCGGCGTATATTTGGTTATATCTTTTGTTAAAACAATAAGTACACCGGTGCGGACAGCCGCGGGAAGAGAAAAAAGTTTTACCGCCCTCACTTAACAAGTCACGGTCGGCCTTATACATCAATTCGCGGTCAGCAAACGGTAATTTATCGAGGTCTTCCACTAACGGCCTTAAAGGATTGCGGAATATCTTATTCTCGTATTTAACGATGAAGTTTTCGGTTTCCCAATACCTCCCTTTATTCTTGACCCTTTCGCAAAATTCCGCCAAAGCAATATCCGCTTCACCTACGCAGATGGCGTCAATATCTTTTTCGGAAATTATATCGGGAAAAAACGTTGCGTGGGCTCCCCCAAATACAGAAATAAATTTAAATCTTCTCTTTAGAAAGTTATTGACTTTTAAAAGCGCCAAATATTCGCCCGTCATAGCGCTAAAAGCTATTATAGAGGGCCTGTAATCAGAAACCAATTTTTCCAGATTTCCCTTGCTGAATGCAAGTTTAACGTCATAATTTAACTTTTTTAAGGACGAGATTAAATGCATTACTCCCATTCGTTCATGCAGAATGGGCTGGTAAAGTATAAACAAAATCTTCATCGGTTTTCTTTCCGCGCCTATAGCACTATATCGAGCATGTATTATACCGTTATATCAGGATATTGTAAACCGAAAATGCGGGCGTTCTTTATATTGTCCTGCAAAAGGTTTCATGGTAAAATAAACTGAAAGGAGACCACTGTGAAAGTAATGTTTGTCTGCCGCGGAGCAGAATACATAGGAGTAGAGTATTTGTCCGCTACTCTCAGGGCCCGGGGCCATGACGAGAAGAGAATTGGAAAAACTCTATTTTCTGGCCTACAGGAAGTTCTATTTTCGGCCTAAGATGTTATATAAACGCCTAAAAAAATTATGTGACTCGTTGGAGTTTAAGAAATCATTAAAGGGGCTATTGGTATTAGCGGCGCTTTTTTTAAAGGAATTAAAAAACTTGCGCTTGGGCAGGGCATAACGCTATAATATAGCCTATTCTAAAAGGCGGTGCTTATGAAAAAACCGGATGAACTTGGATTCAGGAAATGTTTGGAAAAAAACGGAATAAAATTACGCTGGAATTTTGAAAGTAAAGGATCCTACCTGGAAAGCTGCCGGCATTATCTGGATTATTACGAAAAACTCTACGGGGAATATATGCCAAAAAACAAAAAGGCAAATATCCTGGAGATCGGATGCGGATGGGGTTGGTTTCTTTATTATATGGATAACAAGGGGTATAAGAACATATTGGGCGTCGATCCTGATGCTCATAGGTTAAGCGTTATAAATAAATTCGGGATACATAAAACAAGAAAAATAGACGCTTTTGCCTTCCTGAAAAATAAGAAGAATTTCTACGACTTGATAGTTTCGGTTTATATCCTGGAACATGTACCCAAAAAGAAAGTATTTGAATTCTTGCGTTTGGCTTACCGGGCCCTTAAAAAGGGCGGGAGGATCATTGTGGCTGTTCCGAATATGGAATCCCCGCTTAACTTGCGGTCGAGATACATGGACTTTACGCACGAAACCGGATTTACCGTAAATTCGCTTTTGCATGTTTTATATTATTCGAACTTTGATGGTTTAAAGGTCAAAGAGGAATTTATGATGCCAAAAGCCGCAGAAAAGAAGAAGAAATATAAAGGAGCTGTAAAATCTCTAAAAGGGATATATGACGACCTTTGCGTACGAGCGCCATTTTTCTTTGCCGAAACACTTATTGCAAGCGGCGTGAAAAACAAATCTTAAGAGCGATTCCGGAAAAAACAGGTAGAATGCCGGTAATGGAAGGAAAAAGATCAGTATGAGGACTACGATATTAAGGTTTTTTTATTGAACGGCATTTAAAGACGATTCCTTCATTTGTCGGTGCCAACATAGCATACAATTCGCCGTTTGAAATATGCCTTGAAAAATATGGTAGCAGTGATTCGCGGAGGAAACATCGAGAAGGCAGTTGACCTATAGCCACTTCCGGAACCTTGTTTTCTGATAAGATCGTATCACTACGGTCCAAAATCAATACGCTCTTAGCAGCAATCCTTACAAAGTGATCAATCAATTTCTGTCTTAATTTTCTTGTTTCGTCAATTCCCGAACCAACCATGAAAGAAAAAACATGAGATATAATGAAGTGATCGAAGGATCCGTTAGGATATGACTCAAGATACTGAAAATCGACTATGCTGCCTACTTCTACTGAAACATTGCTATTCTTTTTTAAGCCTTCCCGGATTACCCGCAGAGCCTCCTTACTAAAGTCAAATCCTTTAATCGGAGAATTAGGATAACGGACAACCAATTCCTTGATGTTCTGTCCCATGCCGCATCCCGCATCCAGAAAGGAATCCCCGTCTTTATAATCCAGGATACTTGGATTGTGCGTAATATGATGAGCTATCCGACCCGTCAGTTTGTTATACATTTCCAAACAGTCGGCCTGTGATAATTTATCAAAGTTAAAGTATGCACGGCCTTCTTTCGAATAGTGTTTTTCTGCAAACCGTTTATGTTCATATTTTTTTAAAGCATACTCTGAAAACTCAACCGTCCAGACACGCTTTATCAGGGATATCAGGTGGTCAGTATAAACAAAAGGCAAAGAAACGATAGAAGGCTTATCTCGTGCTCCCATTTTTTGTGTATTGTTAAGGCTTTTCGCAGATTTGTTATGTTTAACCCAAAGTATAAACCAAAACCAAACAAACACGAAGGGCTTAATAATGAATGCTATTACTCTCTCGGTATTTTTTTTGAATGACATTATACCCTTTGGCGAATTAGTTTCTCATCATTATAACGCAAATTGCAATTTTGTCAATTAGAATTTACTTCAATATGACATCGTGGTATAATAACGCCGAGTAATAATGACAAGTCAAGGGAAATCAGAGTTACTTTTTTTGTTTACTCACCATGTTCTTGAAAGGGAGTTTCGAACGTAAAATATGGCTGTTTAAAAAATGGTTGAGAAGGAATGGAGAGATAAAAAGACCGATAGAAACGGCAGTGAAATGTATATGGGTTTTAAGAGAAGATAATTCCTGGTATCTACACAATAATATCCCATGATTAAACGTCTGACGTCGCTTATATTACCGACTATTTGTAAAACCCCTCCGAGAAATGTGCAGATCGAACCCACCAATATCTGCAACTTGCGCTGCCCGCTGTGTATAAACAGCAGAATACCCGAAAATGAAAAAAGGCACCTTAAATTCGACGAATTTAAATTTATCTTAAGCAGGTTTACTTACAGAATAAACAAGATTTATTTGACCAATTGGGGGGAACCTTTTTTAAACCCCGATATATTCGAAATTATAAAATGCGCCAAAGAGAGAGGTATTTACATTTCTTTAAGCTCAAATCTAAATATAAAAAAGGATTTAATCGACAAAATCGTGAAATCGGGACTGGACGCGATAATGCTGTCAATAGACGGTTTCTCGAGCGAAAGTTATTCAAAATACAGAGTGGGTTCGGATTTTAATAATGTAATGGAGAATATGTTACTGTTAAAGAAAGCGAAGGAACGACGCAAGTCTAATAACCCTAAGATCACCTGGCAATTTTTGGTAAACAGGCATAATGAACGTGAGATAAGAAACGCAGTAGAATTCGCCGGTAAAAACGGTATCAAAATTGCCGTATCGGAAATGGGCCTGGCGGACGATATGCCCGAGTATAACTTCAGAGATTTAAGCGAATTAAAGAAAGAATGGTTACCGCAAAACCCCGGATACGTCAGGAACTATTATAAGGGCAAAATAGGGTACCATCTCGCTGAAACCGTTTGTCCATTTTTATGGAATTCCGTTACCGTAAGCGTAAACATGAAAGTTACCCCTTGCTGCCATACATACACGAAAGAAAGCCATTTCGGCGATTTAACCAATAATACTGTCATGGAAATCTGGAATAACGCTAAATATAGAGCGGCGCGTCAATTGTTTAATCAAAAGAATTTCGTTGCCCCCATAGACCTTATATGCGGCAGATGCTCGAATTATGTCAAGGGGGGAGGGGCGTACTCTTACATGAAGCACTATATCAAACTATTGAAGGACCGCGCCGCAAGATTGCTGTAAAACCAGATCCGAAACCCGCTTGGCTTAGCGCCAGCCCATTCTTATCAAGAAAAGACTTGACACGAAGATAGTGTCATGTTATACTTGTTCAAAATGTTCTAAACGATAAAAAAGACGGGGGTTTTATGAATAAAAGCCTAGAAAAAGCGCAGGACATATTCCTGGAAAAAGTAAATAAGATCTGCAGGGAATTCGGCCTCAACAATGTAATGGCCCAACTTTACACCGTACTTTATCTGAGTAACGAGCCGTTATCGTTAAACGATATGGTCGAACGGCTTAAGATCAGCAAGGGAAGCGTAAGCGTTAATATACGCGGGCTTGAAAGATATGGCGTTGCAAAAAGGATATGGGTTAAAGGATCGCGGAGGGACTATTATGAAGCAGAGACGGATATTTATAAGGTCATATCGGATAGGATAAAAGCAATGACTAATCGACGGCTATCGGAGGTTGAGAATATGATAAAGTCGGTATGTAAAATTCTTGACTTGATTGAAGCCAAAGATGCGAAAGAGAAAGAGTCCGTAGGGCTCTTTAAGCAGAGAGTAAATAAGCTGAAAGGCCTACATAACCGCGCACAATCTTTGTTTAACCTGCTCAACTCTGGTATCTTAAACGGTTTATTGAATAGCAAAACGGCTAAACAAGACAAAAAAGAACTCTTGCTTTAATAAGATATGAGTACAAACCCTTTATCTCACAAATGTGTTGCTATTATTCCTGCAAGGGGGGGGTCGAGGGCTATTCCCGGGAAAAATATCATGGATTTTTGCGGTAAACCTCTTATAGCGTGGACCATTGAACAGGCGCGTGCAAGCAAACATATCAATAAAGTATACGTAACAACGGATGACAAGAAGATAGGAAGAATATCCCGCAGATACGGCGCCGAAGTTATAGAAAGGCCGGCCAATATTGCTACGGATATTTCGACATCCGAAGAGGCCATTTTGCATGCGATCAGCAAAATGGAAAAATATGAAAAAATTAACATTGTTATTTTTCTCCAGGCGACATCGCCACTTAGGGCAAAAGACGACATAGACAGGGCGATTGAGAAGTTTCATTCCGAAAATGCGGATTCACTTTTTTCAGGCTCTAAAATAGAGGACTATTTTATCTGGGAAAAGCGCGAAAACAATTGTTTTAGCGTAACATATGATTATCACAGGCGTAGACCGCGGCATGAAATCAAACCGCAGTATTTGGAGAATGGTTCTATTTACATTTTCAGGCCCAGCTTGATAAAAAAAGAGGTAAATCGTTTATGGGGGAGAATCGTGGTATACGAAATGCCATTCTGGAAGTCATTTCAACTAGACAAGCATAGCGACCTGGAAATCTGCGAGTATTATATGAGGAAAAAATTGTTGAGGAAAGGCACAAAGGATGCAGGATAAATTAAACGAATTATTCAATGTCAGAAATAAATGCGTGCTGATTACGGGTGCCAGTGGTTTTTTCGGGCGGCACATAGCCAGAACGTTTTTGGAATTAGGAAGCAGGGCAATCCTTTTAGGGCGGTCGAATAGATTGTCGGGTATGGTCAGGGGGTACCGGAAAACTTTTGGAAAAGACATGGTTTTTGGTTTTCGGACAGATTTGTACAAACGGAAAAAATCAGCCGATATTCTAAAAAAGATAGTAAGAAAATTCGATATAGATGTGTTAATAAACAACGCTTATGATTTTAGCAAAAAAACGGGATTTAATACGCCTTTGGGGCATTTGGAAAATTCAAGTTACAAGCAATGGAAGTCGGCTTTTGAATCCGGAATTTACTGGACAGTATTGCCTACCCAAATTGTTGGCAGGCAATTTAAGAATAAAAGGAAGGGGAGCATTATCAACATAAGCTCGATGTATGGGGTTGTTTCCCCAAACCCGAAGCTATATAAGGGCACGTCTTTCTTTAATCCCCCCGCCTATAGCACCGCTAAATCGGCCATCATTGCCTTTACGCGGTATACTGCTTCTTTCTGGGGGAGATACGGAGTGCGTTGTAATGCCGTATTGCCCGGGCCCTTTCCGAACATGGAAAGCAAGGGCAATAACAGCATTAATTCCGGCGACTTTTTTCTGAATAGGCTTAAAAACAATACAGTTTTTAATAAAGTCGGCCACCCGGATGATTTAAAGGGTATTCTGGTTTATTTGGCATGCGATGCGTCTAGTTTCATGACGGGGCAAACCGTTATAATTGACGGGGGATGGACAATTGTATGAAAAAACGTAATCTAAACGGATTAGCCAACGTAAACGTAGAGCTTACCAACAGATGCAATAAGGATTGCTGGATGTGCGGTAGAAGAAAGATAGACAGGGATTATCCCGAATTGACTTTGGACTACGGTGATATGGATTTTGCGCTGGTGAAAAAAATAGCGCGGCAATTACCTCCGGATATTGTTGTTCAATTGCATAATAACGGCGAATCCTTGCTGTATCCGAAGTTTGGCGAGGCAGTCAGTTTATTTTCAAGTCAAATTACAAACGTGGTTACAAACGGTAAACTGTTGGTTGAAAAAGCAGGCGAGATAATCGCTAATCTGGATACGCTTACCGTATCAGTTATCGAAAATGACCGGGAAGAAGACGAACAATACGAGACAATAAAAAGATTTTTGAAAATAAAAAGCGATAGAAAACCCTTTACGATATTAAGACTTAACGGTGCTGTAAACCGGGAGAGATACGCAGAATTCGGCCTTATTATGGCCACGAGGGTATTACATTCGCCCATGGGCAGCTTCAATTATCAAAAGATGAGCCCAGCTATTCCCGAGATCGGCATATGTCTGGACTTTTTGCATCATTTAGCGATTAACAGCAAAGGAAAGGCATCGATCTGCGTCAGATTCGATCCTAAGAGATTGGGTATTATTGGGGACGTTAATAAACAATCTTTGGAGGAGATCTGGAACAGTCCTAAGCGCATGGAATGGCTGCAGCGCCACAAACAGGGCAGAAGAGACAGGGTTCCGCTTTGTTCGCATTGTCATTTTTGGGGGGTGCCAACGGGTAGAGGCGATGCGGGCAGGTATGATAAAATAAGCGAAAAAGATATTTTTCAGTAAAATAAAACGAATCCGATATCAAAATGTAATTATTTCGACCGGAAAATAAGCTCCGGGTAATTGTCGTAAACAGTGCATTACAAGGGAGGGTTCAGTATGACAAAAATAGGCAAGAAAATTTTTTTTATTGCCGAAATAGGAATAAATCACAACGGTGACTTGGAAATAGCTAAAAAATTGATTGACGTTGCAATGTTTTCAGGTTGTGATGCCGTTAAATTCCAGAAACGGACGGTAGATAAAGTTTATACGAAAGAATACCTTGATTCTTACCGGGAAAGCCCCTGGGGCATTACCCAGAGAGCCCAAAAAGAAGGTCTCGAGTTCGGGGAAAAAGAATACGGCGAGATAGATCGTTATTGCAGAAATAAGGGTATCGAGTGGCTCGCTTCGGCATGGGATACGGACAGCCAGCTCTTTTTGAGAAAATACGGTACGAGGTATAATAAAATCGCCTCAGCCATGTTGACGAACGAGGACCTGCTTGAACTCGTCGCAGAAGAAAAAAAATACACTTTTATTTCAACCGGAATGAGTACACTTGGGGAAATCGATAAAGCGGCAGAAAGATTTAAAAAGAAAAGCTGTCCTTTTGAACTGTTGCATTGCAACAGTTCCTACCCCATGAAAAACGAAGATGCGAACCTGAATGTCATCGAAAGCTTAAGAAGGCGATATAAGTGCAAAGTCGGTTACAGCAGCCACGAGGTCGGATTACAGATAAGTTTGGCGGCAGCCGCCCTTGGCACCTCGACTATAGAGAGGCACATTACCCTTGATAGGGCCATGTATGGCTCCGATCAGTCAGCGTCTATAGAGCCCGGGGGATTGATAAGGTTGGTAAGGGATGTGCGGATAATAGAAACATCGCTGGGTGATGGCGTTAAGCAAGTGACAAAGGTGGAAGAAAGCGTGAAAGCGAAAATCAGACCCGTCGCGTGGCGATAAACATACATGACATTGATATGAAAAAATGCGCATCCTGCTTACTGGGCAAACGATTCGAACATAGGACATGTTTTGCAAATCCAGGCATGGACCCCTTTGCCCTGAAAGCAAAAAAAGAATTGGGAAAAAAAGTAAGTGACGGCACGTACAAATACGAGGATTGTGATTGCTTTTGCGGGGCCAATGATTCAATTCTTGTTTCCGAAACAGACCGGTACGGCAACTATTACCCGCTTGTGTTATGCAAAAAATGCGGCATTATGAGAGCGAATCCAAGACTGAATGAGACCGCCTATGTCGACTTTTACGCTCATGATTACAGGGTTCTATACGGCAACAAGATTTCGGATAGAGACGAACGATACGAAAAAAAGATAAAACAGGCCGAGGATTTATACAATTTCGTATCCAGGCATATTGGTATTCCACGAGGCACGGTAGTTTTTGACATCGACTGTAACATGGGTTCTTTTTTAGTACCTTTTCATAAGAACGGTTGTGAGGTAATGGGTGCCGATTACGATGAGGAATGCATTGAATTCGGAAGAAAAAAAACCGGTCTTAACCTTGAAATCGGAGGAGTAGAAAAACTAAAGGGTTTCGGTAAAAAAGCGGACATTGTTATATTGAACCATGTCCTGGAGCACTTTTTAGACATAGACAAAGAGCTGAAGTCTATCCGCGACATAATAAAACCCGGTGGCTTTATTTTCATTGCCGTGCCAGGGACTTTGTGGTGGATCAAAAATATGTGCGCAAGCGACATTATGGCTCTGCTTCAAAATGCACACCTGTGGCAGCTTACTATGGATTCTTTAAGATACGTAATGGAATGCTGTGGTTTTGAATTTGTTTATGGAGACGAGAGGGTAAGGGCGATATTTAAGGCAACAGATGTTTACAGGAACAAGAAAAACCCGCCAAAAGATGAATACAAAAAAACTTCAAACTATATTATGGGCATTGAACACAGGCATCTGCCCAGAATATACGCACGCAAGTTTCTTGAATTGGTCGGGGTGAAAAAACATGGCTAATCTTTTTTTGGTCGAAGATTCACGGCAAGTTAAAGACCTGTTGAATATGGGAACAAAAAATAGGGACAAATGGATTGCTCTTGGCCCATCCGCGATGTGGGTTTTAGGTCAGGCGGGTATCCCGTATTCCATACCGGAAGATTTTTACCCTTCAGGGGAATTGGAAGAGATATGCGTTAGGCTTCACGAACGGATAGAACTAATGTGTAATTTGCTCGACGAAAAAATATACATAGAACACCCGGAATTAAAAAAACAGGGAATACACCCGTTTCTTTTCAATTTTTTTCCTCTTACAATGCTTTTTGATACCGTAGTCAGCCGGATTTTTCAACTGCAGGCTGTTTTAAACGCATACCCCGGTTATAAAATATCGATTCATAAAGCGAGGGACTATCCGTGGAGCATACACAACATTACGTTTTCGAATAAGGAAACTATTTGGGCTCATTTGCTTTCGCTTGAAGGGTGGAACCGCGAAATCCGATTTCTCGAACAACCGAAAGAAAAAAGTAAATCCGTCATATTCCGAATTATCAAACCCGCAATCAGGAGGGGATTAAACGGCATGAAATGGGTCATGAATACGATAGGACGGCAGGGTGAAGATTGCCTGCTCTTGCATGGGGCGCGTTATGAATGGGAGTGTCTTCTGCCGGCGCTTAAGGAGAAAGGATACCGGGTTCTTTTTTCGGATGATAAAATTTTTAATCTGAAAAGAAAATCAGGTAAAAAAAAGCTTAACCTGGAAGCCTTGTTTGACGGAATGGGCGACATTATAAATATTTTTGAATTTAAAGGAATTTCATTTTATCCTTTGCTTAAAAAACGGATTTCTTGGATTTTGGAATGCGCAGTTGGATTATGCGGGCCGGTCTTTTCTAAAATGGAGGAGCTTGTAAAAAGACACAGAATAAAGGCGGTACTTATTGCGGTCTCCTCAAGTTTTGTAAGCCATGTCGCAACACAGGCAGCCAGATATTTTTGCATACCTGTTATTGTCTGGCAACACGGGTTTATGTCCCATAAAAACGGCAGGATAACCCAGTTGAATGATTTTCATAATATGATGACAAGTAATCTTGTGCTAACATTTGGCGAGGAAGTTACGAAAGCACATTTACTGCATGTTGATAAATTCCCCACAAGGGTAATTTCGGTCGGTGCTGTATCGATAGACAAGCTGCGAAGTTCGGTAGCGGTACTCAAGGAAGCCTTCCGGAACGAAATTCTTTACGTGACTACAAAGTATTACCAGAATATGTGGTATTACGGCCTCCACCGGTCTTTTAATGACCGTTTTCTCTTTGAAGACCAGCTGGCCATCCTCAGATTCCTAAAGGAATGCGTGTCGAAATATAAGGCCAATGTCACCGTTAAGCTATCACCGGCACCTTTATATCATGATCCACCGTGCGTACAAAATTTCTCACATGTGTTTCGAATCGTTAAAAATTCACCCAGCTTCAAAGAATTACTTCCGGAGAATCATATTATAATCATAGATATGCCTACTACCACGCTTTTGCAGGCAGTCGCGACAAAAAAACCTATTTTTGTTTTAATGCGACATGTGGGTTTCGCGGATTCATCGCGGAAAATGCTTGAGAAACGGGTTTTTTGTGCCGACGATACCGGGGAGCTAATCAATGCCATAAGGCGTTACTTAGAGGACAGGATATACCCCGCCGACATAAATAACGATGAGTACCTGAAAAGCCACGGCACTTATTTAAACGACAATAGAAGTGGCGAGCGGGCGGTGGCCGTGATCTCGGAAATAATCGGCAAAAATCAAGGAACCGGCTTGTGGAAAAATTAAAGACATTTGCTTCAGTTATACTTTCGATTTTATGCGCTATACTTATTTTAGAGGGGATGTATCGCATATATCGATACGTGAAACACGGCCATGTCGGATTTATGCATTTTTATACAACCGGCCTTTTTGGAAATCACGATGTTTACGGTTATAGCTTGATGCCCAATTTTGATTCGACAAAATTACCCAGACGCGTGCGTTTTGGCGAAGAGGGACGCGGATGCCATCTAGATGAAGATATAAAAATAAACAAAATGGGTTTCCGGGGTGAAGAGTTTTCTGCGGTGAAAAAAGAGGGTTCTTACAGGATTCTTACAATGGGCGGTTCGACTACATACTGCATCGGCGATAACGACAGGACCTGGCCCGCGTATTTGGGGAAAATACTGGACGTAGAGGTAATAAACGGTGGCGTGCCTAACTGGGAGAGCACCCATTTGTTAACAAGATTTAAAAATGAAGGCATTTATCTCAAACCGGATCTTGTAATAATCCACAGCGGCTTGCACGATGTCCGTAAAGGCGCCAATAAATTGAGTTATAAATACGGCCTTAAAGACTGCCCCGGCCAGGTCAAGAATGTAAAGACCGATATCTTTCCCGCCGAGAAGCCCGATTTTATAACAAAATACAGCCTGTTATATGGCTATGTTAATGTAAAAATGTCCCAACTCGACACTGTCGACAAATCAGGTTCAGTAAATATACGCGGGAGGCTTACGGTATGGAAAGAGAATATATCTGAGATAATAGACATAGCAAAGGAAAACGGCAGCGAGATTATTCTCGTAGACTTTCCGATGCTGACCCGCGAAGGCGCCTCGCCCAAGGAAAGGGATTTTATAATCAGGAATTCAAAGGTAACGTCCGAGGCGCATTACGATTTTCTGGTAAAGATAAAAAAACTTATTTCCAAGGAACTCCATGATATAGCAAAAGAGAAAGAGGTGGAAATTGCCGAAGCCGAAGAATTATTCAACCGCTATAATGCTGATGAAAAAATAACGTTTTTTCTGGACGAGATGCATCTCGCTGAAAAAGGCGATTTTATCCTGGCAGGCTGTATCGCTAATAAAATAAAAGAGAAGTAGAAGGAAAAGCCATGTTATTTAATTCACTACAATTTGCCATATTCTTTCTGATAGTATACAGCCTCTATCTTGCGTTCAACCACAGGTGGCAGAATATAATGCTCCTTGTGGCAAGCTACGTATTCTACGGTTCCTGGGACTGGCGTTTCCTGTCCCTCATATTTATATCCACCGTTCTCGATTATGTATGCGGCATAAAGATACATGAAACGGATGATCAAAAAAGAAGGAAGTTTTTCCTTATACTGAGTATAGTCGGCAATCTATCTATTCTCGGCTTTTTCAAGTACTTTAACTTCTTTGCCTCGAGTCTCCATGGATTAATGGGGCACTTCGGCTTAAACCTTGACCCCGTTTTCCTGCGCATAATATTGCCCCTAGGCATATCCTTCTACACCTTCCAGACCATGAGCTACACCATAGATATATATAGAAGGCATATGAATCCTACGCGTAAATTCTTTGACTTTGCGCTTTTTGTAGCATTCTTCCCCCAGCTTGTGGCAGGGCCTATTGAAAGAGCAAAACACCTTCTTCCCCAGATACTTTCCCCGCGTAAGATCACATTGCATAAGTTTTACGAAGGGTGCTACCTTATCTTTCTGGGGCTTTTTATGAAGGTACTCATAGCCGATAACCTCGCAAGGATAGTAGACCCCGTGTTCGCCCAAGGAGCCCCCTACAACGGGGCAATGGTACTTATTGCTTTATATGCCTTCGCCTTCCAGATATTCTGTGATTTCGCAGGGTATTCCAATATAGCAAGGGGGCTGGGTAAAAGCATGGGTTTTGACATCATGATTAACTTCAACCTCCCGTACATTGCCACAAACCCTAGGGAATTCTGGCACAGATGGCATATAAGTCTATCCGCATGGCTCAGGGACTACCTATATATACCCCTGGGAGGGAACAGAAAAGGAACGCTTTTTACATACCGCAATATTGTCATAACCATGCTTCTTGGCGGCCTCTGGCACGGCGCCGCCTGGACATTCGTCTTCTGGGGGGCTTTTCACGGGATACTTCTTATAATACACAGGGCAATAGAGCCGTTCCTTTCAATGATTCCCTCTCCGAAAGGTTTTTTTACAAAGAAGGCATGGTTTTACGCAAAGGCTATATTTTTCTTTCAAATTGTATGCTTAGGATGGCTTTTGTTCAGGGCGCAGTCCCTTACCCAGGTGGCGGACATGCTGCACGGCCTTATTTTGAATTTTAACTTAACAAAAGATTTTATGGTAGAACCCATAATATTTGGGATAAGGGGCGGACGCGAGTTTGTATATTTTCAGTTTTAAAAGGTAAAAAAACGAGACTGACTTATGAAC
>Ga0163203_1000201_pt1 | contig 15764 bp, 16 predicted proteins | sample PL_2010_330m_FD_113534 | JGI IMG/M metagenome (GOLD analysis project Ga0163203, IMG submission 113534) | Freshwater microbial communities from Powell Lake, British Columbia, Canada to study Microbial Dark Matter (Phase II) - PL_2010_330m | ecosystem: Environmental > Aquatic > Freshwater > Lake ... | reverse complement strand
GACTCCTACGGGAGGCAGCAGCAAGGAATTTTGTGCAATGGGCGAAAGCCTGACACAGCGACGCCGCGTGGGGGATGAAGGCCTTCGGGTTGTAAACCCCTTTTATCAGGGAAGAATAATGACGGTACCTGAGGAATAAGCCTCGGCTAACTACGTGCCAGCAGCCGCGGTAATACGTAGGAGGCAAGCGTTATCCGGATTTACTGGGCGTAAAGCGGGCGCAGGCGGCCTTTCAAGTCGGATGTAAAATCTCCCGGCTCAACTGGGAGGGGCCATTCGATACTGTTGGGCTAGAGGACAGCAGAGGGAGGTGGAATTCCCGGTGTAGTGGTGAAATGCGTAGATATCGGGAGGAACACCAGTGGCGAAGGCGGCCTCCTGGGCTGTTTCTGACGCTGAGGCCCAAAAGCGTGGGTAGCGAACAGGATCAGATACCCTGGTAGTCCACGCCCTAAACGATGGACACTAGGTATGGGGAGTATTGACCCTCTCCGTGCCGAAGCTAACGCTCTAAGTGTCCCGCCTGGGGACTACGACCGCAAGGTTAAAACTCAAAGGAATTGACGGGGGCCCGCACAAGCAGCGGAGCGTGTGGTTTAATTCGATGCAACGCGAAGAACCTTACCAAGGCTTGACATGTCGGAAGTAGCGAACCGAAAGGGGAGCCACCTGTTAAATCAGGAGCCGACACAGGTGCTGCATGGCTGTCGTCAGCTCGTGCCGTGAGGTGTTTGGTTAAGTCCTGCAACGAGCGCAACCCCTATTGCCAGTTGCTTTCTCTGGCGAGACTGCCCTGCAAAACGGGGAGGAAGGTGGGGATGACGTCAAGTCAGCATGGCCCTTATGCCTTGGGCTACACACACGCTACAATGGGTGGTACAATTGGTTGCAATAGAGTGATCTGGAGCTAATCCTTAAAGCCATCCTCAGTTCGGATTGCAGGCTGAAACTCGCCTGCATGAAGTTGGAGTTGCTAGTAACCGTAGGTCAGCACACTACGGTGAATACGTTCTCGGGCCTTGTACACACCGCCCGTCACGTCATGAAAGTTGGCAACACCTGAAGTCGATGGGCTAACCCCGGCTTGTCGGGGAGGCAGTCGCCTAGGGTGGGGCTGATGATTGGGACGAAGTCGTAACAAGGTAGCCGTAGCGGAAGCTGCGGCTGGATCACCTCCTTTCTAAGGAGAGCTTTAGGCTAAATGCCTATTATCTCCTAGGTCAATCTCCGATTCGTCGGAGTAAGTCTACTTCCTTCCGCTATCCAGGGGTTAAGGTGTTTTTTATTTTTTTAACCTCACCCCCTTTATCCCCCTCTCCGGTTTTTGAATCCCCCTTAATCCCCCTTTACAAAAGGGGGAGGGGAAATTGTTTATTCGCGGTGTTTCGTGTAAAATGGAAATTATGAGAAGCATTTTCTTGATAGGTAGTTTTTTCGCGTTATATTACGGCTGGTTGTCTTATGACACCTTCAACAACATGTTTTCTAATTTACTCGTGGCAGAATTGTTAAAAATAATTCCTTTCGGTTTTGCAATAGCTCTTTTCCTAAGACTTCAAACCAACTCAGCTGGTTGAAGCACAGTCCTGATAAGACTGTGCTTTTTCTTACTTCTTCCAACTCCCGTACTAAGATATTTATCAACCTCACCCCCTTTATCCCCCTTTGCTGCGCACTCCCCTTTCTGGGATATGACCTCTCCCTTTTGTAAAGGGAGACCGAGAGGGATTTTGGAGGGAAATCCCCCTTAATCCCCCTTTACGAAAGGGGGAGGTTGGGTGGGGGAAACTCACGGGATAAGCCGCCAATGCTGCGAGGGCGGCAGGGTGGGAAAAGATAACATAGAAAAATATGCTATAATCAACGTTAAGCTATGAGAAACTTCCTGAAAACCACCGCCTTTATCCTGATTATCATCGGCACCATCGGCCTGCTGCTCAACGAGTTCGTCTGGGAACACTCCACGACTCGCACCATAATCTTTGCCGTGGTGAACTTTGTTGGCTTGGTCAACTTGGCTTTTGCCCACTTCGCAATGAGGAAAAGCAAGACGACAGACTAGCTTGATTTTCAGCTGATTTTCCTCTAGAATTAGACACGATTTGTGGGCCATTAGCTCAGTTGGTTAGAGCGCAGTCCTGATAAGACTGAGGTCTCTGGTTCGAGTCCAGAATGGCCCACCATTAGAATAATTCAGATAATGCCTCGTGGTGCTGCTCACCTTTAAAAATCACGCTAATGAGCAGTATACTGGAGAATCTCTTCACTGATAAGTTATGGGGGTTAACCTGCCAAGTATTCCTTTTTTGTCTCCTTGCGCCTTGACAGACCATTACCCCGCTAATGCTCCCTTACCCGTGTTGACTAGCTATCTGAATCTCTGGTATAAGTGAGGCGAGGATTCCAGATAGCAAGCGTGAATTCTCTGATACAAGTCTAAGGAGGTTTTTAAATTAGCCCGGCCACGAGGAAACTCGTGCCCAGCCCTTTTTCCCTCCTTGCCTTTACTCTGTTTTTTCACTTCCTCGCTACTTTCCCCTCTGAACCGGACGCTTCCTGCCGCAACTCAGCCGCTAAAACCGAAGGGTATGAGCTTAAGAGCTTATGAGTAAAATAGAAAACCCACAGGTGAAAATCTCGTGCCAAGGTCTGTGGAAAATCTTCGGTCCTGACCCACAGCATACTCTCAATCTCGTAACGGATGGCATGACCAAGGAAGAAATACTGGAACAGACCGGTCACGTGATAGCAGTGAAAGAAGTCTCCTTTGACGTCAACGAGGGTGAGGTGTTTGTGATTATGGGATTATCCGGTAGTGGCAAGTCCACCCTCATCCGCTGCCTCAACCGGCTCATCAAGCCCACCAAGGGACAAATCCTCGTTGATGGAGTTGACCTTGCCACTATGAATGAGGCGGAGCTCAGGGCAACCCGGCGCCACAAGGTGTGCATGGTGTTCCAGCAATTCGCCTTATTCCCCCACCGCTCCGTGGTTGACAATGTAGCCTACGGGCTTGAGGTGCAGGGTATAGATAAAGCCGAGCGTCAGGAACGAGCGCTGGAGATGCTCGATATGGTAGGACTCAACGGCTGGGAGAAAAACTATCCCGACGAGCTCAGTGGCGGTATGCAACAGCGAGTAGGACTGGCGAGGGCGCTGGCTATAGACCCCGAGATACTGCTCATGGATGAGCCGTTCAGTGCCCTAGACCCCCTCATCCGCCGCCAGATGCAAGATGAATTCATCAACCTGATGTCCACGGTGCACAAGACCATCGTGTTCATCACCCACGACCTTAATGAAGCCCTCAAACTGGGCGAGCGCATCGCCATCATGAAGGACGGTCAATTTGTCCAGCTGGGTAGTCCGGAGGAGATAGTAGCCGAACCGGCTGACGAGTATGTGACTGAGTTTGTCCGTGATGTGCCTCGAAGTAAGGTTGTCCCGGTTAGAAACATCATGACGGAGCCGGAACTTACTCTGTACAGCTGGCAGGGACCCAAGGTAGCCCTGCACACGATGAGGGAGAAAGATGTTGACCATGCCTTTATAGTCGATTCCATGAGCCTGTTAAAGGGGATTATTATGCTCAATGAGGTGACGCGGGCAATTGCACACGATGTCACCAGGCTGGATGATGCCATAAGGGAAAGCGCTCTGCAAATCGGGCCTGACCAACCGATTGAAGAGGTGATACCGCTGGCAGCCACCAGCGATAATCCGGTGGCGGTAGTTGATGAAGATGGCAGGCTTGTTGGAGAGGTGCCCCGCGTGGCTCTATTGGTAGGTATGATGGGAGGGGAGAACAACAATGACACTGCCTAGTACGCCCTCAAACGGAAAGGCAAGGACAGCGATAGCTCAGCTTACCCAAAGGATTACCCGGCGCCGGCGTATCCGGTTGCTACTCTGGCTTGGGGTGGCGGGGTTCATCATACTAATTGGCTGGCTCCTCAATAGCCACGAGGGGGGCTTCTACCTGTTGCCCCTGGCCGACTGGGTGAATATCGGGGTTGACTGGCTCATAATAAATTTGGCGGTAATGTTTAATGGTATAAAGGTGGCTACCGCGGTGGTGCTGAACAACTTTGAGAGGTTTTTGCTCTGGCTACCCTGGTGGTCGGTGCTGGCTCTCATCATGCTGCTGGCGTGGCAGCTATCGAGCGCCCGCGTGGCGATATTTAGTGGTGCCGCCATGTACTTCATCGGCATGCTCGGGCTGTGGGACCTGTGCATGTCTACCCTGGCGCTTATCGCCACCGCAGTGCTTATCTCGGTAGCCCTGGGTATTCCGGTGGGTATACTTTGTGCCCGTAGCGACCGCGTGGACGGTTTAGTACGGCCTATATTGGACGCCATGCAAACCATGCCCGCCTTCGTCTATCTCATTCCCGCCCTGATGTTCTTCGGTATCGGCAAGGTGCCCGGGGTCGTAGCCACAGTGATTTTCGCCCTGCCCCCGGCGGTACGGCTGACCAACCTGGGCATCAGACAGGTGCCCAAGGAATTGGTGGAGGCAGGCCATGCCTTCGGCTCCACCACTCGTCAGCTCTTGTTCAAGGTGCAGTTACCCCTGGCATTGCCCTCTATCATGGCTGGCGTCAACCAGGTAATCATGCTCGCTTTATCCATGGTAGTGCTGGCAGCGATGATTGCCGCTGGGGGACTGGGTAGAGAGGTTTTCATGGCATTGGGGCAGGTGGACGCTGGCCGGGGATTCGCCGCCGGAACTGCCATTGTCCTGGTGGCTATGGTTTTGGACCGGGTTACTCAGGCTCTAGGTAAGAAGAAAAGGGGGATGATAAAAGCTGTCTAAGCTAATATGACCAAAAGTAAGAGACCCCGACCAAAACGCCGGGGTCTCTTTTATCCTTAACCTAAAAGGTTAACTCCAGCTACTTTATAACCTCCAGCCACGAATCTACCTCAGCCTGGTGTTCTGCCATCCACTCCCGGGCCAGTGCTTCCAGTGTCGCCGCATCATCGCCTTTCTCCTCTATCTCCGCCATCATCCAGGCGATGTCATCTTGGGTCATCTCTACCTGACGGAGAAGTTCGGCTGCCTCGGGGTTTGCCTCAACCCAGGCTCTATTGCAGATTTTGTGAATATCAGCTGAAAAACCCCAGAAGCCCAGGGGGTCCTCCAGTACAATTACGCTCTCCCCGATAGGATATCTGACAAAGAACGGGTGCGGCGTGTACATGTAGAAGAGTACTGGTTCATTCTTCTTCAGGTGTCCCTCAATGGCAGCCGTCATCATTATCTCCGCCCCATATTTCTGCTCATAGAGGTCGCCCAGCTCATAACCGGCTATCATTTCATCGTTAATTTTGGCACATCCCCAGGCAGGGTCACAACCCAGAAGGTCGCCGATGCCATCACTATCGGTATCAAACAGCTTGACAAACTCCGGGTCGTCCAGGTCGGTTACGCTGGTGATGCCATATTCCTCGGACACATACTTGGGTATCGCCCAAAACTGTAAGCAAGGGTCATCTGGACCGCCATAGATTAGACCCAGCGATTCAACAGTGGCATCATACTTGTCCCACAGGCGCTGCTGATTGGGCAGCCAGGCATTTGTCCACAGGTCGGCTTCACCGATTCCTACCGCTGTCCAGGCGGCAGAAGTAGATAGGTCAGCTATCTCCGTGGTGTAGCCCAGTTCCTCCTCAAACAGTATCTTGGGCACATAGATAGTCAACCAGTCGCCTGTCCAGGCTCCAGTGGTGAAGATGATATGCTTCTCCTTCTTTTCAGCACACCCAACCATTACTAGTGATAGTGTAAGCACCACCGCCAGTAACAATAATATCCATTTACGTTTCAAAACTGTAAATACCTCCTATAATATTCCTTAATATTCCTTCTATATTACCTTCTATATTACCTTGTATTTGAGACGACAAAAACCCCCTTTCAAATCTAGTTCCGTGTATGCTATAGCACATCGCCATTCTTGTCAAGCCCGCCGGTCTCTGGCAATACTCCTTTCTGGCTTGCCAAATAGATAGCGGCCAGGCTTATCTAAAGATGTCCAACGAAATGGAACGGCTATAGAGTTGCATAGAAGGCACCTTGCTGATACAATTAGAGTCGGTGAGAGAGGCTAAGTACTAAGGTTGAAAGCCAAGGTAAAAGTTCCGCATATTTTAACCTCGCTCCACTATAAATCTGGCTTGGCTAAACCTATCATTTCACTTATTACCAGCTCTTTAATTATCAATAGTTGAGGAGATGAACAATGAAAGTAGCTAACTATCATGACAGCGAGCCCATTAAGGAAGTAGAAGGGGTACTTAAACGCGAGGTTATTACCGCTGATGATGGAGCGCCAAACTTCTGTATGCGTTTTTTTGAAGTTGATACCGGGAGCTCCACCGCTTCTCACTCACACCCATATGAACACGAGATATTTATTATAAACGGTAAGGGCGTGATAGCCGGTGAACAGGGCTCAACACCAATAGGCAAAGGCAGCGTTGTCTTCATTGCCCCTGATGAGCCGCACTGCATTGTTAATACCGGTAACGAACATCTCGAGTTTGTATGCCTTATTCCCTTACAAAAGAAGAAGTGATTGTGGTCTACTCCTAGGATAACTACATTTTCCTAGCCTTTGGGGTAGTTTTCGGTCTATTTACCGGATTGCCTGCCCACGGGCTTCTGGCACTATCAGAAATGGCTGTCTACGCCTGGAGCTAGCCTCTACCTAGACAATCTCCCAATCTCTATAGCCCTGCTGAATAACCGCCAGGTATTCCTTTGAAGGCGGTGTTTCCTCTAATTGCCCTGACTTAATATAGGTTACGGCTTCGACCGACCTACCATCTTCGTCAAACACGGTAACCTTCAGTCGGCTGTAGTTACCGGGACAGCCTTCATACCTATCCAATCGACTTAAATCTCTTTCGGAAACTTCATAAACAGCGCCGCTCACCCTCTCACACCTAAACAGCTTGATGCTGGCTTTCCCACCTCGCCACTGCCTTGACCAGCCAGCAAACACCAGCTTGTAGTTAGGAAGGGTAGCTACAAACATAGGCTTGCTGCCTGGGCAGCGTTCCTGCATCTGTTTACGATTGAGGTTAGAGGCGTAGGCAAAGTAATACATTGATTATCCTCAAACCAATTATAGCCCAAGCCGCCTGGAGAGGCAAAGGGACATACCGAGGCCTTTCACAATCACCAGTGCGGATGTTAAAATGCCACCATCCGGAAATAGGATAAAAAGGGAGACTGAAATGAATGACTACGTAAGTCCTGACTGGGCAAAAGCCGCTTTGCTTACTATTGACATCCAGAGCGACTTTACCTTACCCGGGGCACCTCTGGAAATCCCGGGCACAATGGAGGTATTGCCCAGAATACAGCCTCTCCTGCAGGCTTTTAGAAATCAACAAAAGCCGATAATCCACGTGGTCAGGCTTTATCTCCCTGACGGCTCTAATGCTGATTTGTGTCGCCGGAAGGACATTAAACAGGGCAAACGCATGGTGGTTCCCGGGAGTGACGGAGCGGAACTAATGGCAGAACTTAAACCCTCACCGGAGGTGAAATTAGATGCTGAAAAACTCCTGGCCGGAAAATTACAGTTGCTCGGCCCCCAGGAATGGCTCATGTATAAACCGAGATGGGGAGCATTCTTTCAAACGCCGCTGGAGTCACATTTGCATAATTTAGCCATTAATACCATCGTGGTCTGCGGCTGTAACTTCCCCAACTGCCCGCGCACCACCATTTACGAGGCCAGCGAGCGGGATTTTCGGATTGTTCTGGTTACCGACGCTATCTCTCAGATTTACGCCCAGGGGTTACAAGAGCTGAAGAACATCGGGGTAAGCCTGCTGAACTCAACCGAATGTCTAGCCAAAACCGGGGCTAGAGCCTAGCTAGACACTGTCATAGGTATCTATCTGGTGCCTGGAAATCCCCAGTGCCCTCACCAAGAGAGCAATGGTACATATTAGGACTAACAACCCGAAGCCAGCGGCTACCATAAAGACCCAGTTGGTACCAAGCCGGTCAGCCACATACCCCATCAGGCTTGCCGAGAAAGAACCAATACCAAAGCTGCAGAAAAAGGAAATTCCGTAAGCGCGACCACGCCAATCAGTCGGAGTATAGTCAGCGATAAGGCAGTTATAAATCGGTTGCCCCATAAAATAGAAGAAGGCGAAAGCGCTGACAGCAATCATCAATACCAGTCCCCCACTACTTCCCACCACCACCAGTAGAGGTAATGTCACTAAGGCGGTGGCGAAGACTAGACTCTCATGGCGTCGGCGCTCTAATAGATAGCCACCGAGAAATTGACCGCCGACCCCGAAGATAAGGGCTATGGTAGTGAAGAAGCCAGCTATTAATACGCTATCTAAATTTAAGAAAGTCAAGTGGATTTGTTGGCTAAGGTATAAAGGTAAGAAAGTAACGGTGCCCCGATAAATAAAGCCGTTCAGAATCGAGGCACAAAAGATAAGCCCCAAGGGCAGGATAACTGGTCGTAATGATAACTTTTCCGCACCTGTCTCAGTAGTAGATTGTTGAGTAAAGTTAGCTTCAGGGCGGGTAGAAAAAAAGAGCATGGCAGCCAAGAAGAAGGCGGGTATGGCAAAGATGAAATAGGCTGCCCGCCATCCCATGAAGGAGGCGATAACACCAGCCAGTAACGGACCTAAGGCAAGCCCGATATTACCGGCTACACCCAGGTAACCGAAGGCCAGACCTCGTTGGGTAGCCACTCTGGCAATAAAAGCGGCACCCGTGGGATGGTAGATACCTAGTGCCAGTCCTAAGACCGCTAAAGCGGCGCCTAATATATAGATACTGGGCGACAATCCAACAGCAATGGAGGCTACCCCCATCCCCAGACAGCAGAGGATTAATAAACGTCTTTCGCCAAAGCGGTCAGTGAGAAACCCGGCGGGTAAAGCTGTCGCCCCAAAGGCAAAGCCTAAGATATTAGCTAGTACGCCCAAAACAAGGAGGCTAGCACCAAACTCTTGGGCGATACTAACCAAAACAACCCCATAGGTCACTTCAAGGATATGAACCAACCCGTGGCAGGCTGAAGTGTAGGCTATCACCTGCCTTTCAAACCTCTCCATTCTTCTCCTAAATCCTGATGGCGTTGGTCTTTGGGGCTACCAAACCCCGAAACTAAGGGGTCCTGAGCACAATGCTGAATATTACCACAGGGCACCGCTTATAAGCTAGATTTAGACTAATCTATCAGCTTGCGGTCACTGACTCATTGAGGCTACAATGAGTTTGAATATGAATGATGACAGTATTAGAGAAGCTTACCCTATACCAAGGACTCTATACTTGAGCTAGTCTCCTGCCCAGTTCAAACGCATCCGATAGCGCCGCCGGGTGCTCCCTAATCTCTCCCTTCCTATCTACACCCCGGACGAAAAGCTCATCAGCATACCTGACGCCAATGGACTGGAAGAAGTATTTCACGGTTAATATCGACCCGTCAAACAATCGCTTGCCTCCGGTAGCTCCCACGGCAACAAACGCCCCCCTTCTCCCCAAGTCGGGCGGGACCTGCTTGAGAATGTATTTTCTCGCCCACAGCGCCTGGCAACGGTCGATGAGCGCCTTAATCTGACTGGTGAGCCCGTAGAAAAATATCGGCGAGGCAACTATTACCCTGTCGGCATCAAGGAGCTTGGGATATATGTCATCCATATCGTCTCTTATGACGCAATTGCCTTCTTTCAGGCAGCCATAGTATTCCCGGCAGGGGGCTATATTGAGCTCGTCCACTATTATCTTCTCCACCTCTGCCCCCTGACTTTGTGCCCCCCTCAATACCTCATCCAGTAATAGGTCAGTATTACCTTCTATCCTCGGACTACCCATAATCCCCAGGACTCTCAATTATACCTCCGCAAAAGAACGTTAAGAGCTTCTACTATAGCTATTGGTAGCCCGCCTGTCAATTTCTCCCCCTTGTCCTCGACCCTGAACTCATCAGTTGGACAATGTGACGGAATGTGTAACTGGCTTGGGAGTTTACTCTTCGTTGAAGAGTGTCGAAACAGCTACGTATGACACAAACAGCTGCTACATTGTCATCAATAGACCGCTCCATGACCATATGTGGCTTTGAACCTGTAGATTCTGTATACTATTAGTGCCAGATTCATAATCATGGATAGGAGGCCTTTATCTATGGACCTAAGAATCAAAGACAAATTCTACCGGCTCTGGAGAAAGTACTTTAACAATGCAGCACTTCCTATTACGTTCTATTACACCAATGAGGAAGGGCATGCCAAAATGGTTGACCCTGAATCAGTACCAAGATGTGTAATCGGGGCATTAGCAAATGTGAGGAATGGAAGTTCTCTGTGTTTTGACGTCGACTCAATTGGTTGTCCCGGTGGTAAAAGGTATCTCGGCTTTACAGAAGGAATTATGCCGGGCTTTGAATATTTCCTCTCCTACGGAATTCCTGGAAGGTTGAGGGGTGAACGCTACTGTAAATCTCCGGAACTTGTCAAGGAGATAATGAAACAAGCACCGGCATTCAAGGCACCCGGCCGCTTCATAGTATTCAAAAGATGGGACAAGCTTGAGAAATCAGATGATCCAGAAGTTGCTATCTTCTTTGCCAAACCTGATGTTCTCTCCGGACTTTTTACTCTGGCCCGTTTTGATGAGGTTGATCGAAATGCAATATTGGCACCGTTTGGCTCGGGCTGTTCCACAATTGTCCAGTACCCGTATCTTGAAAGAGATTCTGACTCTCCTAGAGGAGTCATCGGAATGTTTGATCCCTCGGCACGTCCTTTTGTTCCCCGTAATGTAGTCACATTTTCCGTACCCATGAATAAGTTTATCGGAATGATTGAAAATATAGAGGAGAGTTTTCTTATCACGGATTCATGGGAGAGAGTGCAGAAAAGGATAAGTTAGCCTGAGTTAAGTCAAAAAAAATACAGGGGAAAGTTGCATGGGGGCACAGTTCCTGCTACGAGCTTTTACGCCGTACACTACCCTCGCTTAACAATGTGGCAGATTGTACAATCCACATAATCTGAGCGGAGCGGGGAAAACCCCAAAAAGCCCGATGCTGTTGACATTCACTGAAGTAGTTGCTACCCTTTGTCTGAGAGCAGCGGATTAGGCGAACTCCGAGTCCATTTATATGGTGGTTAGATGAAATGGCAGGCAAATAGTGAAGGGGGTGGTAAGAATAATCAATCGCAACTCCTGAAACAAGTTTCTAATGGGGGTTCTCGTGTTTAATAATGTTGGCATTAGCAGAAAGAATCGCTATCTTGCCAATACCTCTTAAAAGAGGTATTATTGGACAGAGACAAATAAAGAAGAAAAGAGGTTAGAATGCAAGGTAGTAAACTTTATGTAGGAAATCTTAGTTATTCTACAACTAATGAGCAGTTGAAGGAATTGTTTTCCAATTATGGTGAAGTTAAGGAAGTCAATATAATTGAAGGTAGAGGTTTTGGATTTATTGAAATGTCTAGCCCAGCGGAAGCCGAAAAAGCAAAAGAAGCATTGAACGGTTCCGATTTAGAAGGACGCACCTTGAAAATCGACGAAGCTCGCCCACCAAGAAGCAGAGAAGGAAGAAATTATCAAAGATACTAGAATAATTGAGAGATAATCAAAATTTGGTGGTAAATTTAGTATAGTAATATGCCAGCCCCTTCATACAACAGCGGATAAAGGGAGAAACAAGGATTTCGCCAAATTCGCCTCTCGGCAAACCCCTTGTTACACACGATTTGTGCCATTGTGACAGATTGCACGCCTTCGGCTGGCGATGACGGGTGGTTTGTCATTGCGAGGAGTTCCACAAAGCAAATCCTTTTGGTGTAGAATGCCGGCGTTGGTTCAACTCTGGTTATCCACCTGCTTGATTAAACCTCTCTAGACTTACCCAATTATTGGATGACCTTAACTCCACCGAACGATTAAAAGAGGGGAGGTCATCTATTGGGTAATGAAGCCCCTAATGTGATTGCTCTTCTACTGTGACCTCATCCTTATTAATGGATATGAATTGGCCTGTTTTTATCCTCTCGACAGGATTCTCATTAAAAGCATCCAATATCGGTATGTTGATAGTTATGGCAGACTCACAAAGGATTGGCTCCGCCTTTTCGCAGAGAATGGCGGCTGGAGCGTTCCCCTTCTGCCAAGCCTGGTAGGCAATAAAAGGAGCAATCGTACCCCCTTTTCCCGAAGGACAAACCAAGATTTTGTTAGCCAAGCTTTCTCCAAAAAGGGGATGTCCTTGAATAGCTAATTTCCCCGTATCTGGGTCAAAATCTCCGATAAATGAAAACGGCACATCCAAAACCAACGCCTCACCTTTGGCATCGCCCCCATTAATGACCCGACCCTTTAACTTCATGGATTGTCTCCTTTCCATTCGCCACCAGTAACGGCATCGATACACACATCCATATCTCCAATCAACACCCTAACCCGACCCTTTGTTAGTCTAGGAATGTAATGGGCTGCTTTAAAGGAATTGGTGGCTATTACTTTTACCTCGGAGGGTATTGGCGAATCAGGAATCGCCGCCATGCAGGCGCTTGAGATAACCCCACCAGCATTTTCTATAACATCGGTATATCCCATAGTTTGGGCTAGATAGTACATTTGATACGGCATGCCGACCCACAGTCTCTGGTTATTCCCCACCTTTTTCCCGTCTAATAAGGACGCCATTGTTTTTAATTCGGCAACGGTGCAGTGGGGGCAACCAAAAACAGCCATATCTACTTGGCCGCTCTTTCCCTCAGCATACAGCGCCTTGGTCTGCTTTATCTCCTCCCTGCCCACCCTAATAATCTCAGCCGGCTTACGATGTCCCAGGGCCTGCGGCAAATCTGGCGCCTCGGGTGTTAAGCCCACAATATGGCAGATGCCCACAGCCCCCGATGCTGCCAGAGGCGCTATAAGATACTTTATCTGGTCGAGGTCTAATTCCCGGGATAAGCCGTCTATGACAATATTCCTATTTCCTGCCTTACCCCCCACATAATATCCGATAGCACCAAAATCGGTATGGGTGAGCTGGTATGAGTCCAATCCGTCCAGCACCACCAAAACCTCGGCGTAACGGTTTTCATCCAATAGGAGCCCGGTATAGGGTGTCCTGCCGGTGATGGCAGCTGCCAAATTGGAAACGGTCCCATCTCTATTGGTTCGCGCACCTATGATGGAGTTAGCCAAAAGCTGTGCCCCTGAGCCAATCCATGAAACATAATCCCCTTTTCGAGGCAGGTTCCCTACCAGCATTGGCAAGCAGGTGTACGTTTGATAAAAACCCAGGCGACTATGAACATCCAGCCTTTCCTTGTAGATAGAAAGCTCCCGCGAAGCAAACGCCTCTGGAATCCCCATCTTCTGCCAACAGTACGGGTCAAAGGCGGACATCAAAGAGTGAAGCGTAGTAAAGGCACCGGTTTGAGTTGTGCCTTCCGTCATCTCATTCAGCAGGTCAGGAGGTTCCTTAGGCATGGTATGGGCGCTGGCAATCCTTACCATCTGCTCCGCACCAAAGGCCTCTCCAATCCTGATGAGAATGTTCATACATTTTTCTATGCCTGGCCCATACTTCCCGGATGCCATGGCTTCTTCTACTTCGGTAAGATTCATGCTCAGTTCCCCCTTTGTTGAGTATCTGTACCCGAGGACATTCCAACTCACGGTTCTCTGGCGTCTTCGTCGCATTATAATACCATAATCACCCTAGACCTACTATTGACAAGTCACCCACCCCCCTCCAAAATCATAACTACACCCCACACGCACAGGGGTTCACCTTTGTATTTGGGGATTATTGACAATCGCCCCAACAAGGACTAGACTAAAACTCCATGAAAGTCCAACTATGAGGAGGTAACAATGCCTTTCTATGTTATGCTCACCACTCTCACTGATGAAGGAAGGAGAACCATTAAAGAAAAGCCGGAGAGGATTAAGGAGGTTAATAAAGAGGTAGAGGGGATGGGAGTCAAAATACTGGCTCAGTATGCCCTTCTGGGTCAGTATGATTTCATCAATATTCTTGAAGCTCCGAGCAATGAAGCCGTAGCCAAAGTGGGCTTACAATTAGGTGCCAGAGGAACCCTCCAGACCATGACCCTGGCGGCGATGCCCCTCGACGATTTTATTGATAACTTGAAAAGGTAGCCAATCCTATTTTAGTCCATTCGCGTCTTGCGCTCCCCAGCCTGATATTAACCCGTCTATAATAACTTTCGGCAAAACGGCTAACTATCAAACCAGTAAGATTGGCTTGAACCTACTGCCCAACCATCGTCTATTATTTGTACTAATAGGCGAGTACGCGTATCAGGGGGAATTTTCAGCGTTAAACTAACCGTCGTAGAACAGCCGGAGGGAAGAGCAAAGTAGCGGCTTGTCTCCGAATTCAACCATTGTCCCTCACCAGATTCAAGTCCTACCCACACACAAACATCATCGGCAGCGATAGCTCCTGAATTTTCTACAGTAACATTTAATATAACTGAACCACCCCGTATCTTTGTTGTCCAATGATGCGTCAGAACTGGAATTGGCTCAATGCCATAGACATACGCCGGAGTAAATCTATAAGTTTGCGGGAGTTCGCCAATACTCCACCCCGGGTTAGTTGTCTCCAGATAATAATAGCTACCATCTTTATGCGGATAATAACGCCCGGGCATACCTTCCACACACAATACCCCTACCGCCAAATGCTCTAGGGGATTCACCAAGACAACACCGTAGCCCATACTATCAAGTATTGCCGCCAGTAATATTGAGGTATCCTCGCAGTCGCCGCCATCATCAACCAAAGTTTCAATGGGATATCTGGGGTATTCATCGTAAGGAGTCGTTTCCGAGTCAGAATTATAGGGAAGATTCTGGACAAAGGCCGCCGCCAGTCCTATGGTTTTATACTTACTATAGCTATTCTTATCAGCCGCATCTTTAATCGCCACCGCCAATTGCCCTATATATTCATCATCCAAAGGATGAGTAACATAGACAGAATAGTTATTAGTCAAAGACCTGGGCATTTCTTTATAATAATTATAAAGCCCTTCCGGTATTTGCAACTCCCAAGTCCATTCTTTACCGTCATAATCCCACGTATAGCCACGCGTAATAACCGCATCCAGATTGGCATCTGTAGAATCCGCAGTTAATTCCGCAGCGCCTTTACCTGATTCTTCTTGAGGTGAGACTGAGGAAGAGAAGTTACTAACTACATAGGGAACAACAAAATACAATATTATCCCCACAGCTATCAGCCCGAAAATAACGCCAATAATTCTACTCTTCATAATCTTCCAGGTATTTTATCACATTGCTTAATACGCTGAGGCAACACGATACCATATTCTGGCAGCACTATAATACAAGGTGAGTGGCATTCAAACCCTTGCCGTGAAGGGATTTAGGCTTTTCGGAGGTCTCTGAATACTGGAACTACTACATGGACCCATATATGTGTTATAGAATTGTAAAAGCGGTGAAACTCTTCACATTGACAGTGAAACCTAATCTAAGTATAATTTATTTGCCGAAAAGAGACAAGCAGCCTGCCGAAGTGGCGGAATGGCAGACGCGCTACGTTCAGGGCGTAGTGTCCGTAAGGGCGTGGGAGTTCAAATCTCCCCTTCGGCACCACTAACTATTCTGGCGCTTGTAGCTCAGTTGGATAGAGCGCAGCCCTGCGGAGGCTGAGGTCGTGGGTTCAAGCCCCGCCAAGCGCGCCACT
>Ga0163203_1000200_pt1 | contig 15786 bp, 13 predicted proteins | sample PL_2010_330m_FD_113534 | JGI IMG/M metagenome (GOLD analysis project Ga0163203, IMG submission 113534) | Freshwater microbial communities from Powell Lake, British Columbia, Canada to study Microbial Dark Matter (Phase II) - PL_2010_330m | ecosystem: Environmental > Aquatic > Freshwater > Lake ... | reverse complement strand
TTGCCCATCTTCGATTAATTCGCAAAGAATGTGAATTATTAAAATATGCGCTTCCTGGATTCTCGGTGTGTTATCGGATTTTACCACGATGCTTAAATCCGCAATTTGTTTTATTTTGCCGCCGCCTTTACCCGTAAGCGCAACTGTCAGGCACCCGGCGCGTTTCGCCTTTTTAAGGGCGTAAATAACGTTTTTTGCCGTGCCGCTTGTCGATATTCCTACCGCGACGTCCCCTTTTTTCCCCAGCGCCTCGACCTGCCTTTTAAAACTTACGTCATAGCCGTAGTCGTTCGAAAGGGCCGTGATTATCGAGGTATTCGCGGTGAGCGCAATCGCCGGCAGCGCTTTTCTTTCTTTCTTGAAACGGCCTACGAGCTCGGCCGCCATGTGCTGGCTGTCTGAAGCGCTGCCGCCGTTGCCGAAGACAATAACTTTGCCGCCGTTTTTTAGGGCGAAAATTATTTTTGCGGCAACTTTTTCGATAAGGGCCGGGTTATCTTCGGTGAGAAGCGCCTTTTTGACGCCTACACTTTCCTCGATTAGCTGTTTTATTTTAGTGCGCATACTTACTTCTCATCCGAAAAATATCTTGGCAATGTCATAAAGGCCTTTGTCGACCGTTTTAAGCGTGCCGATTGCGTTTTCCAGCGGGACGCTTACTATTTTGTTGCCTTTAAGCGCGACCATCTTTCCGAAATCGCCCTTCAATACAAGCTCGACGGCCTTCACGCCAAAGCGCGTCGCCAGGACCCTGTCAAAAGCGCTTGGGGTTCCGCCGCGCTGGACGTGGCCAAGCACGGTTACACGCGTTTCGTATCCGGTACGTTTCTCGAGTTCCTTGCCGATCAGGTTACCTATGCCGCCGAGTAGAACATTCCCGAATGCGTCCTTTTTGTGGGTTTTCAGCATTAGGTCGTGTTTTTTCAATTTTGCGCCCTCGGCCACCACGACTAAGCTGAAATCCTTGCCTCTTGTGTGCCTCTTTTTTATAATCCCGCAGACCTCGTCCAGGTCGACCGGCACCTCGGGAATGAGTATGATATCGGCCCCGCCGGCAATTCCGGCATACGTGGCTATCCAGCCGGCGTGCCGGCCCATTATTTCCACGACCATTATGCGGTGGTGGCTTTCTGCGGTGGTGTGCAGGCGGTCTATGGCCTCGGTCGCGATGTTCACGGCCGTGTCAAAACCGAACGTGAAGTCCGTGCATGAGAGGTCATTGTCTATAGTCTTTGGCACTCCGACGATGCGCACGCCGTTTTTCGAAAGTTTGCATGCGGCGCCGAGAGTGTCGTCGCCGCCTATGACAATCAGCGCGTCCAGTTTGAGCGCGCGTAAATTTTTCTTAACCTTATCTACGTCGCCTTTGTTTTTATACGGATTGGTGCGGCTCGTTCCCAATATCGTTCCGCCTTTCGGAAGGATCCCGGAAACGGAATCAAGGTCAAGCTTTATCCCCTCTTTTTTTATAAGGCCCTGCCAGCCGTTCCGTATCCCCGTTACCATGACGCCTTCATTGAGCGCTTTTCTTACGATGGCCCTTATTGTAGGGTTAAGGCCGGGGCAGTCGCCGCCGCCCGTCAGCACTCCGATTCTTTTTATCTTCATACGCTTGTCTCCTCAGTTTTCGTTTTCGTCGTTATCTTAATCCACTCCCCGAAACGGCATGCGCCTTGAGGTGTCCTCGTGTTCTTTTACAGGCGCCGGCGCTTCGTTTTTTCCTTTATTACCAGAGGAGATTTTTATCACGTGGATTTTTATATTTATCGTCTCCTCCACTCCCAGTATCTCCTGGACTTTTGATTTGACGATAGCCTGTATCCTTTCGGTGGCCTGGGGTATGTTCGAGTCGGCGAATATCGTCGCCCGGCAGACCACATTGATGCCTTTCTTACTCGCGACGACATTTGCCCGGAGTTCCTTAACCCCCGTCAGGTGCTGCACGCTCTTTTTTATAAAATCCTCGATGGCTGTGAGCGAAACTGTTACCTGGCCCTCCGGGTTTTCAAAAGCGATTGTCTTTTCCGATTGCATGCGGCTTAAGTTGAAGTGCGCCATCAAAAGCCCCGCGATGACAAACGCGGCTCCGATTATCCCGAAGATAAGTTTTACGTTGGGCTGAGTGTAAGTATAATTTACCGCCTTGACCAATGCATCCGGCGAGAAGAAATTGAACGCCATTAAGAGAAGCGAGCATCCCACCGCGAGAAATATCAGCGTGTACAGTATAACCGTAAGTCCCCTTAGAAATCGCATTTTACCCTCCTTTTTTCTTCTCCAGCATTTTGTTCGCGAAAGCCGTGGAATATTTTCCCCTAAAAAACGACGGGTCCGCCAGGACCTCCCTGTGAAAAGGGATGGTTGTTTTTACGGGTGCGACAATGAATTCTTCCAGGGCGCGCCGCATAACGTAAATCGCCTGTTTTCTCGTGTCGGCATAGGAAATAAGTTTGGCGATCATGGAATCGTAATACGGGGATATCTCGTAGTCGGCGTATATGTGCGTATCCACCCTTACGCCGGGACCGCCGGGCAGGTTAAGAGATGCGATTTTGCCCGGGCACGGCCGGAAATCGTGTTCCGGGTCTTCGGCGTAGACGCGACACTCGATAGCACTGCCCTTAAAAGTTACGTTGTCCTGTTTTATCTTGAGTTTTTCGCCGGAGGCGATCCTTATCTGCTCTTTTACGATATCTATGCCTGTGATCATCTCCGTTACAGGGTGCTCTACCTGGACACGCGTATTCATTTCCATAAAGTAAAAATTATTGCTTTTGTCGAGCAGGAATTCGATGGTGCCGGCATTTTGGTAGCCGATCGATTTGGCGCATTTTATCGCCAGCTCCCCCATCCGCTTTCTCAGCTTATTGTCAATGGCGGGAGAAGGCGATTCCTCTATAAGTTTTTGATGGCGCCTCTGAATCGTGCAGTCCCGTTCCCCAAGGTGTATTATATGGCCGTGGGAATCGCCAAGGAGCTGGATCTCGATGTGGCGGGGTGAGTCGATATATTGCTCGATATAGACATCCGGACTTCCGAATGCGGCCTCCGCCTCCCGCTGCGCCGTGAGAAACGCGCTCACGAGCCGAACGTCGTTGTGGCATACACGCATTCCCTTGCCGCCCCCGCCGAGAGCCGCCTTTATTATGACGGGGTATTTTACCTTCTTGGCGACTTTGAGCGCTTCTTCTTTTGTTTTAACAAGGCTTGTGCTGCCCAGAATGGTCGGCAGGCCCGCCTTTCTGGCAACCTGCTTGGCCGACATTTTGTCGCCCATAAGGCGTATGTTCTCGGCCGTCGGACCTATGAATTTTATCTGGCAAGATTCGCATATTTCCGCGAAGTGCGCGTCTTCGGCGAGGAATCCGTAGCCCGGATGCACGGCTTCAACGTCTGTTATTTCCGCGGCGCTTATTATGCTGGGAATATTCAGATAGCTGTCGCTTGCCGGCGCCTTTCCTATGCATACGGTTTCGTCCGCAAGCTTCACATGGAGGGAATCCGCGTCGATCTCCGAAAAAACCGCGACCGTGCTTATCCCGAGTTCCTTGCAGGCCCGGATCACGCGAACGGCCACTTCACCGCGGTTTGCTATCAGTATCTTAGAAAACATATTCCTTACCCGTCATTGCGAGGAGCCATGAACTTGTCGAAGGGCGACGAAGCAATCTCAAAAAAGGATTGCTTCGCTCCGGAGTTTACCCTGAGCGACAGCGAAGGGGGGCTCGCAATAACATTTAATTTAAATTAGCTCGGCTCTACGAGAAACATTGCCTGCCCGAACTCAAGCGGCCCGCCGTTTTCGGCCAGTACATCGACAATTTTCCCTTTAATCTCCGATTTTATTTCGTTCATGAGTTTCATGGCCTCAATGATGCAGAGGACGTCGCCTTCATTTACCCGGTTCCCTACATCAACAAAAGGCTTGGCGTCCGGCCCGGGCGAGCGGTAAAACGTGCCCACCATAGGCGCCTTGATTTCTACCACGTTTTTGGCGCCCTCTTTTTCCGCCGGCGGGACTTCGCCGGCCGGCGTTAATACCGGCGAGGCTATCCGAACGGACCTCTCAATTTCCCCGCTGAGACCTTTCCTGAGATGGATTTTTACCCCTTCTTCTTCAACGCTGATTTCCGTGAGGTTATGTTTTTCCATCAACCGTATAACTTCCTCGATTTTTTTTATGTTCATTTTTCACCCCTCTAAAATCAGCCACATGACTTACGTCGCTTCGCTCCGTAAGTCATGGCTTCATTTACGCGCGGCCGGCGTAATCACCCGTCCGCGTGTCAATCTTGATCGTATTGTCTGTGTTTACAAAAAGAGGCACCCTTACGGCCACGCCTGTTTCTAAAGTTGCCGGCTTTGATCCGCTCTTGGCGGTGTCGCCCTTCATGCCCGGCTCCGTATATGTAACCTTAAGAGTAACAAACGAGGGAAGCGTTACAGCGATTATCGAATCCTTGTGAAAAGAAGCGGTGACCTCCATGCCGTCTTTCAGGAATCTTGAGTTTTCACCGATTAAGTCCTCGCTTACGGCAAGCTGATCATATGTTGTCTGGTTCATGAAATGGTAAGCCGAATGGTCCTTGTACAGGTACTGCATTTTCCTCTCTTCGATAAAGGCCTGCGGGAAACTGTCCTGGGGTCTTAGTGTTTTCTCGATAATTGAGCCGTTTTGCAGGTTTTTCATCTTTGCCCTGACGAAAGCGCCGCCCTTGCCGGGCTTTATGTGCTGGGCGCCCATCACAAGGTAGAGGCGCTTATCCATTTCTACAATAAGACCGCCCTTGAACTGACGCGCGGTAATCATCTGGTCAGCACCCGAGCGCCTTTTCTTTTTACCATGACCATATCTTCTATCCTGACCCCGCCCCGTTTTTTAATGTAAAGCCCCGGCTCGATCGTGATAACAGTGCGCTCCTTGAGGATGCGCTTATTTTTTTCCGAGAGTTTCGGGCCTTCATGGATTTTTTTGCCTATGCCGTGCCCGAGTGAATGCATGATGTATTGCCCCAGGCCTGCCTTTTTTATGTAATCGTGAACCCCGCCTACGAAATCCGATATTCTAATGCCGGGCCTCACCTTTTGTACGGCCATTTTGTGAGCGGTCTCTACGACGCCGTAGAGACGACGCATCGTGGAATCCGCCTTACCCATCATGATGGTCCGCGTCATATCCGAATGGTAGCCCCTGTAAATCACGCCGAAATCAACCACGACCGCATCCTTCGATCGGATTTTTCTTTCCGTTACCTTCGCGTGCGGTTTTGCGGCGTTTGGGCCGCTTGCGACAATTGTCCTGAAGGACCGCTTAAGACCTTTTTTTCTAATGATGCCCTCTATGCTGCGGGCGATTTCAATCTCGCGCGCGCCCGGCCTTACCTCTTTGGCTACGACGCGGTATATGGCGCTTGTTATTTTAGCCGCTTTCGCAAGATATTTTATTTCTTTCGCGCTCTTAAGCATTTTTCTTTTTTAAAAGCTCGATCGCAGCCTCGAGCCCCAGGACGTAGCTTGTCTTGCCGAAACCCGTAACCTGCCCTTTCGCAACCGGCGCAATAAGCGAGGTATGCCTGAACTCTTCCCTGGAATATATATTCGAGAGATGCGCCTCGACCGTCGGTATGCCGCAGGCCGCTATGGCGTCCCGTATGGCAATGCTCGTGTGCGTGTAGGCGGCCGGATTAATCAAAATAGCGCCTATCCCGCTTGACTTCGCTTTTCCGATTACGTCGACGATTTCGCCTTCATGGTTGGACTGCATGATTTCAATCCCGATCTTTTTTTTACCGGCAGCACTGCGCAATTCTTTATTGATTTCGTCAATGGTGACCTTGCCGTAGATCCCTACCTCCCTTGTGCCGAGCAGGTTAAGGTTCGGCCCGTGTATGACGAGTATTTTTGACATACGCACCCTCCCTAAATACTGTACGGTTGTAATTTTGTTATTTCTGCGCGGCCCATCTTAAACTGCGCCGCGGACACATATATTAACGCTCCGATCAGGCTCGTGATAAGAAGCGTTGCTAACAGTAATATGCTTACGGAAAATGCGTTATCGCTGCCGAGGAGCGGCCCGAAAAGTACCACGAACGCGCTCTCTCGGATTCCCAGTCCTCCAAGCGACGGCAGCATGCTTACCAAACTCACTATGGGCATGATGAGAAAGACCGACACGAGCCGGAGATCCGCGCCCAGCGATTTTGCAAGAAGATATACGACGGAAAAATACAGGACCTGCGCTATTAGCGAAACGCCTGTCACGGCGCAAATCAGCGCTTTTTTCTTCCGGTATTCGTGTACGGCCATGTAAGCCTTGGAAAGGCGTCCGCCGATACCCCAGAGCTTGAACCTCGAGAGCCCGTTAAGTATCAGTTTCGCGGCCGACGGGTTAAGCATGACGAAAAGGCCCGTTATGCCCCCCAGCGCGAAAATAAGCACGATTTTCTTGAGCGCGCCGTCTATGTTTTCCCGGGATAGAAACAGCGCGACGACCGCTATCAGGCCGAATGAAATAATGCCGATAAAGCGGTCCATAAAGACCGCGATAAACGATTTTGCGGTTTCTTTCGTCTGCTGATTCACGTAGTAGGCTTTCACGATGTCCCCGCCGACGGCCGTCGGCATAAAGTTGTTAAAGAAAAATCCTATGAAAGAAAGCTGGATCACCCTCCCGAAGGGTATGCGCAGATTCTCGCCGACGAACAAAAGCTGCAGTCTGAACGAGATAGTGGCCACGTTAACGATAAATAAAAGCGCCGCTAAGGCGAAGAGTAAAGGCTGTGTTTTCGCGATAGTGCTTCCTATGCGCGGCAGGCGCGCGCGCATGCTCCACAGCAGAAACGCGATCAGCCCGATACTCACAAACACGCGTAAAAAAGCGAAAATCCGACCTTTCATGATAGCGATTAATATAGCATAATTAGTCTAATTAGTAAAGCGAAAATGGGCAGGCGTTTCCGGCCGGCAGCTGATGAGTAGGCGCCCTTCTAAAGCTTAAGGTGCCTGGCACCTTAAGCTTATGTTTATTTCGATTTTTCGAGGGTAGGGGTTTCGGGGAGGTCGAGTTTTATGGTGGAATCGATGTTATCCTTGAAGCGCCTTATGTGCGCGTCGCCGGTCACGTAGGCGTCCTGTGCCTTATTCAGGGCGGCGCCTATGTCTTCGTATTTGGAGTAGAAATGGCGGAAATTTCTTTCGATTTTCGTGAGCGCCTCCTGGAGTTTTTTCGCGCTTTTGATTATGTCGAGGTTGCGCACGCCCATCAGCACGATCTGGAGGAACGCGTAAAAAGTGTTGGGACTTACCGGTACGACCTTGTTGTTGCGCGCGTACTCGTATATGCCGCAGGGCTCGCCGAGAAAATTCTTTTCCGCGATGGTTTCATAGTATATGGATTCGGAGGGGATGAACATGAGCGCGAAGTCAGACGTCCCTTTGTGGGGTTTTATGTATTTATTGCGGATGGAGCTTATCTGGGTTTTAAGCCCGTTTTCATAAAGTTTCCAGTTCTGTTTTTTATCGTCATCCCTTTCGGCCGTCAGGTATCTTTCGTATATTTCACGGGGGAATTTTGCGTCAATGGGAATCACGACACCCTTGTATTTTATCACCGCATCAACCCTTTCCCCGCCTTCGATGGTGAACTGCCTTTGCCAAAGTTTCGGCGCCACTCGCTCGAGCATTTCCTCCAGGATTTCCTCGCCGTAATTACCCCTCAACTTTGGCGTCTGTAAAAGGTACTTGAGAGAATTTCCGAGCTCTGTAACCTCTTTCTGGTGATGCATCATTTTTTCAAGCGTCGCGCCCATGCTGTTTATTGTCTCGAGCGTTTTCACGGCGTGAACAGATATTATATCCTTGGATCTTTCCATTTCGCCGCGGGCGGTTTCAATTGATGATCGGATTTTATCTTCGGCCAGCATGGTTCTTGAAAATTTCAATATCGAGAAGACGACAAGCCCTATCAGGATTGCCAGGAGCGCGACTATCAGCGTTTCCATAAATTGGTGTTTAACCCTAATAATTTGCAGATTTGCGGGATTGCGGCCCGGGCCGCGGTCTCCCCGTCCGATATGGCCCTTTTGGCCTGGTCAAAGGCGAACTGGTCGATGTTGTGCAGTTTCGGTTTTATGATGACGTCGGCCTGCATTGATTGGTATGCGTCCAGTTCTTTGCCCATGATCTGGATGGATTGTATAAACAGCTGGAACAGGTTTTCAAGTTTTCCGGCTTTAACGCAGAAACCGACATCCACCGCGATTACGATAGTGGCCCCGAGCCGCCGCGCCATTTTCGCGGGGATGCTGTTCCGTATGCCGCCATCCGCCAGTTTTCTGTCGTCTATTGCAACGGGCGGAAAAATGCCCGGCCATGAACAACTCGCCTTGATAATCTCCTGCAGGTTCCCTTTCGTGTAAACAAGTTCTTCTCCGGTCTCAATATCGGTGGCAGTTATGGCGATGGGTATCTGCGCGTCCTCGAAATCTTTTCCGTCGGTGAATTCGCGTATTACCTTCCCCAGCTTTTTTCCTTTCAGTGCCGACATCCTGGAAATCGAAAAATCAGTCAGCTTATCCATCGTAAACCCTAAAGCGGCCTCCTCCATCCTGTAGGTGGGAATGCCTACGCTGTAGCCGGCGCCGACAAAACTGCCGATACTTGAACCGACGATAAGGTCAATGGGGATGCGCTCGCGCTCCAGCACCTTCAGGACGCCTATGTTGGCGAGGCCGCGTGCGGCACCCCCGCCCAGCGCTAATGCGACTTTTCGTTTTTTAAGAAAGGTCATCGGTAAATCACCACGCCCGCGTATCCCACAACCTCGGAATAATCGCCTGAGGCATCGCCGCTTGTCTTATAGCTTATGAGTTTGGTTTTTTTGGCGCCGAGGGCAACGCTCGCCTGCATCATAACCGCGGCAGGGGCAAAACCGCACATGCTGATGCCGTATTTTTTTATTGCCCCCAGAAAGCCGTCGGTATCAAGGGAAAGTATTTTTTCTATCGCGAGCATATCTTTTTTCTTCGCGGATTCGTGCGGCTCATAATGCGTCATGTCGCTGGAGGCTATGATCGTAACATCTTTTTTTGAGGCCCTTACCGCTTTCGCAAGTTCCGTTCCCATGCCCTCATAGGCCTTCGCGTCCGCGGAGGAAATCACTATAGGAACAAAAGTGAAGTTTTTATTCAGGGATTGGAGAAACGGGAGCTGAACCTCGATAGAATGCTCACCGTCGTGGCAGGCGCGGTCGGCCGATATGTATTCGGAGTCTTTCAGGATAGCCCCCGCCAGTTCATCATCAATCTTGACATCGCCGAGCGGCGTTTTCCAGGCTCTTTGCCAGTCCAGGCCGAACGGTTTTCCGCGGCCGGTATGATTCGGCCCGAGGACTATATATACGGCTTTCGGCTTTATCGAAGAGAGTACTTCGCCGGCAACTCCGCCGGAATACGCATAACCCGCATGCGGAGAAATAACGCCTATCGCGTCGATTTTTTCTTTTTTTTGCCCCACGAGGCCCGATACCTCTTTCGCAAGAAGCGATGGGTTTGCCGTGTAAAACTGACCCGCCACAGCAGGCTTTCGTATCATCGCGAAGACGCCTCTTTTCTGCCGTAAACCGTAGCCACGCAAGCACGGTTTAAATCTATGTATTTTTTCGATACTTCCAAAACACCCTCTTGCCCTACATCCGAAATTTGCCGGGAATACTTCTCGTAAGCATCATAACCCATGCCGTAGAGTTCGTCAAGAGCCATTTTATATGCCAGCCCGGCATTGGACTGGAGGGATATTTTCTGCCTGCCGATCAGGGAGCTTTTAGCAAGCCGGATTTCTTCCTCCGTCACGTTTGCTTTCGCCGCTTTTTCCAATTCGGCGAAGAGTATATTTTTTGCTTTTTCAACGTGCTTTTCGTCGGTGGCGACATATGACGCAACGAGGCCGGTTTCAATGCCGGGTGAAGAAAAAACGCCCAGAGCGTACGACAAGCCCAAATCATCCCTTATTGACCTGTAAAGGCGGCCGTTTTCGCCCGAGAGAACGGAAGACAGGACGGCCAGGCGGTACTTATCCTTGCCTTCGAAGGTTGCGCCCCGGAAACCGACAAGAACAAGTGATTGCTCTCGTGCCATATCGCAGGCCACATTTTTGGCGGCGATTAAAGGCGCGGGCTCGGGTCTTTTTGCGCGCAACGGACCTTCCCTCAAAACGGATAAAAGTTTTTCTATTTCGCTTTTCATGTCCTTGGCCCGAAAATCGCCCACGATAGACACCACCCCCTCGCGCGCTACGGCAAATTCGTGGTAGAAATTCAGGACGTCCTCTCTTGTTATATTTTTTACGGACTCGACCTCGCCGAGCGCTCTCATGCCGTACGGATAATTTTCAAAAAGCGCCTTTCGAAGATTCAGGAACCCGGTGCTGTAGACATCGTCCTCCTCGGCCTTTATGGCGGCGTATATTTTCTCTTTTTTCTTTTCAATCTCTTCTTCGGGAAAAACGGAATTCGTGAGAATGTCGGAAAGCATAAGAAGCGCGATAGGCGTATCTGCGCTCATACATTCCATGGAAATTCCGAATGAGTTCTTTCCGCTAAAATACGATATGCTTCCCCCGCGGCTTTCGAGAAATGGTTTAATTTGATGCTCGTTTCTTTTTTTTGTGCCCTTGAGCAGCAGCGCGCTTGTTAAGTTGGAAATGCCATTATTCGCTTTTGTCTCGGCCATCAGCCCGCCGGGAAAAACACAGACTATGGAGACCTTCGGAAGCCGCGGGTTTTCCTTTAAGATAAGGCGTATACCGTTTGCGAGCACTACCCGTTGCGGCGCAGGCCGGCCCTCTCCCGAGACTACGGCCCCTGATAAAGAACCTGTCTGCGCAGGTGAAACCTCTTCATGCGCCTCCGGCAACAAATATGAAACCGTCAGATTGTTTTTGTTCAAATATTTTTTCGCCGCGCGGCGCACGGCGTTACTGTCTACTTTTTTCACGTTTTCTACGTACTTTTCAAAAAAGGAAGCCTCTCCGGCCAGAAACTCGCCCTGCGAAACCGCCCCGGCCAGGCCGCCGGTTGTTTCAAGTGAGTCGATATAGCCTGATATAACTATGTTCCTGGCCGCTTCCAGTTCCGTTTTTTTCACGCCCCTCTCCGCTATTTTTTTAATTTCGTTCAGGATTTCCTTCTCTGCCTTCTCAAGCTTTTCATAGTCGCCTACCCCGTAGACGATAAACAGGCCCGGGTATTTCGGAGTGTAGTTAAAGGCGCCTACCGTATAAAGAAGGCGTTCGCCCTTGACCAGTCTGCGGGTAAGCCGTGAGCCGTCCCAGTCGCCCAGTATTATGCCGAGAATGTCCAGGGCGTAAACGTCGTTGTCCGAGAGGGATACGGTATGATAGCCCATCGCCAGATATCCGAGATTTATCGGCGCATGTCCCTTTAAAAATCGCGGTGAATTCTGGGGCGGTTCGGCCGGCACAAAACCGCCGGAGGGCCGCTTCCTTTTGTTTTTTTCAAATATTTTTTTTATCTGCGGGAACATCTTCTCCGCATCAATGTCGCCGACAACCGCGAGGATGGTATTGTCCGGAGCGTAGCGCACTGAGTGGTGCCCTGCGAGATCCTCGCGGGTAAGCCCCTTAAAAAGTTCCTCGTATCCTATAATCGGAATTTTGTACGGGTGTTCAAGATAAGATGTTTCCCAGAGCTGCCGCATGACGCGTCTCGAGGGATCGTCGTTATTAAGCTTTATCTCCTTTAATATAACCTGTTTTTCTTTTTCGACCTCTTCGGCTCGAAAGGCGGGGTGAAAGAGAATATCCTCCATTAGTTCGAGCGCTTCGCCGGCGCGTTCGGCCGGCACGGTGATGGCGTATGTCGCGCTGTCAAGGCCTGTCCAGGCGTTCATGGTCCCGCCGAAGGATTTGACCTCTTTCTCTATGTCGCCCGGTTTTCTTTCGGCAGTTCCCTTGAAAAGCGTGTGTTCGATGAAGTGCGATATTCCGGTGCCGGCGTAAGCGCCTTCCGAGGAAAGGCCCGCGTCCACGGTTGCCATAATGCTTACGACGGGGTTTGCGTGTTCCTCTTTTACGATTATCGTTAAGCCGTTATCCAGGATACGCTTGGAGAGCGGCTCTTCCGCCGTCCGGCAGAGGGATGGCGCCGCAAACGCCAAGAGGACCGACAATATAAGGGCGACTTTTTTCGGCAAAATATTTTGCTCCTTTCCTTACAGTATAAGGAAAATATCGCGTTAGTCAAGCAAACAATCAGCGCAATAACTCAGCTCGCGACAGTTACTTTTCTACTGTCATCCTGGGGAGGCCTGTCTCCGACCCTACGGGTCGTAGACCCGGAGGGAAAGGCCGACGAAGGATCTTTTCGTTAAGATCCTTCGCACCCCTGCGGGGTGCTCAGGATGACAGAGACCCTGAGGTGCCAGGCACCTTAGGTGAGCATATCCAAGGTGCCTGGCACCTCAGGGCGGGATCGGCGTAGTTTTAAGGCTCTCATACAGACCCTCTCTCGGCTGTAGGTTAAGTAGAAAGGTAACTGTCGCGGGTTGAGTTATCAGCAATCAGCCAACCGTCGTATGGCGGGTAATGCGTAATGCAATATCGTCGATGACCGCGTAAACGCAAGGTATGAATATAAGGGTAAGCGTCGTTCCGAAAAGTAGCCCCCAGCTCAATGTAAGCGCCGCCGGCTGCAGGAACGGATCGAGCCCGCCGATCCCATAAGCGACCGGCGCGAGAGCGATAAATGTCGTAATTGTAGTAAGGAGAACCGGACGCAGCCTTAAACTACCGGCTTCTATTATGGATTTGCGCCTATCCATGCCCTGAATTCGCAACCGGTTAATAAAGTCAACCAGAATAATGGAATCATTTACTACAACGCCGACTAAGCCGACAATGCCGAGAAACGCCAAAAAGCTGAATTCCATATTGTGTGCTACCAGGGCAAAAAGCGCGCCTGAAATCCCAAATACTATCGCTATCATTATGATAAAGGGCTGGATCAGCGAGTTGAACTTTGTCGCGAGTATCAGAAATATCAAAAAGAAGGCCAGCATAAATGCCTTTATGAGGTTTCCGAATGCCTCCACGGTATCCTTTTCTTCGCCGCCGTACGTTACCGTGTACCCCAAATGCTCGGTCTCGACATCTTTGAACTTTTTTTTCAAAAGCGCGTTTGCCCTGACAGCCGTCATGTTTTTTTCATCTACCGTGGCCATTACCCTTAAAGCCCTTTTGCCATCGAGATGTTTATATGACTCAAGTTGTTTTTGTTTTTTAAAAGATGCCACGTTTTTAAGATTTATAAGGTTGCCGCTTTTGTTGGGTATGACTATTCTTTGAAAAACATTTTCGTCTTTCCGTTCTTCCTTGGGGAAGCGCACAACAATATCTATCTCCTCCTCTGCCTTGGTCTGCTTGATTGCCGTGGCGGTTCCGCCGCCGACAGCATTTCTTACGGCTTCGGCTATATCCTGCGTTGTGAGGAATGCGCTTGAGGCTCTTTTTTCATCGACCTCGACAGTAATCTCGTCATTTCCGAACTTGTAGTCCGTATCAATGTCTGTCACTCCGCTTAAGGTTTTAAGGTATGTTATATACTTTTGCGCTATCTCATTTAGAACGGTGTAATCGTCGCCTTTTATCTTGATATCGACTGCTTTGCCCATAGGCGGTCCGCCCCGCACCTGCTCAAATCTGACTTTTTCAAGCCCCTCCACAATTTTCAATTTATCCCGTAGCGAATCAATAATCTGGATGGCGCTTCTTTTGCGCTTGGCCTCCGGCGTAAGGTATACGTTAACCTGGACCAAGTGGCTTCCTCTTCGCATGTACGGGTCCATGGTCCGGCCCTCTGAAATATTGCCGACACTAGTTACGTAGCTGTCAAGTTCATTGCCCGGCAGTGTTTCAACGATTTCCTCCAGCTGGTGCGAAAGGACGGCAGTCTTATCAAGGCTGGTCCCGATGGGCGCTTCGGCCCGCAGGTAGAATTCCTCTACCCCCTTATGGGGAAAGGCGACAACGCGCAGCCCTATTTTAAGCCACACCATAAGCAGTATAAACGCTATTACAAAAATACCTATGGTTTTATACCTATTTTTTATCGCTTTTGATATAGCCCTTGTATAAAAATTACGGACCCTGTCAAACCAGTGCAGTCGCTCTAATCTCTTTTTATCCAGAGCGCTCTTCGGTGCCCTTGCAAAATCCGCCAGGTGCGAGGGAAGTATTATAAACGCTTCAAAAAGAGACGCTGAAAGCGCCACTATGACGACGATTGGTATTTGCTTTACGAATTTACCTATGATGCCGGTCATGAATACCAGTGGCAGAAATGCGACTATTGTCGTGATTATTGTGGTAGTCACAGCGGGAATGACCTCTTCAGTTCCCCTGACGGCAGCTTCTTTAGGAGGCATACCCTTTTCTATGTAGCGGAATGTGTTTTCGGACACAATGATGCCGTCGTCCACTATCATGCCCAAGACGATGATGAGCCCGAACATTGACATCATGTTTATGCTCATGCCGGTTGCCAGCATAAAACCCAGCGTTATGGAAAAAGCGATTGGAATACCTGCCGCCGTAAAAAAAGCCACTCTTTTTGTCATAAAAAGCCGCAGTGTTATAAGCACCAGTATTATTCCTACGATACCGTTATTTCGCAGGATATTTAAGCGTCTTTTTATATAAATTGACATGTCGTCGAGCGTATAAACGTGAAGATTTTCGGGAATACTCTTCTTGAATTTTTCCACAACCTCTTTTGTCCTGCTGACGAGCTCTATGGCGTCGGCCTTTTCCTTTTTCAACACTATAAGGTTGATGGCGCGCGTTCCGAATGACTTTGTAACCTCATTCTCATCTTCAAAAGCGTCGCGCACTCTGGCAACATCTTTTATGCGCAGCCAGTCTCCAATATCGCTCGCGCGTATTATTGTTTCCTCGATATCTTTGTTGCTCAAGAATTCCCCGCTTGTCCTCACGATATATTCCGTATTTTCCCCTCTCATGGTACCGGCCGGAAGATTCAGATTTCTTGCGCGCAAGGCCTCCATTATCTCTTCCAGCGAGACATAATATTCCCTAAGTTTTTTCGGATCAATTTCCACCCAGATCTCCCTGTCGCGCCAGCCCCTTCTTTGCACCCGCGCGACTTCGGATATATCCAATAACATGCTCTCAAGTGATTCAGCGTATCCCTGGAGCTCAAACTCGTCTTGGGCGCCGCTTAAGGCAATCTCTATAACGGGAATTAGCTTCATGTTCATTTCCTGGACAAATGGGTCTTCGGCGTCAGCCGGCAGGTCTTTTATTTTGTCGACGGCCCTTTGGATGTCATTCACTATTTTGCTTTTATCCTTGGCGTCGGGATTTATTTTTATATATATAGTGGATATATTACTTCCAGAAATAGACCTTATCTCCTCTATATCGTCTACTTCCCTTAATTCTTTTTCGATGGGCGTAGTTATTAATTTTTCGACGTCTTTGGCCGTAGCGCCGGGATATACGACGGAAACCTGAACCAGATCAAAGGAGACGCTCGGGAAAACCTCTTTATTGAGGTTTAGCATGGCAACGGCGCCCACTACGAGAAAAAATACCGAAAGCAGGTTTATAAAAAGGGAATTTTTCACCGAAAATTCGGATATTTTCATTATTCAATGACTCCTATCCTGGCAAGAAGCGTGTCCTTTGCGTTTTCAAGGTCTATGAGGGAATAGTAGTAATCCAGAACCGCGATGTATTGTCGTATTGCCG
>Ga0163203_1000199_pt1 | contig 15790 bp, 17 predicted proteins | sample PL_2010_330m_FD_113534 | JGI IMG/M metagenome (GOLD analysis project Ga0163203, IMG submission 113534) | Freshwater microbial communities from Powell Lake, British Columbia, Canada to study Microbial Dark Matter (Phase II) - PL_2010_330m | ecosystem: Environmental > Aquatic > Freshwater > Lake ... | reverse complement strand
GTAGTAGAATATTATAAACAAGGCTAAAGAGGAAAATATGGAAAGCGGGACATGGAAGGTTAAAACCGGGCTGGCTCAGATGCTAAAAGGCGGCGTAATTATGGATGTAATCAACGTCGAGCAGGCCAAGATTGCCCAGGAGTCCGGCGCCTGCGCAGTAATGGCACTGGAGAGGGTCCCGGCAGATATCAGAGCTACCGGGGGTGTAGCCCGCATGGCTGACCCAACGATTATTGAAGCTATTATGAAAGCAGTTTCTATACCGGTAATGGCTAAGTGCCGCATCGGTCACTTCGTGGAGGCTCAAGTACTGCAAGCCCTGGGCGTAGACTTCATAGATGAATCAGAAGTACTCACCCCGGCTGATGAAGCCCACCACGTCTGGAAGCACGAGTTTAAGGTTCCATTCGTCTGCGGCTGCCGCGACCTTGGAGAAGCCCTGCGCCGCATTGGCGAGGGAGCGGCTATGATTAGAACCAAAGGTGAAGCTGGCACCGGCAACATTGTGGAAGCGGTCAGGCATATGCGGGCAGTAACGGATGGCATCCGCAAACTGGTAAACAGCCCCCAGGATGAGCTAATGGCACTGGCTAAGGAAATGGGAGCCCCCTTTGAACTGGTAGAGGAGATACATAAAACCGGGAAACTGCCGGTAGTTAATTTTGCTGCTGGCGGAGTGGCTACACCAACCGATGCCGCCCTGATGATGCAGTTGGGTGCCGACGGTGTCTTCGTTGGCTCGGGTATCTTTAAGTCCAGCAACCCTGAGGTTAGAGCCAGAGCCATTGTCAAGGCAACTACTCACTTCCAGGACCCGGAAATCATTGCCGAGGTCTCCAAGAACCTGGGAGAAGCCATGCCCGGACTGGATATAAAGCAAATCCCTACCGAGGAGCTACTGGCACCTAGAGGATGGTAATATGAGAATCGGTGTCCTTGCTTCGCAGGGAGCCTTTGCCGAGCATATAGCTATATTGCACCGCCTAGAAGTTGATACCATGCCCGTCCGTCTGCCTCACCAACTTACCCCATTGGACGGGCTAATCATTCCTGGCGGAGAAAGTACCTCTATCAGCCGGTTGATACTAGATTACAACCTGACAAATGAAATAAGAAATCTAGCTAAAAATGGTCTGCCGATACTGGGAACCTGTGCCGGTATGATACTGCTAGCCAAAGAAATTTCAGATTCGGACATAGAGCCTATAGGCGTAATGGACATAACCATCAGGCGTAACGCCTTTGGCCGACAAACGGATAGCTTTGAGACTGACCTCTCCATACCCGTGCTGGGAGAAAAGCCCTTTCCCGGCGTATTCATCCGAGCACCCATAGTTGAGCAGACAGACAACGAAGTGGAAATACTGGCCAGGTTAGCTGATGGCACCAGCGTGGCTGCCCGACAAGGGAAACTACTAGCCTCCGCCTTTCACCCTGAGCTAACCAACGACCTGAGATTTCACCGTTATTTTTTGGATATCGTAGCCGGAGACCGGCAAGTATAACGCATACCCTGGGGGCACCTGTGCAAAAAGTAATCACCGATGACCTGGACGCTCTGCTCGACATTTTACCACCGCATATTCACCAGCCACTACGCCGACAAAAGGACATCAGCGAACTACTAGAGGTAGTCCTCGACCTGGGTCGCCCTCCTGAAGCTCGCTTTCCCCAGCGAGAAATGATTCTCGACCCCAAGGAAGTTGACGAGCCGGACATTGATTATGTCGCCTCTCGTATCAGCAGCTTCGGGGATGACAACCGGGCGGGAATCGAGCGGACACTGCACCGCATCTCAGCCATTCGTAATCGCAAGGGGTGCATTGTTGGGCTTACCTGCCGTGTGGGCAGGGCTGTCTTCGGCACCATAAAAATTATTGAAGACCTTGTCCAATCAGGCAAAGGCATCCTGTTGCTGGGCCGTCCCGGGGTAGCAAAACAACCATGCTCCGTGAGGTAGCCCGGGTGCTCGCCGACGACCTCAATAAACGGGTTATCATTGTTGACACCTCAAATGAAATTGCCGGTGACGGTGATATTCCCCACCCGGCTATTGGGCACGCCCGGCGAATGCAGGTAACCACCCCTACTATGCAGCACGCAGTAATGATTGAAGCCGTAGAAAACCACATGCCGGAGGTAATCGTTATCGATGAAATCGGCACCGAGCTTGAAGCTCAAGCCGCCCGAACTATCGCTGAGCGTGGGGTGCAACTGGTCGGCACCGCCCACGGCAACACACTGGAAAACCTGATGATGAACCCTACCCTGGCTGACCTTATTGGCGGTATCCAGACGGTAACCCTGGGCGATGAAGAGGCCAGGCGGAGGGGCACCCAGAAGTCCATACTGGAGCGCATGTCAATGCCTACCTTTAATATTGTCGTTGAAATTCAGGACTGGGACAGGGTAGCCATTCACCCTGATGTCAGCGAAGCCGTTGACGCCATCCTGCGGGGACAACCCATAGCTACTGAGATTCGCTGGCTGGATGATACCGGAGAGGTCAGAATAGAAAAGGAAATGCTAGCTACTTCTAATAAGCCTTCTAAGGACAAGCCACCGGTCAGGGAAGACAAGCACTATAAGCTTTACCTATTTGGCATAAACCGGGGGCGGGTGGAGCAGGTAGCCAGAGAGAGGCAGCTAACTCTGGATACAGTTAACCACCTGAATGAGGCTAACCTGTTTGTAACCTCTAAGAGCTACTACCGGCGGAAGCCACAAAAGGTCAAAGATGCCGAAGCGGCTAACCTGCCCATCTACGTCCTCAAAAGTAACACCCCGCATCAAATCAGGCAGCTATTAAACACCATCCATCCCTCACCTAAAACCGACCGGTCAGACTCCTTCAAGCTTGCCCTTAATGAGGCGGAAGAAGCCGTGGAGCGGGTAAAAGGAGGGGAGGAGACAATAGAACTCAGCCCCCAGAGCGCCTATATCCGACGCCTCCAGCACCTGATAGCGGAAAGAAATGCCCTAAGTTCCCAAAGCACGGGCAAAGACCCCAATAGACGGGTGAGGATTTATAAAGAGTAGTGCATAGCTCAAGGAGGCTAACTGACTATGCAGAAGGAAGATTGGCCTGAGTACTGGGGGCGTATAATTGGTGCGACCGTTTCCCTTGGTGCTCTATCAGCATTAGCGGGTCTTGTGTGGGGCTTGGCCGTTGGTTTCGATAAAGTCGCAGGTGCAATGTGGGGTGGCATCATTGGCGCTGGTATCGTATTTATCCTATCACTAGGAATTGGCAAGAAGGCAACTACCGGTATGATGATGATGTTTGGCGGTGTTGGGGCAATTGTGGTAGTGATAGGGCTAGTAGTATGGCTTATCCGTACATTAAAGGGGGGATAGTGTTATGGCTAAGGAATTGAGTGAGCAGGATAAAGCTAGGTTGGTAGGGTGGTTGACTGTTTTAGAAGTTGCTTTGACTGGATTTGGTCACGAGCAGATATATTTAGGACTAGCCACCCCTACAGTCACAAAACAAATGGATAGTATTCATAATACGCTAATGTGGATGCTGTCTGAGTTCGGGTTGGAAGGAGTAGCAAAGGGTTTGTAACCGTAGGATAGTCAATTTAGAATGTTGAGAAATATAAATTAAGACCGCCGAGAATTACAATGTCATTTATGGCTTTACTCAGCACCTTTGAGGATTAACCAACTATGAATAGATACAGTATTCGCTATCATTCACGAACCCGAGCAGCTTTAGCAAGGAGAGCCGAACAACAAATACCCCCTCTACCCGCATGGATTTTTAATTATCCTAACATTCCGAAATATGAACTAACTATGGCACTGAACGACTACGTTAAGAGAATTGACAACATCAACTTGCATACCGGTCTAAATATCATCGCTGATATAAGAGCAGATTCAGAAGAAGAGGCTTTAGAGATTTCAAAAAATCACGCGGAGGCACTTCTAAATATCATCAGTTTTTCCTCCCTAACTTATTGCGACCCAGCAACATTGGTTAGCATAATCAATATTGTGGATGATAAGGAAGGCTTCCCTCTGAGCTATTATGTATACCCATTGAAGGAACAGGAAATCATCAGCTCCATAAACAAAATAGACGAATCCACATTCCGTACAATATTCGAGGCTTACGATAGAAGCTCTTATCAACCAAGAACCCTAAGAGCATTAACATGGTTAAGAAAAGGAATTGGCGAAGATAACTTCGTGGACCAATTCACCTCCTACTGGATTGGATTGGAAGTTATCAAGCACATTCTGTCACCCGAAAAGACGAATACAGAAGCAGAATGGCAAAAAGTGGGAGAAATCTTCACAGATACATTACACTTTAAAGATTTTAAGAAAATTAGGCATGGCGGAAGGGTAGGATTATTACACGGCTCCCATGAGCTAAGCAACGAATTTGTAAGAGAAATAGGGAGCTATTTAGAACCAATAAGAAAAACATTAATCTTTTGCATAGGAAGTGTTTTAGGGTTGGAAGATAATATCACGACAACTATTATGAGCAGAACTCCTCGAAGAATTGAACAATCCCCTTGGTCGATCATGAAAGGCAATCTCAAAAATTTACCCAGAGATTTTGGAGAACTAATTAAGAACTACCCAAAGATTGATGCCGAGATAATAAACAAGCAATTCTCGATAAATGAAGATGGAAGCTTATCAATAAGATTTAAGGTAACCCATCACTTTCGTGGGTCAAGTGCCATCAAGTGGGAATTAAGGGAAATAGAACAATGGGGTAAAAAAGATGCCGGTATCCAAGGATTTACGTTAGATGAAGCAAATATAAACAAAGGAAATAAGTTGCCCCTATTTATCACCTTTGAGGGTGGGGAGGGGTGCGGCAAGAGCGTCCAGGCCAAGGCACTATACCGGAGGCTGTCAAAATTAGCTATTCCGGCACTCCTGACCCATGAACCCGGGGGAACATCTCTGGGTAAGAGACTCGCTCGCTGCCTGAAGTGGGCGCAAAATACAGATATGTCACCGCTGACCGAGCTACTGCTGTTTAATGCTTCCCGCACCCAGCTAATAGACGAGGTCATCCATCCTAATCTAGCCGAGGGGAAAATCGTTATCTGCGACCGCTATGCCGACTCCACCACTGCCTACCAGGGCTACGGGCGAGGACTGGACTCAGAAATGGTCGCCGCTATCAATAACGCAGCCACTCGGGGACTAAAGCCCAATCTGACCGTGCTACTGGATATACCAGCCGAGGCTGGACTGGCCCGTAAAAGCACCAAAAAGCAAGACCGCTTTGAGCAGGAGGAGGTAGCCTTCCACCAGAGGGTGCGACAGGGCTACCTCAAGCTGGCAGCCAGTGACCCGGAGCGCTGGCTGGTAATTGATGCCAGCAAAAATAAAGAGGAAATAGCCCAGATTATCTGGCAAAGAGTAAGACAACTGCTGCCAAGTCGAGGAGGCTGAGTTATATGCCTCAAAAACGGGTTGCCGTAGCTATGAGTGGGGGAGTGGACTCATCACTGGCCGCCGCCCTGCTGAAAAAAGCTGGCTATGAGGTCAGTGGCGTTCACCTGAAGCTATACTCTGGTGGCAACTCAGCTCAGGTCGCCCCAGACTTAGAGCGCACTTGCCAAATCCTAAATATCCCCCTTGAGCAGCTTAACCTTGAGACGGAATTTAAGCGCCTGGTTATCGACTACTTCTGCCGAGAATACAACCTGGGGCGCACGCCAAACCCGTGCACTATTTGCAACCAGCATATCAAATTTGGACTTCTCCTCAACAGGGTGCGGGAAATGGGGGCAGACTATTTAGCCACCGGTCATTATGCCCGAATTGAATGCCTGCCGGATGGCTATCGCCTGCTGAAAGCCATCGACCTGACTAAAGACCAGTCCTATTTCCTCTATACTCTGGGGCAAAGGCAGCTTCAATACCTACTGCTGCCTCTAGGTAACCTCCACAAAGCGGAGGTAAGGAGGCTAGCCACCGAACTGGGCTTACCCACCGGCAGCCGACGTGATAGCCAGGATGTTTGCTTCATCCCTGATAACGACTATCGGTCATTTATCGCTCAGCATATTCCTCTCCAACCGGGGGGCATCGTTGATACCGAGGGCAAGGTTCTAGGCAGACACGATGGTCTAGCCCAATATACGGTGGGGCAAAGGCAAGGCTTGGGGCTTACCTCGAATAAACGTCTATATGTGCTCAAGCTGGATACCACTGGCAATAGATTAGTAGTCGGCACTGAAGACCAGCTTCTAAGTAATGTCCTCTCCGCCAATAAGCTAAGCTGGGTATCAGGAGAAGCCCCCCCAGAGCCGACTAACGTAACCGCTAAAGTCCGATACAAGTCGCCTGAGGCGGTGGCTAAACTCAACCTTAATGATGAGATGGCAAGGGTTCAGTTTCACCAGCCTCAGCGGGCGATTGCCCCCGGACAAGCCGTAGTATTCTATCAGGGTGACGCAGTTCTCGGCGGGGGAATAATAGAAGACAGGGTAGATTGAAGGAGAAGAAGGCTAAAGGAGAATTAAAGAGAGACAAAGCCTCTCTTATATAACCAAGGGCAAATTCCCCTTCGTAAGGGAAAGGGGATAAAGGGGATAGGGTTACTTGACAAAACTCAATGGGGGTAGGGCTAATAAATAGTCTTCAGAAACCAACCTTTACTGAAGAAAAACTGCTTGAGGCGCAGGGCTACCGGCTCATCGCTGGCATTGACGAGGCTGGGCGTGGTGCCCTGGCTGGTCCGGTGGCAGCCGCCGCCGTTATCCTACCCCACCCCCTAAAGGCTCCCTGGCTCAACCAGGTAAAAGACAGCAAGCAGTTGACCCCGACCCGACGCGAACTTTTGTTTCATAATATCCACGAAGTAGCTATCTCAATAGGTATCGGCGTAGCTCACCACGACGTAATAGATGCTCAGGGTATAATCAGGGCGACACGGCTGGCGATGAAACTAGCCATAGACCGGCTGTCGCCACCGCCGGAATCTCTCCTCATAGACTATATGCTCCTCCCTGATGTTAACCTGCCTCAAAAAGGCATAACTAACGGTGATAGGCTATGCTTCTCAATTGCCTGTGCCTCCATCATAGCTAAAGTGGCTCGAGACCGCCTGATGGTAGAGCTTGACCAGATTTATCCCGGCTATGGATTGGCTCAACACAAGGGCTATGGCACCGAGGGGCATATGGCCTGTTTGCACCGACTGGGACCATCCTTCATCCACCGCCATTCATTCAAGCCAGTTAAGGACATGATTTAAAGTCGTTTATGAAAGAGATTTTTTATTAACCTCACCCCCTTAATCCCCCTCTCCTTCTCAAGGAGAGGGGGAAGAGACTTTAGAGAGGGGCGGAGCCCCTCTCTTACCTACACTCCCCCCTTCCCTTATTAAGGGAAGGGGGTCAGGGGGATAGGTTGCTAAATGACCTCTTTGTGATTGGAAGTTAATAGAGAAATGAAACGCAGAGATACCGGCATCCTGGGTGAAAAACTAGCCAGGGATTTCATTAAAAAGCGGGGCTATCATATCCTGGAGACCAACTACCGCTGCCCTGAAGGTGAGATTGATATTGTCGCCAAGCATAAGGATTGCCTTGTCTTTGTTGAGGTAAGAACTAAAACAAGCCTGGAGTTTGGTAGTCCTGAAGAGTCAATCACCCCAACCAAGCAAGCCAGGATGAGGGCTACCGCCGCCCATTACCGGCAAACCCATAATGACCTGCCTCCACAGTGGCGAATTGATGTCGTGGCCATAGAGCTGGACCAAAAGAGCAAGCTATCACGGATTGAACTCATTGAAAATGCCGTCGGCGACATATAAAGATTCCCCAAGCTTTACTCCCTAACCTGGCTGTGCTAAAATTAGCCCTCGGGAAATATAAGTATGGCTTCATCAGAAGCAACATCAAAACAGACGCTGCGTATTATTGATGCCAATCTGAACCGCATTGGTGAAGGGCTTCGCCTTCTGGAAGACCTGGCTCGCTTGCTACTTAATGATACCGCTCTAACTCAACAGCTAAAGACCATGCGCCATGAGCTGGTAACCAGCGACTGGCCATCCTACCAGCAGCTTCTTCAGGCCCGAAACTCAGCGGGTGATGTCGGCATCAATATTAAAGCCCCGGGGCAGGAAAAGCCGAGGGATTTACCTGTAATGGTAGCAGCTAACGCCAGGAGGGTTCAGGAGTCGCTGAGAACCATAGAAGAACTGGCCAAGCTTCCCGACACTAAACTAGACTCAGAAAAGTTCAAGCAAGCCCGGTTTAATCTCTACACCATAGAGCAAAGGTTGCTGTCCAAGCTAATGCGCCAGGACAAGTTAAAGCACCTACCCGGGCTTTATGTTATTATAGATACCCAAGCTCTAAAGGGTCGTAGTCATATTGAAGTAGCCAAGCAGGTAATCCAGGGCGGAGCTAAGACAATCCAATTGCGCGATAAACTCCATAACAAAAAGGAACTGCTACCCATAGCCCAGCAGCTTAGGAATCTATGCGCTGATAAGGGTGTGCTTTTTATAATAAATGACTACCTGGATTTAGCCCTGGCCACTGACGCTGACGGACTGCACCTGGGACAGAACGACCTGCCGATTAAAGCGGCTCGCCAGTTGCTGCCAATAGGTAAAATCCTGGGCGCCTCAACCACCAGTGCAGACCAGGCTACTACTGCTGAATCAGAAGGGGCTGACTATATTGCCGTGGGCTCAATATACCCCACTCCGTCTAAAGAAACGGCCAAGGTTATTGGCTTAGATGGGCTGTGCCAAATCAGGCAGGCGGTAACCCTACCCCTGGTGGCTATTGGCGGCATCACCCAGGATAATGCTGCTGAGGTTATGTCCGCCGGTGCTGACGCAGTAGCCGTAATCAGTGCTATCTTACAAGCCGAGTCTCCGGAAGAAGCCGCTCGACAAATAGTAGCCAGACTTGAACCTCAAAAATGAGTAGATTAACCGATAATTTAGATTCAATTGCTGACCAGCTCCGACTGAACTTGTCAGCTCTAGACGCCGCTAGAGAAAAGACACTGCCCCTATGCCGCGAAGTAATTCGCCACTGTAGCCAGGCTATTCGGGCGGTGCACCGCCAGGAATTTGACCAGGCTAAAGAACTACTGGAGTCAGCCCACAACCTTCTTAATGAGGCAAAACAAGCCGTGACTGCCTATACCGAGCTTAGCCACGCTGGCTTTATCCGAGATGCTCAAAAGGAGTTTGCTGAAGGCAGTATCACCCTCGCCCTGGTAACCGGAAAACGACTCCCTTCCCCTGATGAACTGGGCATTGATTCCGCAGCTTACTTGAACGGGTTGGGTGAAGCGGTAGGTGAGCTAAGGCGTTACCTTCTGGATAACATGAGAAAGGGAGACCTGTCCCGAGGTGAAGAACTACTAAGCGCTATGGATGACATTTATACTATTTTAGTTACTATGGACTTCCCTGACACCATAACCGGTGGTCTACGACGCACTACCGATATGGTTCGTGGGGTACTAGAAAGGACTCGCAGTGACCTGACATTAGTTCTAAGGCAAAAGGATTTAGAGAATAGGTTAGAGAAATTTGGTGGGAATCTTCAACAGAAAGGAGACTAAATAGTGATTCCAATAATAGTCGCGGTAATATGCGGGGCGCTGGGGTTGGTTCTGGCTGGCTTTATGGCTCGCTATGTACTGAAGCAAGACCAAGGCTCAGAGAGAATAAGGGAGATATCAGCAGCTATCAAGGAGGGGGCTTTAGCCTTTCTGGGTCGAGAGTACAAGATACTGGGTATCTTTGTGGTGGTGGTTGGTATTATCCTCGGCGTAATACCTATGCTTGGCTGGTGGGTAACAGTAGCCTTTGTTTTTGGTGCTGTCTGCTCAGGACTAGCCGGCTTTATCGGCATGAATATGGCTATCAGGTCTAATAGCCGAACCGCTGCAGCCGCCCAAAAGAGCCTGAATGATGGCTTGAAGGTCTCCTTCCGTGGCGGAACGGTAATGGGAATGTGCGTGGTTGGCATTGGTATCCTTGGACTGAGTATCATGTATTTTGCCTTCCACACCAGTCCTGACTTTTTGAAGATTATTCCCGGCTTTGGCTTCGGTGCCTCCTCGGTAGCCATATTCGCTAGAGTCGGAGGGGGTATCTTTACCAAGGCAGCCGACACCGGGGCCGATATAGTAGGTAAGGTTGAGAAGGGAATCCCCGAAGACGACCCCAGGAATGCTGCGGTTATCGCTGATTTCGTTGGCGACAATGTTGGTGATGTGGCTGGTATGGGTGCCGACCTGTTTGAATCCTATGTTGACTCAATTATTGCTACTATGACATTAGGCATGATAGCCGCCTTCTCCATTACCATAGGTAAACCCCTGGTTCCCGATATGGCTACAGCCTGGTTTTTACCTATGATAGTAGCTGCTGGCGGTATCATCGCCTCTATTATCGGAGTCTTCCTGGTGAGGGTCGGTGAAAAGGCAGAGATGGGAGCTTTGCTCAATGCCCTGCGCCGGGGCACATTCTCAGCATCAATCCTCACAGCTATTTTTTCTTTCCTGGCAGTGTATTTTCTGTGCGGGATTCAAGGCTACGGCATTAATATATTTTGGGCAATCCTGGCTGGTCTGATTGCAGGCGTCCTGATTGGAGAAAGCACCAATTACTTCACCTCCTATGTCTACAGGCCAACACTCAACATCTCGGAAGCATCTCAAACCGGAGCCGGGACACTTATAACCAGAGGGTTTGCCAATGGTCTGATGAGCACCATACCCCCTATCATTCTGGTGGTAATCGCCATTTTGGTGGCTCATCACTTCGCTGATATCTACGGTATTGCCATTGCCGGGGTTGGGATGTTGTCAACCCTAGGCATACAAGACGCTACCGATGCTTACGGGCCTGTAGCTGATAATGCCGGTGGCATTGTCGAGATGTCGGGGCTGCCACCGGAGATTAGGGAACGAACCGATGCCCTGGACTCGCTGGGCAACACCACTGCCGCTACCGGCAAGGGTTTTGCCATCGGTGCCGCTGCTCTTACCGCCCTCGCTTTACTACTATCCTACACCCAGGCAGTAGGCATTGACATCACTAAACTTAACCTGATTAGTCCCCAGGTCATTTCCGGTATCTTTCTAGGGGCTATGCTACCCGCCGTCTTCTGTGCCATGACCATGAATGCAGTAGGCAAGACCAGCTTCACCATAATCAACGAGGTTCGCAGGCAGTTTCGCGAGATAAAGGGGCTGATGGAGGGTACCGCCCGGCCTGAATATGGGAAATGCGTGGATATCTGCACCACAGCCGCCATAAAGCAAATGATAGCCCCAGGCATAATCACGATACTTTCACCAGTTATTGTAGGTCTGGTACTGGGTCCACTAGCCCTTGCCGGGTTCTTAGTCGGGGCTATTGCCTGTGGTTTCATCCTAGCTATAACCTTTGCCAATGCCGGCGGCTCCTGGGATAACGCCAAGAAATGGATAGAAACCGGTGCCTTTGGTGGTAAAGGCTCAGATGCTCACAAAGCTGCCGTGGTGGGCGATACAGTGGGTGACCCGATGAAGGATACCTCAGGACCGTCGCTGAATATCATGATAAAGCTAATGTCCATAGTGGCTTTGGTTCTGGCACCAGTCCTGGTGAGCTTCCCCGGGCTGCTCTAGAGGCTGGGCTTATCGCCTAGGAAGGGATTGCCCTGGCGCTCGGCACCGATGGTGCTATCCGGACCGTGACCGGGGTAAACAATTGTGTCATCAGGCAGTACCATAAGCCGGCTGTGGATGCTATCCATTAGCTGGCTGTAGCTGCCGCCAGGCAAATCAGTTCTACCTATGCCATAATTGAATAGGGTATCCCCGGAGAAGACCACGCCATGCCCCAGCAGGCAAACACCTCCCCGGGAATGTCCCGGCGTATGCAGAACCGAAAAATGCAGGTCGCCAACGTCTAAGCTATCCCCGTCCTTAAGCAACCGGTCGGGAAGAGGTGGAGTGGGATAGGACAGACCAAATAATGCGCCCAACGAGTGGTCTTGGAGAAAATTGGCGTCATCACTATGAATCGCCACCTCGGCGTCGGTTGCCTCCTTAACCTCTTTTAGAGCGCCAATGTGGTCTAGGTGACCGTGGGTGAGGACGATAGACTTTATGTCAAGTCCCAAATCCTTAACACTGCTTAAAATCACCTGAGCTTCATCAGCCGGGTCAATAATCATCCCTTCCTTTTTAGACTCAGAGCCCACAACATAGCAGTTAGTGGCAAATGGCCCTATTACCAGTTTCCTCACAATCACTATACACTCCTTCTATTTGACACGAAGCTATATTCTATCATTTAGCCAGGCTAACCACAAGAATTAAGGGCGGTTATGAAGAGTAGTTTGAAGGAGGGTGAGGATTTAACCCTTTGACATCTACAGTCAAAGCTGGTAGCTTTTATATGTTAATAAATAGATGACGATAATCATTATCATTTTAATTGTACTCTTCTTACTTGGTTTAGGCGGTGGAGCCGTCGCCTGGTTTATTTTTAGACACCGGCAAGCGGTTAAAAGTAAAGAGCCGACAAAAGAAACCGCCAAGGGGGGCGCCCTACCCTTCCACTGGAACTACATCATAGCGCCGCTCGCCATTCTTATCCTGTCTATAATTCTGACTGCCTACTTCTACCACCTGCTTCCCCAGGAGGTAGCCTATCACTTCCAACCCGATGGCTCACCTGATAGGTGGCTCAGCCGTGGCGCCGCTATCGTCTGGGCGGTAGCACCACAACTGTTCCTCACCCTGCTGGCCGGCGCCATTACCTGGGGAATAACCCGACTGAGTAGGCTGTCCGGGCAGACCGAGGGTACCTGGATAAAACCGGAAAGAGTATTATCACTCATGGGCAATATTATTGCCCTGCCCCAAATCGTTCTCTGCTTTGCAATGCTCGACATTTTCAGCTACAATTCCTATCAAATGAACCTTATGTCCGTCTGGGTATTCGCCCTTATTATTATGGTATTGGGGGGTATTATTCTGGGCATATTCTTCATCCAAGCCATCCGGCGGGCTTGGGCAACCACTCGATAGCACCGCCGAATAACAGCGTTAAGGAGTGATAGTAGTGACCGAACCGACACCAACCAAGGTTAGTATGGAAAAGATTGTCTCCCTCTGCCAGCGGCGGGGTTTCATCTTTCCCAGCAGCGAAATCTACGGCGGTCTGTCCAGTTGCTGGGACTATGGGCCTCTAGGGGTGGAACTGAAGCAGAATATTAAGCAAGCCTGGTGGCAAACGGAGGTTCAACAGCGCGATGACATGGTGGGTGTGGACACCAGTATCCTGATGCACCCTCAGACCTGGGCCGCCAGCGGTCACCTTGAGGGGTTTTCCGACCCCCTGGTTGAGTGTAAGGGCTGCCACTTGAGATGGCGCGCCGATGAACTAAAGGGCGATAGTTGCCCTTCCTGCGGCGGTGAACTAACCGACCCCCGCCTGTTTAATTTAATGTTCAAAACCTTTATGGGACCTGTCGAAGAAGAAGCCAGTGTAGTTTACCTGCGTCCCGAGACAGCCCAGGGTATGTTCGTTAACTTCCAAAATGTGGTTAATACCACCAGAAAGAGGTTGCCCTTCGGCATCGCCCAGATAGGTAAGTCCTTCCGCAACGAGATTACCACCGGTAACTTTATCTTCCGCAGTCGGGAATTTGAGCAGATGGAAATCGAATACTTTGTCAAGCCCGGAACCGACAAGGAATGGTTTGACTACTGGCTGGAGGAACGTTTCAACTGGTATGTGAAGTTAGGCATCAATAAAGAAAACTTGAAGCTACGCCAGCACATGAAACACGAACTGGCTCACTACGCCCTAGCCTGCTATGACATTGATTACCTGTTCCCTATGGGCTGGTCTGAGCTGGAAGGGATTGCCAACCGCGGTGACTTCGACCTTACTCAACATGCCAAATATAGCGGCAAGAGCCTGGACTACTTTGATGAAGAGACCAAAGAGCACATTATGCCTTATATCATCGAGCCATCAGCCGGGGTAGACCGCTCTGCCCTGGCTTTCCTCTGCGATGCCTACGATGAAGAACCAGACAAAGAAGAGATAAGGGTGCTCCTCCACCTCCACCCCAGTATAGCTCCAATTAAGGTAGCCGTATTGCCCTTAAGCCGACGGGAGAATCTGGTTAAGGTAGCCAAACAGATATATGCCGACCTGCGCCAGTGCTGGATGACAAGCTATGACGACGCCCAGAGCATTGGTCGCCGCTACCGACGCCAGGATGAGATTGGCACTCCATTCTGTATCACCGTTGACTTCCAATCGCTTGAAGATGAGCAGGTCACCATCCGCGAACGCGACTCTATGAACCAGATACGAGTCCCGATTAACGAGCTGAAGACAACGCTAACCGCCAAGCTCAGCGGTGAACCGCTATTCGTCCTGCCACCGGGCGGGCAGATATGGAAAGTTGAAAGAGAGGGGGATAAGCTATGAAGTTAGAAAGAGTTATTTACTGCGGGGATAACCTCTACTGGATGACCCGGCTTCCTGATGAGTTTGTTGACCTGTGTTATATTAGGAAGCCTCAAATATTTTATAAAAAAGTCTCAAAATCGAGTAAAAAGACTTGACAAAATACACGGAAGCGTGTATCATTATCTAAATGTCCATATAATTTTAAGAAGACAAGGCTATCAGCCATTCATACAAATATTGTATAATAAGAAATATGATAACAAAAGAAGCTAAACAAAAAGCCGAATCTCAAATATTAAATTACAGCGGTAGATATTCGAAAAGAATAGAGTTTAATAAAGACTACGAAAAACTAGTCACTTTCGCACCAACTAAAAAAATGGGCATATATAACTGGTTTTCGTATAAGGAAGCATTTTCTAACATACTGGTTTACAAGCTAATAGAGTTATTTGAACTGAATAGTGGCGATTATTTGCTAGACCCATTCTGTGGGATAGGTACTACTCTACTAGCAGCTAAGGAAAAAGGCATAAATGCTTACGGTATAGATATACTACCTTTATGCACATTTGTTACACAGGTCAAGATGAATGTGTGCAACTATGATACAGGAAAGATGAGAGAGTATCTTGATCAGATCTTAGATAGCGACTTAGTGATAGATAGGAGCTTAGTTTTACCTGATATTAAGATAATCACAAAGGCATTTGATTCAAGTGATGGATTCCTTGAAATCTTGTCTTTCAAACGACTGATAGAGAACGTAGTGGAAGACCAACTGTATCGGAATTTGTTTACGCTTGGATTGCTATCAATAGTCGGAGAGTTGAGCAATACTAAGAAAGATGGTGCATTTTTAAGACTGGTTCAACACAAGCAACATAAGGACACAAAATCTCTTTTCAGAGCACAGATTGCAAAATACATTCTGGATGTTGATAACCTTAGTTCTGGCTTATTTGAGAATGACTTGCTTAGGAGTAACGTAGACAATAAAGTCTTTTGCATGGATTCAAGAGGAATAGAGTTAGATCGATGTTTTCACGCTGTAATCACATCTCCACCGTATTTGAATCGCTATGACTATACCCGTACCTATGCTTTGGAACTAGCTACAGAGTTCGTAACTAGCTTTCAAGAGTTGAAGACGATTAGATATAATACAATACGGTCTCATGTGGAAGCAAAGTTCGGAAAGAGTCAATTCGTTAAGTCAGTTATTCTAAGAGAGTGTTTGGCGACTCTATCAAATAGACAACTCAATAATCCCCAAATCCCAGAGATGATTTCTGGTTACTTCGAAGATATGTACTTAGTACTTAGAACAATAAAACAATACCT
>Ga0163203_1000197_pt1 | contig 15866 bp, 15 predicted proteins | sample PL_2010_330m_FD_113534 | JGI IMG/M metagenome (GOLD analysis project Ga0163203, IMG submission 113534) | Freshwater microbial communities from Powell Lake, British Columbia, Canada to study Microbial Dark Matter (Phase II) - PL_2010_330m | ecosystem: Environmental > Aquatic > Freshwater > Lake ... | reverse complement strand
TGGCTGCGGTATTCTGCATTTGTGATGGCTCCTCCTACTTTAGATTTGGCATTTGTGCTTACACCATTCTACTGTAGCCGGAGCCATCTCCATAGTTATTCCATATACTAAAAGTCAGTTATGTGCAGTGGCAGTCCAGTGCATGGCCCAGAGCGCTGGAATGGGTACTAGTGCTTTTCCATTAGGTGCCTAGCACACTCCACCTCTAGACTTTCCTTGGTAGCTCCAAGCTGGCTGAACCGGGCTATGAGCTCATCCTCATGGTGCAGCTCTACGACATGGCTGTCAGGATGCTTTAAGGTAAATCCTTGGCGCTCAAATTCACCTAGGGACTGGGCTTCCGTGGTCATGCGCCTACTTCTTCCCATTGTAAAGATGGCTATCCCCTACTTCAGAAATGAAACTATAGGGTTTTCCCTCTGTAGCTTGTTTCACCGTGTTACCCCTTGGCCATGCTCTTCATAACACTGAGGATGGTAACCAGGGCACGCTGCGTCTCCACCGGCTCATGTGATAGCACTGCTGCCACATAGGGGTCTAGTTGCCCATCACTTTGGGGAGATAGGTAGTTGGCAAGGGTAAACAGCTCCCCCTCGCCAAAGCCCAAGGGTTTGGCAATTTTCCGCAGGACACGGGCTGAAGGATAGCGCTCTCCCCTCTCTATCCGCCCGAGGTGGGTCGGAGATACACCTAACATAGCACTGAGCTCGCGTAGCGTCAGCGGTATCATGACCCTTCGCTGCCTGAGTATCTTGGCTAAGTCATTCTTGTTATCTGTCATTCTAGCGTCTCTCGCTATTTACTTCTCCCCCTGAGGCTCAAGGACACCGGCCCTAACCTCGAGGGCTAGATCTTGGCAAGCCTTCCGAATCTGAGCATCAACCTTTGTGATGTATGCCCAAGTTTTTTCGTCTTCCGGTTTGTGGCCCCAAAGCTGGCCGCCGTAGTGCTCGAGCCGGAGAATATCACCATCGGCGGCTTTCGTGGTGACCACTACAAAGACAAAGGTGAGTGGGGAATACTTCTCACTATTGCGTCGGAGACAGGTTAGCCGGACTATGGGCCGGGCCAGCTCCATCCTTTGCAGCTCTTGGATAAACTCCCCGGGATCGTTGAACTTGATTATAGCCATATCAGCCCCCTTTCACTGGGCTAATCAGGCCGGCATTTTATCCCTAATGTCTTCCAAGGTGTCAGAGATGCATCTGGCTTCCCTCTGTGGCAACATAAAACAGTTCATCCATTTTATATCCAGGAAAGGCCTTTACTGCCCCAATGATGAATTTCTCGTTGATACCGCGCTTTCCTTGTCTCACCCGGTAAACCTGGCTTACCGATATTCCCATGGCTTGGGCTAGCTCAGACAGGTTCCTGCACCTGCCGTTGGATAACTCAAAGACTCGTGTTTTTAGTTTCAAACTCCCTTTTGGTGTTAGCTCTAGAGCCGCCACATTTACCTCCTGAGGTCAACCACAAATCTAAACACGCCAAATATGATGCCGATATCCCTATCTTTTACCAAGCGCTATCATGAGCCTTTGAGTATTTTACCGATTATTACTTCTCTTTCCTTGAGAAAAGCATCTACATCCTCCTGCCGGAACCTCCAGATACGGACAAAAACAAAAGGGGCTACCACCTTGTTTTGCCTTGACTTTTCGTGGACAGTAGCGCAAAATTACATACTACACTTCCTACTCTGTGGAAAGACCCGCAATGCTAGGGTCACTTCCCAGAGTAGCCAGTTCGTACCCGCTAGCTTGCCCGAACCAAGGTGAATGTTAGCACAAGCTGAATCTATTTGTCAAGTATTACTTGATAGCTTGCTCAAGTCATCCAGTACATGCTAGTGTTTCCCTTAAAAGTCTAAGGTGGCAGGCGAGCAGGTGAGCTTAGGACAAAGAATCAAACAAAAAAGGCAAGCCTTAAAGATTACCCAGCAAGAGCTGGCTCAAAGTCTTGGGATGACACCACAGCATATTTCGGCTATTGAGCAAGACAAATGGGCTCCTTCTATAACCCTTCTTCCCAAACTGGCTGAAGAGTTGGGGGTAAGTATTGACTACCTTTTGACCGGCAAAGAAAGCGTTGTCACCGATACAATACCGGCAATTAAGGCTGACAAAAGCCTCAAACTCAAGACGAAGAGATTACTTATAGGTTTGGTAGAGGAACTCCGCGAGTCTGCTGTAGGTGACGACGGCTGAATCTAGGGGGCTCTTCTTTGAAGAAACAAGAGTTACTACCCCCCCTTACATTCAAAAGCCCCGAAAGGGGCTAGATTTTGATTACAGGGCCTCTCCCCACTGATAGCTGGGAGAGGCCTCTTTTTATCCTGTGTTTCAACAAACCAGCCTATCATAACCTGAGTACACTTTACGTCACTTTGTGCAATTGGCGACACGTAGATAACTTACCGAAAGAAGTGGGTAAGATCTTGCTTAAGAACTGCCGAATCGCAAGACCACCGAGTCTGGAGCTGCTACATAGGTAAGGTTTGCATAAGTATGGAGGGATACTGCGGTGTACAAAGTGGATCCAATATCGGCCTTATCATAATTGTCAATTATTGAAGGCAATGAATATTGACTATTACTTAGGTGCAGTTGTATATTTGTTAGTACTTAGGAATGTAGTGGATGTAGAAGACACTATAACGGACTCGAGATTCTTCTGAGGCACACAAGATGAATGATGATCAAGGATTAGGCAGGCCACCGATAACAGTACCTCCTAGTTTCTGTCAATATGCTGGAGAAGCTTGTGATCAATCATTCAGCAATCCTCTCGTATCTGATGGTTTGTTTCTCTATCCAAGTGAACCAGAAATTTTTGCCAGTACCATAGAAGATTCTGTTAAAGCACTGGGCCATGTCACTGGTGGAAAACGTTGGCTTTCTTGGAAAGAGCTTGATATTTCGGGGCAAATTATTTTTTGTAAGATATGCAAAGCGCTACGATTTACCAAGGTTGTCGTCGCTGACGTCACGACTCTTAATTTCAACCTTCTATTCGAAATCGGCTACGCTATTGGTCTAGGGTTGCCCGTGCTGCCGATTAGGGACACAAGTTATATTCGCGATAATAAGGTATTCGACGAGTTGGGGCTTCTTGACACGCTTGGCTACGTCGACTTCCCGAATTCGACGACTCTGGTGGAAGGTGTGTCGAAGCGTATTGGCGATGCTCCACCGTTCCATAATTATCCAACCCCCAATATACAGCAACCTCTCTACCTCGTAAGAAGCCACGTTCAAAATGAAGGAATGATCAAATTAATGTCTATACTAAAAAAGTCGGGACTTTTTTTCCGGACTTTTGATCCACGAGAAACATCCCGCCTTCCTTTACATGAAGCTCATAAAGAGGTCTGCTCATCTTACGGTGTAATCGCGCATCTAGTTGACCCCGATAGGGCTAATGCTCTCGCTCACAATGCTAGATGTGCATTTCTTGCGGGAATGGCAATGGCTACAGGAAAACAAACATTGATGTTGCAGGAGAACAAAGTTACTCAACCGATAGATTACAGAGACGTTGTCAGATTTTATACGAGGGCCTCTGATATTCCTGATCTTGTTATCCCCGTAATCAAATTGGTAGTAGAAATGCTTCAGGAGAAGAGATTTATTGCCACCGCGCTACCCCTAAGACAACTAGAAAAGATTGACCTGGGCGACTTAGCGGCTGAAAACGAAATTGGGGCACTTCGAACCTATTTTGTTCCAACTGGTCAATATAATGAAGCCAAGAGGGGACATGCGAGGCTTGTTGTTGGTCGAAAGGGAAGTGGTAAGACGGCTATCTTTTATAGCATTAGGAATGCTTACAAGCCAAGCCATGACCATTTGGTGCTAGACCTCAAGCCAGAAGGTCATCAGTTTACGAAGTTGCGAGAGGCTGTTCTAAATGAACTAACCCCAGGATTGCGCCAGCATGTACTGACAGCTTTTTGGGATTACCTATTGCTTATGGAGATTGCCCATAAGATAGTCGTTGAGGAAGAACGCTATAAATACCGTGACTACAAAATTAAGGCAGCACACGAAGCAGTTGCCCAAGCTTATAATGGCAACTCACAACTTGAAGAAGCTGACTTTTCTGAGCGGCTGCTACAACTAATTAACGATATCTTGGAGCGCAGGAGGGACCTGGCAGGTATCTCCGGTACGGCTCATGTTACTCAGCTAGTCTATAAGCAAGATATTAATCCGCTCAGCACGACGATAAGTGAATATCTCAGGGTAAGCAAGAAAGAAGATGTCTGGATGCTCTTCGACAATATTGATAAGGGTTGGCCAGTTAATTGTGCCACTCTGGAAGACATTATGATAGTGAAATGTTTGCTAGAGGCGACACGCAAAATCCAAAGACAGTTTGAGTCTAGGAATATCGAATTTCACTCAGTCGTCTTCATCCGCAATGACATCTATCAACATTTGATTCTCGACCCCGCTGACCGGGGAAAAGAGACGTCTGTCTTGTTAGACTGGAACGACCCTGAACTCTTCAAGGACATCATTTTAAGAAGAATCGTATATAGCACTGGATTGGACGAGCCATTCGATGTTACCTGGCCGCACTTCTTTGAAACCCATATCGACGGCGAGGAGTCCTTTTCTTACATACTGGATCGGACACTTATGCGACCTCGGGAAGTCTTACGTTTCACACGGGAAAGCATCAACACTGCAGTCAATCGAAGTCATGAGAGGGTGACACAAGCTGACATTCTACAGGCGGAACAGACATACTCAGAAGATTTGTTAGTCGACATGACTCTTGACCTAAGGGACGTTAGCCCAGGCTATGCTGATATTCCTTACGCGTTTATTGGCAGCAAAGTAATCCTGTCACAGGACGAGGTTAAACAACGCCTTGCCGATGTCAATGTTGCGCCTGACGAGTCAGGAAATGCCCTTGAACTTCTTCTATGGTTTGGTTTTCTTGGGATTTATGTTGGTACGGATGAAGAGAGGTACTCTTTCCAATTTCAGCACGATGTCAAGAAAATGCAAAGTACATCGAAACATATCGTTTATTGCATTCATCCGGGCTTTCGAAAAGCCCTTGGCTGCGAGCAGTGAGGACCCGAGAGGGTCGGGGGACTTACTTCGCCCTCACTCCCGAGGTAATTAATAATCTACCCGATTTAGACCTGCTTCTAACTTGTTTCTCTCAAAATAGTACCGAGAGAACTTCAAATAAAATGCCATTGTAAATTCTGAGGGTAAAGAATCGCCTTTGAGGCAGTGTTCTTGAAATAATTTACCACTCCTTAATTCGAAAGACTATTACCATTTTCGGATGTAGCAAAACTGCAAAAACGAATTAATTCTTTAATTGTGAGGTAACAATCAGCCAGTTTGTGACCTTCTGAACAAAACATTGGAATGTTAGCCCAAATAAGGGAGAACTTCAGCGTGCTTTTTACCTTGTCTTCAGCGGGTGGTGAGGCAAATGTCGCAACTGCGTCAACGTGTCCAGCTACAGCTTTGTCGCTCCGTCAAAGGTAAGCATCGTGCACTTTGTCGCAAACAGTGCCATCATCCATTGCCGAAGGGCAAACCGAGATAGTACAGCCGGTTGGAAGGAACCCCCGACCAATCCCCCGGTGCTAAATGGTGCTTCTGAACTTACCTACAAGATGGGCGATACCCCCAGACCAGACCTGGTTGACCTGATGAACCTCTTTATCAACTGGGGTATGAACATCCTCAAAATTAAGTGGCTTGAGAGCATAGACTACTGGTAGTGTAAAGCCTTTATATTACGTAGGGGTGGATTCAGAATAAACCAACAGGGTAATAAAAGCTCTCCATCCTAGGGATAAAATGGGGTCGCTCAGGGTCTGAATCATAGTTAAAATTAGGAGCGTAAAGCCATTGTTTTATGGGGTCAGGGTGAGGCAGCGTGTAAAGCCTTAGTAGGTTGCTATTAGCAACTATTTTCTCTATACTACGAGTATGAGTAGGGGCTCAAAGTATAATCCTTATCAGTGTCCTGAGTGTGGTTATAAATCTACACGGAAGGCAAATATGAAAGCTCACCTAGAAAGGGTGCATGGACTAGCTCCCTACTTGCCGGGGCAAAGTAAAAGTGGCTGGGTTAATAGCCAATGTGAGGTAATAGCTAACCGATACGCTGAGGCTCAATTGGACGGAGATAAGCAGAGGGCTGGGCATCTTTTCAACAACCTACAGGTTTTACTTTTTCACCATCAAGATATTCTCACAACAGGGGATATCAGAAACGCGCTACAGCGGGCAGAGAAAAGGCTTGAGGCTCGTAATAGATAAGCATATGGACACAGAGGAGGTGACCAAGCTAGGGTGCATGCAACAAGCTAGCTTTGAGTTAGTTGAAGGCTATAGCGCCATTCCTTCTACCGGGCATAATATTCCCTACAGCCTCATTAAGAGGCAAGTACTGATGAAATAGAGGTAAGTGACCACATCTGTCAGAAGTGAACAAAAAGGCAGCTTGTTATGTGTGAGTTCATACCTACAGACTGAACTTAGTGAGGCTTGAATAAGCTGTAAGCAAGTGCTGTAAGGCTGGAGTGAGTTGGCTCTTCTCAAAGAAAAGTTCAAAATGCCTCCAAAGTGGTTGTCTTAATTTCATGTAACATTTAAATGTTACATTTACCGTGACACCATAGAGCAATGGCTTTAGCCTGTTAGCAATAACCAACTTGTTCCGGCTCCATTCGTGTTGTAGGCTGCGGGCTCCCGGCTCCTGGTTTAATATCTTCATCCTCTTGTATCAAATGATACAAGAGGGGGTAACAAATGATACGCCCGGCATTTTTAATAGACCAGCAACTTCTGCTCACGATTGCAAGGTGGTCGCAGCCCTAGCTAACTACACCGTTTGCGTAGCGACATTCGTCTGGCTACCCGCTAAGGTCGCTCATTGTTTGGGGTAACATTTCGATGGATTGTTACCTGTGCTATAATGTACTTGGAAGAGAGTAACCAGACTTACCGGGGTCCGGTTGTAGTGATTACCGCTACCTTTCACGTCTATTCTTCTCTCATGACATGGGAATTGTGAAACGACATATGGTCAGTGAATTCAAGAGCTTGTTGAGGAGTTAGAGGCTGCCGCAAGAAGATGCCGCAAGTGGAAGAGGTGTGACTCGATGACGACGGTAGTTTTCGACCCAAGCCTAGGGAGACAGGGCGGTACCAGATACAGGGGTGTAGACGGACGCTTCGCTACCAACCCCAACAAGGAAAAGTTCTGGTACTGCCAGAAATCACCCACGGGTGCGCATCACTGGATCATCACAGGGCATGAAGGTCGCTGCAAGTACTGTCACGCGGTGCATGAGTTGCCGACTTCGACACCAACCTTCGCTCCAAAACGGGGTCGGGAATCGTAGCTTCTATCTGAGTTACGTGTTTTCGCTCCTCCCATATGCTCGGCTCCAGGACATCAGAACAAACTTCTCGCAGCCGGGCGCCGTGCTAGAAGCCACAGGACGAGTGAGGAATAGAATACGGGCCAGGTGAGTGTAAGTTTGGCGTAGCTCACGAGTCCTGCTCACACTTTCTGGCTTTGTGTGATTTAGACACCTACCTCACAACTATCCTTGTGCGTGGGTATTCCTAGCATAGACTTGCCCCACATCGCAAAACGGGGCTCGCCGAAATGTAGTTTGGCTTAGCGTCTTCGTCTAAAAAGGGGTATGAGCCATAACAAGGCAATTATGCTAATGAAGGGAAAGGGTAGCGATGAGGTACCACCACCGGCTCCGGCAGTGGCCACAGCTGGCGCTTTAGTTGGTTCTACCGACGCTACCTCCTCTTCGGCTATTTCATATGCCGCCAGCGTAACATTGGCGAACTGTTTAGGTAACCAGCCTAATGGATTATTTCTACCGGTTGGCTCTGCCCAGACCCAACCCGGCTCACCGTCTAACTCAAAAACTGTAGCGGCCTTTTTATATCCAGGTAAATAAACTAAGGCGGCCGTATGATCGGGAACGAGTGCTATGGCTGAGCGGTAACCGGCTCCCTTGTACATAACAGCCAACAGGATGGCGCTGTCTTCACAATCCCCATAGCCAACTCCATTTTTGTCAATTGTATTGGCTAGCTCATCGGCATTTTGGGCAAATTCGTCAAGTTTAAACTGGTCTATATCCGGGGTATATTTGACCCTATTCCTGACGAAATAGAATATTTCCTCGGCTCTCTGCGCCTCATTTGAATACTTGCTGGCAAATTCCTCACCCAGCTTGTAGGCTATACCGGCATTCTCGCCGAGACTCTCAAAAACTATAACCGGACGAAAAGTTGTTTCGGATACCTGGTAAAAACCATCACCGCCGAAGACTCTGGTTCGACATACCTGCCAGTCATCAAACAGTTCACCAGCTATCTCGCGGAAACCAGACGATGGCGCTGCCCATACATGACCGGTTGTGGCTAAGATAGCTATGACTACTAAGCCCAGTAAGATCTTTAGCAACTACTCTTCCTTCATCGCCTTTCAGGGAGATGTTTTTATAATTCGACCCTCACAGTGGTGTGGTTAAAGCAGCATGCAGTATTAGACCGAAGAAAATGAGATATCCGAAAACATAGATGCCTACTGCGACCGGGCTTTCGTTAATACTTAGAAATGGTATTTTGGGGGTCAGCTTATTAACGAGGTGGAACAGCACTATCCCAACCAACAGACTCACCAAGAAGCTTAATGCTAATAGCCCCCAAGCTCTAAAATCAAAGATGTATCCCACTATGGAGCCACCGATTGCGGTGTGTGCCGTAGCCGCTCCATGTATGACCAAGCCAACGAGTATGAAAAAGCCGGCAATAAACAATCCGGTGGCTATCGGGCTTTCTCCGATACGCTGGCGTTTGTGAATATGAGGAGTAAGAGCATCTAGCGTCCTAATTCCTAGCCATGCTAGAAGGGTGCAGATAAAAGCCATCAATATGATTTTGGCCAGCCATATGAAAACAATTACCCAAAATGGGTAGGTTAAACCTAATTCCTGCATATTAGCCTCTCCTTATCTATTATATTCAGTTAATGCTAATATTGTAATGCCAGCCTCAATAATGGCCGCTGTCTGTATGTAGTCTGTAGAAAAGGGACTTTTTAGCCCCGGAATTAATAGATTTCTGGGTTTAGAGGCCTCCCTTTTGGTGGTTTTATTATAGCTCTTTCTTACCTTGATTGTCTTGCTCTTTGGTATCCTATCTGTGCTTCAGCTTTAGCGCAGGCATGCCCCACTGGCCCCACGCCGTGAAACGGGGCCCGCCTCAATGGCTGAACAAAAAGATGCATTGTTCAATGCGTTAAACTGCAATTACACGCCGTGGTATAATGGCCTTATGGTAGCTGACTCTGATTTTCTGCAAGACCTCATTAACCGACCTACGGAAAGCCTCTCTATTGAGTTTAAGGGTTGGATAGATCCCAATACGCCCGAAGGAAAGGACAAGATCGTCAGAGCCGCTATAGCAATGAGAAACCATGGTGGTGGATATGTGTTGATTGGCTTCCATAATGATACTGGCGAGCCGTACACAGATAACATCCCGTCCAATGTGAGAGGACTCTTCCACCAAGATAATATCCAGCGAATGGTCTCAAAGTATTCATCCGAATTATTCGAGGTTAAAGTTCACTTTCCAATAAGAGACGGGATTGAATTTCCAGTCATTGAAATTGGAGCAGGAGTCAAGACACCTGTGGCGACAAAGAGGCTTTTGAAAAATAGTCAAGGGGAACTATTATTCCAGGAAAACAAAGTGTTTATTCGTTCCTTGGAAGCCAATAATACTCCCAGCACTACAGAAGCTACTTGGAAGGATTGGCCACATATAGTCGAAGTCTGTTTTGACAACAGGGAAGCGGACATTGGTGGTTTCGTTCGCCGTCACCTCCGCACCTTACCACCAGAACTTTTTCGTGCTATCTCTTCTTTGATTCCTCAGAGAGAGCCTATGGAGATAGATCAGATAATACCGCAGGGCCGGCGTGAAGAACTGGGTACGTTACCACCAATTCCGGAGAAAGGAACCGAGACAATGGCTCTGGAATATCTAGAGGAAGGTGCCACGAGATTTAATACCGTAGTCAAAGAACGAAACCTAAGTGTACCTGACCACGGAAGCTGGGAGGTATCAGCAGTCATTATAGGTACCGTACCACCTCATTCAGCTATTGGTTCTTTCTTAAATTTGCTTGATTCAAGTAATCCTCGTTACACTGGATGGCCGGTCTGGCTTGATAGTCGCAGTTTCACTAAGAAAGAGGCTAGGCCATATGTTTTCCAAGGGGCTTGGGAAGCTTTTATCTGTGATTTAAGTCCTGAGTGGGGTGGAAAGGATCTTGATTTTTGGAGGCTGGATCCATCCGGAAAGTTCTATCTGCGGCGTGCTCTACAAGATGATCTTTCAGAGAGTAAACGAGCCCCGGAGCCTATGAAGCAACTTGATTTTGGCTTGGTTATACTTCGGACGGCTGAAGCCATTGCTGTTGCGCTCGGATTTGCTAGAGCCATGGGGTGTCCCATTGAAACGACAAGTCTCTCATTCGTCTTTAGATGGACAAAAATGAAAGGTCGCGAACTCAGCTCTTGGGCTAGTATTGATCGTCACATGTCCCATGGTAACATTGCATATCAGGATGACATTACTTCGCAGGTTATCGTTCCTCTTGAAACACCTAGTTCAGCTATAGCGGAATATGTCTATCCGATTACAAAGATTGTCTTTGAAGCGTTTAACGGTGTTGAAATAGGTATATCAGTCATTGAGGATTTGGCACATAGGCTTATTGAGCGACGCCTTTAACAAAAGTACGCATTACCCTGTCCTAGCGTATAAGTACAATCAAACGCATAAACATTACACAAAATGACGAAGTGTGCAACCGTAGTCACAACCCAATAGAGTGAAATACGGCGATGTTTCTTTTGTATTGTCAATGTCCATATATTAGGTGATGTAGTTTGTTACTGATGTTCAGAGGATCTGTGCGCTGCCAGATGTTTCGACCAACCGCTATCCCGGCTGCCCCGGCAGCCAGAACGTCTTTTACTCTTGAAAGGAATTCCTCGTCCGTTTTGGTCATTGGCCCCCCAGACATAACCACCTTGGTTGGATAAGCTGATTGGACTACCCACCGAAAACTATCCACGGATCCGGTATATTTGACCTTAACCATATCGGCTCCCAGTTCCATGCCTATCCTAGCTCCGTAAGCCACAATGGAAGGGGTTTCATCTATAGCCTGGTTTGTCTGCTCCTGCTCGTCCAATGCCATTTTCAGCGTTTTTGAGGCTGATTTTCTATCGAAAATAGCCTTGCCACGGGGATACATCCAACCTATTGCCATAATTCCTTTACTATGGGCTTCTCTGACTATCTTAGAAAACTCCCGGTGCATTTCATCTTCATACTTGGAGCCCGAGTAGACTGTATAGCCGACTGCGACAGCACCCAAAGTAATGGCATCTTCTACTGAATAGAGTTGGGGAGAAAATGGGTCCTCTTCCGTAAAAAGCTCTGATTTACCGTTCAATTTCAGAATCAGCGGAACTCCCGAATCTGCGATTTTATCGGCATATTTTTCTGCCAGCCCGGCATGCAGTACTAATCCGGTAAACCTGCCTTTTTGGGCTATGTCCAGAATATATTCGAAATTAGCACCTTCCGGATGTTCTACGAAGTCCCTCGGGCCGTGCTCGAAACCCTGGTCATAGGCCAGGATCATCACCTTATCACGCGGCATTATTCTATTCTTTAGTTCTTCCATCTTTTCCTTCATACTTTGCCTCCTAACCAAAGAATGTTTCTGCTACCTTATATGCATTCATATTTACGGTCTTTATTCCATCTGCTACCTGTTGCAGAGGGATACTGGTAATTCTGTTTCCCTTCAGAGCGGTCATCTCTCCAAATCTGCTCTCTGAGATAAGCTCGACAGCCTTGACCCCAAAAGCAGTAGCCAAGCTCCGGTCATAGGCTACTGGTGTCCCGCCTCTCTGAATATAGTCCAGTGAAGAAACCCTGACATGCAGCCCTGTCTTCCTCTCAATAAGTTCACCCAGGACTTGTCCTACTCCCCCCAACCTGTCCGGGTCTTCATTGTTATCTGCTGGAAGACTCGGCTTAAATATTACTTCTCCTGCCAGTTCTATTCCCTCCGCCACCACTACAATGCTAAAGTTTATTCCTCTTTGATTTCTTGATTTCAGCATTTGACAGAGTGCATCCGTACTTTTTTCATCCATTGGAATCTCGGGTATCAGGATGGCATCCGCTCCGTTAGCCATACCGGCATACGTAGCGATCCAGCCTGTACGGCGGCCCATGACTTCAAGAATCATTACCCGATGATGGCTTGCAGCAGTGGAACGAAGCCTATCTAAAGCATCAGTGGCGATTTGAACAGCCGTCTGAAAGCCGATAGTAAAATCCGTTCCCTTGACATCATTATCAATGGTCTTCGGTATTCCTACCAGAGGAAGGCCCATTTCATATAAATGGCTAGCTACGCTTAAAGTACCTTCACCCCCCAGCACTACAAGTGCCCGCAATTCGAATTCATTAAATGTATTCAGTACTCGTTGGGGCCCATCTTTTATTCTGAGCGGGCTTGTTCTTGAAGCCCCAAGAATTGTACCACCTCTATCAATAATACCTGAGGTTTTAATCCTATCCAGTGCCTCGCTTCTATTGAAAAGCAAACCCTCCCAACCGTCATGAAAGCCTATAACCTCATAATCCATCTTGAGTGCGGCTTTCGTAGTTGCTCGGATTGCAGCATTAAGCCCGGGGCAATCCCCACCCCCTGTCAAAATTCCAATTCTTTTCTTTCCTTCCATATTTCACAACCTTTCATAGTGTAGTAAGCCTCATTCCAAAGATTCTTCATGTGCCTCGACAGGGTAAATTACTACAATAAGATTTACACTAGATACTATTATAGTCCATTCCTTCCTGTTATTGCTTAGACTTTGCTTTCCCTTCTACGATGTTTGAGAATCCTAAGCCCAGCTATTGCACTTTTTAGCGGATTGTGCATCGAGTACCTTCTTTGGGGGGTTTGCGATATAATCCAATCTTTGTACCGTTACCGCCCAGCTACCATAGCTTAGGCAATAGTGCCCTGCGTTCAGGCGGATAGTCCGGGAAGTGTTTACGGTACCAGGCGTGGTGTGAGCGGGCACGGGGTACAAGGTTGGCCACCGTCCAGCTAGCGAATGCCAGGGCAGGCAGTGACCAGGTTGCCACCGCCCAGCCAAGCCAAATGGTGATCTCACCGAGGTAGTTAGGACACGATATCCAGCGGTAAAGCACACCGTACGGAATCTTATACCCTGATTCCCCGGATTGGCGCAGGTTGCGGAGAATCTGGTCTGCTCGCCGGTTGATGATGAAACCGGTGATAAAGAGTGCTACTCCGACCACAAATCGGGGGTCTCCGAGCCATTCATTGGCGTAGCCAGTGGAGAAGGTAAAGATGTAGCGGCCATTGAGATAGCCGTTGACAACGTTGAACAGAAGTCCAAAGCCAACAACAGTGAGTGGCATACCCCGGCTGCGCAGACCAAAGGGATAGATAAAAGCCCGGTGTATGTAGTGAGCCTCCCACAGTCCGAGGAAGACCAGTGTGGTGAGTGTACCTTCGTTACTGCCAAGCACGAAGCATAGGGCGAATACAAGCGGTGCCGCCGCTTCCATGATAACCCACCCCAGCTTGTTGTTTATGGTGGGGCCCCAACCAGTGCGGAAGTGGCGCCCATATGGAGCAGCTACAAAGAACAGTGCCGAGAAGACTACCGCCGCCAGTAAAAACCAGCCTATTATGAGGCCGTTGAAGACCGCCTGTTCGTTCACGGTGGTCCCGCTTTCCCCAATCTCAGAGGATAAGCAAGTTGGCCGGCCTCCTCAAACCACCTGAGTGTATCGACGAGTGTTTTCTGAAGCGGACGCGGATGATAGGCGAGTTCCCCGGTCGCTTTCTGGTGACTTATCTTACGGTTATCACGCAGTGTCTGGAGGGAGACACCGGTGTAGAGCGGTCGCCTCCCCGCCAGACGGTCAAAGGCAGTGATGAAGGGGGCGCCGATGCGGGCTAGCCACATAGGACAGACAAAACGAGGCGCTGGTACGCCGGCTATCTGCTCTACTAGCACAGCCACCTCGCGCAGTGATGCCCAGTGACCGGAAAGGATGTACTTGGCTCCAGCCGGGGCTCGTTCTTCGGCTCGCATCGCTCCTTGGACAACATCACGGACATCCACCCAGTCAAACCCGCCGCTAACCAGGGCTGGTAGCCTGCCGTTGGCCAGTCTCAGCAGTGCCTCCCCGAAGTGTGATGGCTTGTAGTCATAAGGGCCAATAATGGCGGTTGGGCTGATGATAATCGCATTCAGTCCCTTTTCTATTCCCTGGCGTACTTCCCTCTCGGCAGCCGCTTTGGAGCGGTCGTAGGGTGGGTAGTGCCGGGATTTTACCAGGGGGTGTGCCTCACTGACCGGGATATCCGTAAGCGCCTGTGTCATGGTGTGTATTGTGCTGAAGTGGACGAGGCGGCGTACTCCACAACGCAGGCAAGCTTCGACCACGTTTCGGGTGCCGATAACATTGACCGATTCAAGTAGGGGCCATTCGTCCTTCAGGATGGAGATATGAGCCGCCAGGTGGTAAACCACGTCGGCACCCTCGAAGGCTCTCGTCAAGGACTCCAGGTTGCGGATATCGCCTTCGATAACCTCAACGTCCATTCCCTCGATTGGTTTCCGGTCTACATGGACTAGAGCGCGCGTGGGATGACCTTGAGCCAGCAGAGCGCGCACCAGGTTAGCACCGGCATGTCCGGCGGCACCGGTTACTACTACCGTCATTTGCTGGCAATTATAGCATAATGTGATGAAGGCGTATTCATTAGTTCTACCTATTGTTACCCCAGCTCCACCATCGTTGACAACCCCTGCCAACTAACGATTGGGGCAAGGAACTGAAATCCTATGGCGCAGGCGACAATGGAATCACGCATATAAAGCGAAGAAGGTCGCCGCCGGTGTTGATAAAACAATGTTCCTCGTTGGGGGCAACGAACACCACCGTCCCCTCTCCTAATGACCCTTCCTCTTTGCCCTTGACTACCCCCTTACCCGAGAGAACAAAAACCTCATGTTCCCATGAATGGGAGTGAAATGGGGTGGAACTCCCCGGCTTGACCTCAAACACGCGCATAATGGATGTGGGAGCACCATCGTCAGCACCGATGACCACACGGTGTGAAACACCCGGAGCATCTTCTATCACCTCTGCGTCCAGGTAGTTCTGAACTTTCATATTTAAACTCCTCGGTATAAGCTTTTCGCGATAAGCATAGCAGAGTTATTCGGGGAAGACCAGCGTTTTTGGGAATGAACCTTCCGGCCTAATGTTTAATATAGTTTTACATCCCTAGTCCTTACTGCTACAATTACCTTTGGTTGGAGCCAAGGAATCAAATAGTCAGACTAAAAGTCAGTTCGAAAGTTCTGCCTATTGTAACCCCAGCTCCAGGGTTTGTGGGAAAGATTGAAGGAATGTGATGTATGGGTCTTAGGCAAATACCAAAACTGCAAATAGGTGATTTGGAATCAAGTATACCAATCGTTCAAGGAGGGATGGGCGTTGGCATTTCTTTATCAGGTCTAGCCGCGGCTGTTGCTAACGAGGGCGGTATTGGTGTTATTGCCGCGGCAGCAATCGGTATGCTTGAGCCTAATTTTAACAGAAACTTCAAGGAAGCCAACAAAAGAGCCTTGCGGAGAGAAATAAAAAAGGCAAGAGAAATGACAGCGGGTGTTATTGGTGTTAACATAATGGTAGCCCTTTCAG
>Ga0163203_1000196_pt1 | contig 15955 bp, 15 predicted proteins | sample PL_2010_330m_FD_113534 | JGI IMG/M metagenome (GOLD analysis project Ga0163203, IMG submission 113534) | Freshwater microbial communities from Powell Lake, British Columbia, Canada to study Microbial Dark Matter (Phase II) - PL_2010_330m | ecosystem: Environmental > Aquatic > Freshwater > Lake ... | reverse complement strand
GACGACGAGACCAAGCTGGTGACCGAGACACCGGACTACGCCAGGCGGTGGATCATAAGCGTCACCCTGAGCGCCGTCACGGTCCGCCAGCCCTCCGTCTCCGACGTGGAGCTTGAGCTGTTGATAGAGGACGAAGTCTTCTTCCAGGAGACCTATGCCTTCCGTAAGGAGAAGGTGTCCTACCTGGGCCTGGTGGACCGTGGGGTGGAGCTCAGGGTCGGCGACACCCAGTCCCTCCGTTCCACGATAATGGAGGCCGCTGGGCGGTACTCTGGCGAGGTGAAGATGGAGGTCAGGGGGAGAGTCAGGGCCCACCTCTGGTTTCTGGAGACGTGGCTGCCGTTCTCGACGACCCGGTACCCCCTGGTGGAGGCGCCTCACATCCTGTACGGTTCCTCGGAGTGGAGAGGCCTGGACGGGGCTGCCGTGAGCAGCGTCTCGACCGGGCAGCCGGTCATGGCGTCCGTCTCGTTCGGAAACCCGACGCGCGTCCACAGCCTCAGTGAGAACGTGACGTGCACGATCCACAGGGATGGCGTGCCAGTGGCGAGCGTCACGAAGGAGGTGAACGTCGCCCCTGACAGCGAGGCGGTGTACGTCTTCCAGTACACACCCGACGAGCCCGGGGACTACGGCTACATGCTCACGTTAGATGGTACGCCTCTGAAAGCCGACGAATCGTCTCCCACGCTGAAAGTCCAATGAGCCGGGGGAGACAAGCTAACATAAAGAATTTCTACTTGAAGTCATAATGTGAGGACAGTAACTAGAGACGTGTGGGTGACTCCGTCTTGCAGCGCCTATCCCTAGAGGTCCTCCAGAGGCTGAACCGAGCCGAGACCCCAGAAGAGGCCATCGAGCAGATACTGACCGCGGTCAAGGAGTTCACGGGCGTCTCGGCGGTGGGGATCAGGCTCAGGGACGGCGACGACTACCCCTACTTCTACTACGACGGGTTCAGCGACGTCCACGTGGAGATGGAGAGCAACCTCTGCGGCTACGACGACGAGGGAAACCTGATCAGGGACCGCGAGGGGAACCCGGTCCTGGAGTGCATGTGCGGCCTCGTGATACAGGGACGCACGGACGGCTCCAAGCCGTTCTTCACGGAGGGCGGCAGCTTCCACTCGAACAACACGTCGGAGCTGCTGCGCGCCACCACAGACGATGACAGGCTCACCCATACGAGGAACGTCTGTAACGCCGAGGGCTACGAGTCGGTGGCGCTCATACCATTACGCAGCAAGGACAGTATCATCGGGCTGCTTCAGCTCAACGACGAGGACGAAGGCAGGCACACCGAGGAGATGATGCTGTTCCTTGAGGGGCTTGGGGAGAGCATAGGCATAGCGCTCGCCCACATGAAGGAGGAGGAGCGGAGGAGGGACGCCGAGGCGGAGCGTGAGAGGCTGCTCTACCAGTACAGGCTTAGGCTCAGGGAGCTCAACACATTGTACAACGTCTCCGAGCTTCTGGACAAGCCCGACCTTACCTTCGAGGAGGCTGTTCAAGGGATAGTTGAACTGTTACCGGCAGGGATGCAATACCCTGAGGCCGCCGTCGCCCGCATCGTCGTGAAGGACAAAGAGTTCAAGACCGACGGGTTCAGGGAGACCGAGTGGTGCATCGAGTCGCCCATCAGGGTCTACGACAAGACGATGGGATCAGTCGAGGCCCACTACCTGGAGGAGAAGCCCGAGAGCTTCAACGGCCCCTTCCTAGAGGAAGAGGTAAAGCTGCTGGACGCGGTCAGCGAGCAGGTGTTCAGGATACTCGAGCACAGGGAGAAGACCGAGTGGCAGACTCAGCTCGACAGGTACGCGTTGATACTCAGCGACGAGGAGGTCCGGCACCTCCTGACCCTCGTCACCGAGGACATCTCCATAACCCAGATGGACCAGGATGGGCTCGACTACCCGGACGTCCCCCAGGAGGGGAGCGAGCAACTGGTGAAGAGCTGGCTGCACCTCAAGAATGTGCTTGAACTTAACTGGAAGCTGCTCGTGAAGCTGCAGAGCCTCCTCGGGGACTAGCAGCCTTCAAGTATCGACGCCCCAGATTACTTACACATGGTTACTCCAAGCGATCTATGCGCCGACGTCGCCTTCGTCAACGGCAAGATCATCACGGTGGACGAGGACGACACCGTCGCCGAGGCCGTGGCGGTCAAAGGCGGATTGATACTCAGGGTGGGCTCAAACGACTACATCGGCGAGGTCATCGGCGAAGGCACGGAGGTGCATGACCTCGGGGGCCGCACCATGCTGCCGGGGCTCATCGACAGCCACATGCACCCCGGCTCCTACGGCGTGTTCCTCGTCAGAGGCGTACCCTGCGGCCCGGACGTGGACACGGTGGACGAGCTCCTCCAACGCATAAAGGCCAAAGCCGACGGCGCTCCACAGGGTAGCTGGCTGCTGGGGTACCGCCTCGACAACGTTAGGCTGGGAAGGTACCCGACGCGCTGGGAGTTGGACACGGTCACCCCGGAGAACCCTCTCTATATTCAGAGGCGCGACGGTCACGTGGGCGTGGTCAACAGCCTGGCGCTGGAGGCCGCCGGGATAACGAAGGACACACCAGATCCGCCGCACGGAAAGATCGTGAGAGACGAGTCGGGTGTCCCCACGGGCGTCCTCCTCGAGGCCGCGAAGGACCTGGTCTACTCTAGGATACCCGAGCACACCTTGGACGAGTACCTGCGGGGCCTCCCCCTGGTGGTCGAGGAGTTGGTAGCCAACGGCCTCACCACCATCCACGCCAGCATGACTGACTCTACGGAGTTCAAGGCGATGCAGATCCTGCGGCGAACCGGCGGACTGGGAGTCAGGGTATGCGTCCACATGAGCGGCCGCGAGGAGGGGATGCTTGAGAGCCTCATCGCCTCAGGGATACAGACGCCGTTCGGGGACGAGTGGCTGAAGATCACCGAGATAGAGTGGGTCTACGACACCAGCACCAGCGGACGCACGGCCGCGTACAACGAGCCCTACGTGGGGGAGCCTGACAACTACGGGATACTCCTATACGACTACGACGACATAGCCGACAGGGTGAGGAGGGCTCACCTCGCGGGCCTCAGGGTGGGGCTGGACGGCATCGGGGACAGGGGCATCGGCCTGGTCCTCGACGCGATAGAGGCGTCCCTCATCGAGAAGCCGTGGCCGGATCACCGGCACAGGATAGAGCACTGCTGCTACGTCACGCCCCCCATCCAGGACAGGCTGCTGGAGCTGGGTGTCATCGACGCGTCGGCGACGGGCTTCATACACGACCTGGGCGACGCCTACCAGAAGCATAGAGGCATGGAGGAGATGAGGTGGATGTGGCCCCACAGGACCCTCATCGACAGGGGAATCCCGGCGCCGGGGCACAGCGACTGCCCCGTCTGCAGCAGCAACCCGTGGCTCGGCATCTACGGCATGGTGACCCGCAGGAGCAGCGACGGCGAGGCGCTATACGCCGGGGAAGGGTGCACCCCATTGGAGGCCATGAGGGCTTACACAATCGACGGCGCCTACGCCGCACACGAGGAGGCCGTCAAGGGAAGCATCGAGGAGGGGAAGCTCGCCGACCTGGTGGCCGTGGACCGGGACCCGCTGACCATCGACCCACGGGACCTGAAGAACGTCGAGACGGTGATGACGGTCATCGACGGGGAAGTTGTATACCGCAGGTAGCGTGCCGGGGCCCCCTCTTTAAACCAGCGACGCGAGGCGAGCAGCATCACTCATAAATATTCTTTAGAGTCGGCGCCAGCTAAGGGTTTAAATGTAACCATCAGTCTAAAGATGAGAGTCTCTCTGGAAGCCATGTGAATTTCATGGTATTGCCATTGTTTTTCCTTCCAGCCAGAGAGGCTCAGCCCCCAATGCCGACGCGTGGGGCTCCGTATGGGCTTATAGCTGGGCGGGGGCGTCGTCGTGGTCTTTCTCTCCGACTGTTCCCAGTAGTACTCGTAGAGATCCGTCGCCCACCTGTGCACCTCCGGGTCGTCTGAGACGAAGCCCCTGTAGTCTATGCGGCCGTCGGCGCCCGGGAAGCAGATGCCAGCGACCTCCTTCTCTGTGACGGCCATGAACACGTTCATCTGGTCGATGACTTTGTTGCGGAACTGCCTCGACCGGAGGGCTTCCCGTAGGATCGGTCCGTTGTCGAACTCCGGCGGTACGACGATGTCCCTGGGCTCGAGGAGCCTGAACTCGACGCCTCTCTGCAGGGCGTCCTCCATGACGGGGATCGCCGTCAGGATGTACCGGTCCGTCATCCGCCAGACGTACTCCTCCGCGTCCTTGAACGCCTGCTCGATCCTGTGGAAGATCACCATGACGTCGTCCACGTAGGTGCATGGCTCCAGCTCCCCGATGCGGGCGACGAACTCCGGGGGCAGCCGCGTCACGTCGTGGGTCTTGAAGTAGTCTCTGTGGTTGCAGGTGAACCGGAAGCCCCGCAGCTGGAGAAATGATAGTTAGAAAGGTAGATGCCGATTATGACAGCCGATAAGATCATGTAGAGCCACCCGAAGACGCCCCACGAGCCAGCTGAAGCAGACGAGCCCCGGCACGACGCCCAAGGCGAAGGCCTTGAGGTAGAAGAAGACCCAGATGTTCAGCGGGTCGAGGATGAACATGCCCACGTAGGACGACAGCAACACCAGGCTGAGTGCGCCCACGAGCTTGCCCAACTTGAGCCTGTCCACATAAAAAGGTTGACACAGCAGGTATTATTGTTTTACCTCATGGTATCCACAGGCTCGGTGGGTATCTGCTCGACTCCACCCATGTCCCTGAGGTGGGAGGTGTCGTTGAGGCGCTCCAGCCGCCTCTCGCCCCACTTGGTCTCTGTTAACACGGTTACGCCGGTCGGGTAACTGTGGAAGTTGACCCAGTTCAGGGTCTCTGTCAGCAGCATCAGCCACCACGACACTATCTGGACAACTGTACCGCCGTGGCAGACTACTAAGCATGGCCTGTCGTGGCTCTCCATAACCGTGTCCATGTAAGATGCAACCCGCAGATGAAACCTCCGCCATGTCTCTGCCCCCGGGTAGGGCTGCCAGTCTAGCAACGAGCCCTCGGGCTCGACGTAGAACTCCTGAACCTCCTCCCTGCGCTTGTTGGCGGCGACGCCGTTGTTGAACTCCCTGAGATCGGTTCTATACTCGGCCGCCGCGCCCAGCGCCTCCGCTATCATCTCCGCGGTCTGCCTCGCCCGCCTCAAGTCGCTGGACAGGAGCCTGACGTCAGTGCCTTTCAGCTCGCGTGCCAGCCTCTCGGCTACGGCGGCGGCCTGCCGCTCCCCGAGGGGAGTAAGCCTTGAGTCCGTCCAGCCGCCTGTGAGGTCGCCGACGTTGTGCTCCGCCTCGCCGTGACGCACGATTATGATGGGGTGCATAGGCTCACGTACATGCTTATCCCTTGCCTGGCTATAATTGCGTTACCAGCAAAAAGTCAGGCCTCTGTCTGAGGCCGCTCAAGGCCTTCCTCTAGGTTCATCACCGCCGGTAGGAGGAAAGCCGCGGCGCCCATCAACGCCAACACGAACCCCCCGATCCTGAACCAGATGAGCAGGCCCAGGCTGTCCGAAACCGGGCCGGCGAACGCCAGTCCTATAGGCGTCATGCCTCCGCTGAGGCTCATCAGGATGGTGAACACCCGTCCCTGCATCTCGGGCGGGATCGCCGCCTGCATGCTGGAGAAGAAGGTCCCGTTCGCCATGGCGTTGAAGACGGCAAACATGAAGACGCAGCCCACGGCCACGAGGAACATCTCGGGGGGCATGAAGCTGAAGGCCTCTATGAAGACCCCGCTTATGACTAATGAAGTCATGGCGGTGACTATGCGTTTCCTGAACCCGCCCCAGGCCCCCAGGAGGAGGCCGCCGGCTATCATCCCGACGCCGTTGGCCGACTGGAGCCACCCCAGCTCTATGGCGCCGCCGTTGAAGTGGTTGGTGACCACGAGAGGGAGGAGGCTGAACGCGGGGTTCATGAGGAAGTTGATGAGCATGGACATCCCCATGATGATCCTGAGGCCCTTCCACCTCCACACGAACACGGCTCCCTCCCTCATGTCTGAGAGTATGGTCTTCAGCCCCAGCACCTCGGTCAGCTCGCGGCTGGGCTGAGGGACCTTGATGAAGAAAAGGGACCCCACCGCGAGTACCGCGGTGGCTACGTCGATCAAGAGTATGGTCTGGATCGGTATTACCTGCATGAGGAACGCCCCCAGCGGAGGCGCGACGATGGCGGCCAATCCCTGTAGGCTCTGGTTCATCCCGGCGACCCTGCTGAGGCTCTCCCTGTCCACCATCATGGTGATCGTGGCCTGCATGGCGGGCCACTGGAAGGCGCCGCCCAGGGACCGGATGAACATGGCTATGAAGACGTGCCAGAGCTGTATAGTACCGGTCCCGTAGAGGAACGCAAGCGCTACCACCACGAGGGCTATGAAGGAGTCAGAGACCATCATCACGGTCTTACGGTTCCAACGGTCCACCAAGGCGCCGGCGAAGGGCCCCAGCAGCACCTGGGGCAGCATGGCGACGATGCTGGCGAAGGCCAGGGTTGACGCCAGCCCGGTGGTCTCGGTTATCCACCAGACGAGAGCGAACTGGACCAGCCTGCTGCCGAAGAGTGAGAACGCCTGGCCTGCGAAGACGACCATGAACGGCCCCATGGGGCGCTCAGAACTCATGGGGTAGCTAGTCAAAACGGATAATAAAAGGATATGACTGCGAGGCACCGGGCGTGGCTCCGTGCACCAGCCAAGTTTATCAGCACACGCATCCACCATGATTTGAGATGAATGTGAAGGAGGCCGTCGAGGCGTGGGTCCGGCTGTGGAACACCTACGACCTCGACGACGTCAGGAGGCTATTCCTCGACGACGGTAGGGTGACCTACTTCAGCTCCGAGAAGGAGGGGCTCATCAAGGGCATCGACAGCCTCGTCAGGCACCACGAGGAGTTCGGGTTCGTGGTGGGAGACAAGGAGACGAGTAACAGGCTGTGGCTGGAGGACGTGGACGTTGAGGAGTTCGAGGGCTCAGCCTCTGTGAAGGCGGACTGGCTCTTCCAGAGGAAGGGTGCCGACAGAGTCCAAAGGGGGCCCGTGACCATCCTCTACGTCAAGGCCGGGGACGGCTGGCGAATCGCCCACGCCCACTTCTCCAACTACTGAGCAGGGTCTGGACGCGATGAGGCTCACGAGAAGGCTCGGGGACACGGGGCTCACCGTCTCCCGGCTATGCTACGGCACCGAGCCCTTCACCTTCAAGAAGGGCCCAGAGGGAGCCAAGACACAGGGCGACATACCGCCGCCAGAGGGCGGAAGAAGGCTCGCGGAAGCCTATAGGCTGGGGGTCAACTTCTGGGACACCAGCGACGACTACGGCACCCACCCCCACGTGGCCGAGGGGCTGAAGCTGGTCCCCCGTGGAGAGGTGGTGGTCGCGGACAAGACAAACGCCCACACCTACGACGAGGGCGTGAAGGCCGTGGAGCTCAGCCTCAGGGACCTGGGCACCGAGCACGTGGACATAATGTTCCTCCACATCGTGCCTCCCACGCCCGTGGAGAAGAGGGACGCGGCGGGACGCCCCTACGTCTCCGGCCCGCTGAGCAGCAGGATGGGGGCGCTCAAGGCTTTCCTAGACGCCAAGGAGACGGGCCAGGTGAGAGCCACGGCGCTATCCACTCACAGCACCGAGACTCTCCGGCAGGCGCTGGAGGTCCCCGAGGTAGACGTGGTCTGCACCACGCTGAACATGGCTGGGGCCTACGTGGACGACGGCACCCAGAAGGACAGGATCGAGGCCATCCGGGACCTGCATGACGCCGGCAAGTTCGTCTATGTCATCAAGATACTCCACGCGGGGAGGCTTAGGGCCCAGGCGGAGGAGGCCATCAGATATGCCCTTCAGTTCCACGAGTATATCGACGCCTGGAATATAGGCATGTACGACCTGGGAGACGTACGCAAGAACCTCAAGCTCTTCGACGAGGTCCTCCCATAGGCTCCGCCTCCTTTTTATCTGGGAGAGCGATATGAAGCTAGGTTCTCTGAGCCATGAAGTCACTTAGCCGAGCCCTCGCGTTGGAGGGCAACATCCGCGTGCTGGCGGCGCAGGCCCTCATCAGCCAGATAGGGTTCGGCATGTTCTACGTGATATGGCAGCCATACCTCCTCAGCACCGGTATAAGCATCGGGCAGCTGGGGGTCATCCAGACCATGATCAACGTGAGCACAGGCCTGGGGCTGCTCACATGGGGCTACATAAGCGACAACTACGGGAGGAGGCCTGTGGTGATAGCCAGCAACATCTGCAGGGTCGCAGCCATGGCGGTGCTCATCGTGTCGAGGCACTACTATGCGCTGCTGGTCTTCTCTTTCTTCATCGGGTTCACCGCCATGTTCATGATGGGGAACCCCGGTAGGAACGCGTTGATCACCGAGTCGGTGGACAGCGCCCAGAGGGCCACGGCTTTCAGCACACTCCTCGCCGTCAGCCAGGGCACGAGCACGCTGATGGCCTCGGCTGGAGGCTACATCGCGGTTAAGGCGGGGTACACACCCATCCTCTACGTAACCCTCGTCGTCGACGTGATCGGGCTAACGCTGCTCTACTTCTACCTCAAAGAGACCCATACGCCGGACACCGGGAAGAAGGACGCAGCCCCCTTCGGGGCGAGGGTTAGGGACGCCCTTCTCCCTGAGGGAGAGAACGTCGTCTTGTACCTGATCATGCTGACGATGGGGTTCGGCTACGCGGTGGCCTACAGCCTCTTCTACGGCGCCCTCACAGACTACCAAGGGTTCACGCCCCTGGAGCTGGGGTTCATGAGCACCAGCTTCAACTTCTTCTGGGCGCTGGGCAGCATACCCCTGGGGAAGCTCAGCGACAGGGTGGGCCGGAAGAGGATGCTCATGGCCAGCGTGGCCATGGCATACGTCACCGTCACCGGGTTCATACTCTTCAAGTCCGTGTGGGCGTACGTCCTCTTCAACGGCGTCAGCGCCATCGACATATGCTTCTGGATGCCAAGCTGGACGAGCCTCATAACCGAGATCGTACCACGGGAGCGGCGGAGCTCCGTGCTGGGGAAGCTCGACGCCTACGGGAGGGCGGGCGCCGTCCCCGCGCCTTGGCTGGCGGGGCTGCTGTTGGAGAGGTACGGCTTCACGGCCCCCCTCTACGTGCAGCTTGTGACTCTGTCCATAGGCCTGTTCTTCGTAACCAGGATCAGAGACCGATGAGCTCCGCAAGCTGACGGTGGATTATTCTCCAATGCCGGTCCCCGTTTATGACCGTCCATGAGCCTTTGGCTGTGAGAGACAGAGCCCTGCCATGGACCTGCCGGAGCTTTTCCAGGGACTCGAACATCTCCCTCCTGCTGCGCCCCGCCTCTATACGCCTGTGAGCCTCCTCCGGCGAGACGTCTATGAAGTACATGTGGCTGCTCCGTGGAACCAGCCTGTAAAGGAATAGGTACGCCACCCTGTGGAGGGGCTCGGGGAGATAGGCGGTGCCCATGAGGTACCTGACGAAGACAAGGTAGTCCACTCTCCGCCACTTGTAGAGCAGCAGGGACCGCGCCACGTCCAACAGGTAGAACAGGGAGGCGGCGAACCGCGCCCTCTTCCCGTCGAGGAGAAGGTAACCCCTGCCCAGGCGGCCGAAGAAGTTGTCTGACGAGGGATGAGCCCTCAGGACATAGGTCTTCCCTTTCTCGGCGATTCGGCGGCAGATGAGCCTCGCTTGGGTGCTCTTCCCGGAGCCGTCGAGGCCGTCGATAACCACGAAGACCATCAGGCGCCACCGCCCATCACGATGAACGTCAACGCCCCCAGCGCCGGCACGGTCACGTTGTCGAGTCCCCGGGGGCTCGCGGCCTCAGCCACGGTGACCACCATCGATGTTACCAGGACAGGTACAACGTGGGCCTGGAGACTGAACCCGTATATCATGGAGAAGTAGGCCATCCCCGTCAGCAGGGACAGCAGACTACCGATGAACATGCCGAGGCAGCCCTCCAGGCTCTTCCACTCGAAGACCCTGAACCTGTGTCTACCATACGTGGTGCCCACGAGCGCGGCGACGCTGTCCCCGTAGGCCATGGGGAGTATCCCGGCGGCGACTATGTACGGCTTCGTCCCGTAGAGGAGGGCCAGGGCGCTGTAGCTCACCGCGTAGAGTATGAGGCCTGTGCCGTGTCCCTCCTCGGTGATGTCGCTGAGGCCCCTCATCCTCTCGGCGAAGCCGGGCCAAGGCGAGTAGGGGGAGACGAGATACGTCACCGCTATGAAGGGGCTGGCCACGAGGAACGGGAACAGGCTTTCCGTGAAGTAGGGCATGATGAACGGCAGGTTTCCAATCATGGCGTGCAGGAACTTCCTGCTGACGCCCCCAGGGACGGCGGGGTGGGCTCTCAGCCTCCCCGCCACGACTATGAGCACGACTATGTAGCCGTAGCAGGCGAGCATCACCGGGATGTTAACCCATACGTCCATCGATTCCACGGAAAATGGGTGTGGGTGGATTTAAAAGATGGTGCTAGAACACGGCGTCCCACTGCTCGGGCACCAGGTTCGGCGGCCGCCTTCCCCCCAGGCACGCCCTGATGTTGGCAACAGCCGTCTCAGCCATCTTCCTCCTGGTCTCCCAGGTGGCTGAGGCGAAGTGCGGTGTCACCACCACGTTGTCCAGCTCCAGCAACGGGTTGTCCAGAGGCGTGGGCTCCTCCTCGAAGACATCCAGAGCCGCCCCCCGTATCTGCTTCCTCTTGAGGGCCTCGGTGAGGGCCTTCTCGTCGATGACCGGCCCCCTGGACGTGTTCACCAACACGGCGGAAGGCTTCATCTTATCGAGCTCCTCAGCCCCTATCATCCCCCGCGTCAACGGCGTCAGGGGCACATGGACCGTGAGTATGTCGCTGGTGTTCAACAGCGTATCGAAGTCGACCCGCTTCACGCCGTATCTCTCCTCTAGGTCTGGTTTCTCAACCAAGTCGTGGTATATGGTCTCGACGTCGAAGCCCTGGCTGCGCTTGAGGACCTCTGAGCCGATGCGGCCCAGGCCTAGTATCCCGAGGACCTTGCCCTCCATGTCCCAGCCGAAGGGCAGCCTCCTCTCCCTCTTAGCCCACGCCGTCCTGGTGTAGGCGTCGGCCTCAGGTATCCTCCTCATGAACCCCAGTATCAGGGCCCAGGTGTGGTCCGCGACGCCGCCCGACAGCACGTCTGGCGTGTGGGTCGCATACACTTTCCTTGCGGTGCAGGCTTCCACGTCCACGTTGTCGTAGCCGACGCCGAACCTAGCTGCGACGCCCAGCTTGGGCGCCTTCGCCAGAAACTCGGCGTCTATACGCTCCCCGCCGACGAGGAGGGCGGAGGCCTCGGCGATGTGTTCGTCTAGGTCGCCTTTGAGGTACACCACCTCAGCTATTTCCTTGAGGGTGCCTGACACGTCCTCGGGCACGTTGAGGGTCCCCGGACTGATCAAAACGAGTGGCTTCATCGTTGAATCATAGGTTAAAGGATTTATGGGCTTAAAAAAGCGGTTACTCGACGCCTGAATACCCGATGATGGCTAATTAGGCGTTGATTTTTCCTCGGTTTGTATTTCATACGTTGTTGTATACCGGTTAACCATCCCATACCTGCCTTGATGACAGCCTGGGTTTCCTCTTATCGTGTATTTGGTGGTGTGGTCACGGAGAGGGTATGTCGCTGGCCATCTCGCCTAGCCCGAGGCGTTTAAGCGTCTCCTCCGTGGGGACCCCAGTCTCCGGGTCCCAGCCCCGTAGCCTGTAGTAGCGGGTCAAATTCTCGTCGAAGGTCTCCTTGTCGAAGTGTGGCCCCGTCTCCGCGCCGGCGGGGGACGGCTCCGTATAGAACGAGTCGGGCCAGTGGTCGTCGGCTCTCCTCAAGCCCTCCCTGACGATGTACATCCTCATGAGGTTGAACACCCTTTCCCCCGTCTCCATGATGTCGGCGGCGGACGCCTCGACGCCCGCGGCGGCGGAGTACAGCTTGGCCTGGTAGCTGGGGCCCAGGGCGTCGGCGACGCTGGACGAGAACATGCAGAGCCCTAGGCTGTTGTAAGCGCTGGTGAGATGGTTGTACCAGTACGTCATAAGCAGCTCGTCGGGGCTGCCTATGTCCGGCGGGTCCCCGAACACACGTTCCTTGAAGCCCCCCGGCATATCGAGCCATTCCAGGAGCCATCGGCTGTACTCTTCCTCGCCGATGCCCAGCTTCCTGCCCCCGCTTGAGACCCCCGGATAGTTGGAGACGCCGTGTGTGCCCTTGAGGTCGTCGCCGCCGCGCGGGTTGGTGAGTATGCTCATGGAGGTGAACACGTTGCCCTTCCAAGCGGCCCGGGGGTCCAGCCGCATCAGCTCCAGCCCCTTCACGGTTGGGACATGCCTAGACGCGTCGCCACCTATCATCTCGGCCGCCCTCCGCGCACCCTCCGCGAGCACGTCGCCGAAGCCCTCCCTGTACGCGATCATCCTGAGGAGACTCATCAGGGCCTCCTCGTCGCCCAGTTCGAGCCTCAAGCCCACGTCCTCCTCCGAGACTATGCCTCTCATGTAGAGCTCGTAGGCGTAGAAGAAGGAGCCGAACATGTCCATGCCGTACCTCTGGCAGAGCTCGTTCACGTAGAACGTGGCCGGCAGTCCTATCCCGTACTGGGCCGCGGCGCCCGAGTACAGGGTGAGGCCCGCGCAGGCGACGTCCACGCCCGCGTAGGGGCCGTCGGTAACGTTAGCCAAGAGGCTGCACCCGTAGAGGGACTCCATCATGCAGGGGCAGTAGACGCCTGGCTCGCCTCGCCTCAGGTATGGGCCCACTATCTCGTCGTAGTCCACGCCCTCCTCTGTGACGCCGATGGTGCCCATGGAGCCTGCTCTGGCCCTCGCCTTCCACGCAGGGTAGCTCCTTATCCGTTCCTCGCACTCGGCCACCGCCGCGTCGAACGCCTCAGGGTCATACACTTCGACCGGCTGGGAGCCCTTGACCGCCACGGCTTTCAGCTTCTTGCTGCCCAGGACGGCGCCTGCGTGGCATCGGCCAGGCATGTGCTGCTTGTCGAAGACCGGGGCGGCGAACCTGACACGGTTCTCGCCGGCTGGGCCGATGGCCATGACGCTGAACTCCTCGCCGTGTCTGCGCTTCAGCTCGTCGGTGGTCTCGTAGGTGTCCAGACCCCAGAGGTCGCCTGCGTCGCGTAGGTATGCGTCGCCCTCGTCTATGACCAGGTAGGCCGGCTTCTCCGATGCTCCCCTGACCATCACAGAGTCGATGCCCGCCTTCTTGAGCCGGGGCCCCCAGTAGCCCCCAGAGTTGCCGGTGCCGATGAGGCCGGTGAGGGGCGACTTGGTGGTCACCTCCACCCTTGGACTCGTCGGCGCCTCGGTGCCCGTCAGCAACCCAGGTGAAATGAGCACAACGTTCTCGGGTCCTAGAGGGTCCGTCTCTGGGCCCGTGTGCAGGTACAGCAGCCACGCGTTCAGCCCGAGCCCTCCCAGGAACCTCTCCCAGGTCTCCTGGGAGATGGGTCTCTCGGCGAGTTCCCCGGTGGTCAGGTCTACCTCAAGGATCTTCCCCGGTGATGCGGCTCCAGTCAAGATATTCACTGGGTCTGAATAGATGGAAGAGTCTGAAAGAACTTTCCATCCAGGCTAGACCTGGGCCTCCTCCGGCTCGTGGACGAACAGGTAGATCAGCGCGGCGCAGACCAGCAGCGCGGCTCCCGTGATGATCCACGGCAGGTTGGGGTCCATCTTGTACACCCAGCCGCCCACGTAGGCGCCGACGGCCGCCGGCGGGAACAGCAGGAAGCCTCCGCCCCAGAAGTTGCCGAAGCTGACCGTTATACCGCGCTCGCCGATGAGGCTGTAGAGGCGGCCCCTCCGGCTCCTCGGTATGATGTTGGCGATGATGGTGCTGAACGCCGGCATCATCAGGTTGTTGACGAGGCTGAGGCCAACCAGGATCGCGGCGACGCCGATGAAGCCGCCGGCATACTGGTAGCTGAACACTATGACGGGGGCTGCGAAGATACCTATGAGGATCATCTTCCTCGGACCCACCCTGTCCGTCGCGGACCCAAGTGGGAACGCCGCGAGGATGCCCACGAGGCCGCTGACGAACATGATGAGCCCCCACTGGCTCTCCACGAGCCCTATTACCTGCCTGGCGTAGACCACGTAGAAGGGGGCGCTCATGGCGATGAAGAAGCTGGCGAACATCTCAATGGCCACGATGACCCTCAGGCTCGGCGTCATCCACTTTATGCTGTCCATGATGCTCCTGTACGCCGGGATGATCATCTTGGGAATCTGCCTGAAGCTGAACCTCTCCCCACCTTCGTCCTCTGAGACCGTCTCCTTCAGGTAGCGGAGCCTGAGCCAAGCAACGAACAGACCCGTGACGAAGGCCACGGTCCAGCATATCCTGACGGCCTTCACGATGGCCTGGTCGCTCGTCAAGCCGCTGCTGGTCTGGAACCACTCTATGACGTAGCCACCCACGACCGGCGCCACGACCCTGACGGCCCCTGGGACGGCCATCATCATGGCGAAGCCCCTGCCCCGTACCCCGGGGGGCAGGCTGTCAGCCTCCAGGGCGTTCATGGCGGGCATGTAGAAGAGCAGCAGCTGGCTCATGAACTGCCCCAGCGCTATCATCCTCCAGTCGTTGGCGACGACGAAGAAGAGGTGGGCGAAGGCGTATACGAAGGTGCTGTACCCTATGAGCTTGACGCGCCCCGCCTTGTCCGCGATGTAGCCGCCGACGGGGTAGAGGATCATGCCGGCTATGATGCCTAAGGCGTTGATTAGTCCTACCTCTGTGGCGGTTCCTCCCAGCGCCAGTATGTAGAGGCTGAAGAATGGGTAGACGATGCTTGTGCTTGCGGACCAGAGCACCCTGCAGAGCATCAGTATCTTGACGTTTCCCTGGACGAACCAGAACATGCTTCTCCGCGGCTGTAGCTCCTCCCCCATCGACGTCACCCAGAGATTTTGTGAGGGGAATACATCAGAGCTAATAAATCTTATTATAACGCTACAGAGGTCTGTAGCGAAAGCTGTGAGTAAAAAGGAATGCACACATTAGATGCAGAATAAAACTGGGAGAGACTTGCCCTATTTTTTCTTGGTGACGTTGAAGGTGACGAGGTTGTACCTGTCTGGGCACTCGTACTTGAACTCCTGGTTGTTCATCCACGGTATCTGGCCGCCGTAGCACATGTTCATCAGAGTCGGGAACAGGTCGTGGTAGCAGTAGCCGCAGATGCCGCCCGTCTTATGGGTGTTAATCATGAACCTGTCGCCCACCTCGTGGCCTGCGCTGCAGCTCTTCAGGATGCTCACTACCTCCGCCTCGTACACGGGTTCCTCAGACATAGCCATCAACCATGTATGAGCCGTCTAGCTTGAAAAACCCTGCCAAAGTTTTTTGGCTGTCGACGACCCAGATACACACATGACTCTAGACGACGTGTTGAAGGGGCCCGCCGACGGGTTCAAGGGGGTCCTGGGGGTTTCGGTCAAGCATCTCGGCACTGGCGAGTCGGCCAACCTGAACGGCGACACACTGTTCCCGACGGCCAGCGTCTTCAAGGTCCCGGTGCTGGTGGAGTTCTACAGGCAGGCGGAGCGGGGCGCCCTTAGCCCCGACCAGCAGGTGGTCCTCACGGAGCGGGACAAGGTTCCCGGGTCCGGCGTACTCAAGGAGCTGTCCGCGGGCCTGAGCGTCAGCCTCAGGGACCTGCTGAGCCTCATGATGATGGTGAGCGACAATACCGTCACCGACCTCATCGTGGGCAGGGTGGGCTTCGACGGCGTCAACGCCACGCTCGACGAGCTTGGACTTCACATGACTCGGGTCGTCAGGTACTGCAGGGAGATACTCTTCGACCTGGTCGGCGTCAACGACCTGCCCCTG
>Ga0163203_1000194_pt1 | contig 16048 bp, 10 predicted proteins | sample PL_2010_330m_FD_113534 | JGI IMG/M metagenome (GOLD analysis project Ga0163203, IMG submission 113534) | Freshwater microbial communities from Powell Lake, British Columbia, Canada to study Microbial Dark Matter (Phase II) - PL_2010_330m | ecosystem: Environmental > Aquatic > Freshwater > Lake ... | reverse complement strand
TGCAACAACCCGTTATGTAACCAATACCTGGCAAAGGGAGCAACCCCGGTAAAGCTTTCCGCCTGGGTTATCTCATTCTCATGATGAGGGAAAATAAGGTCTTGCCCGCCACCATGAATGTCAAAGCTATCTCCCAGATACCTCAACGCCATAGCGCTGCATTCTATATGCCACCCCGGCCTGCCTTCACCCCAGGGACTTGACCACGAAGGTTCCCCCGGCTTGGCTGCTTTCCACAAGGCAAAATCTAACGGGGATTCCTTCTCACCTTCTTCAGGGCTGCCTCTGGATATCATCTCATCTAAACTCTGGTGAGACAGTTTGCCGTAGTCAGGGAAACTCCTTACTCGAAAATAAACACTGCCCCCGGACTCATAGGCATAACCCTTGGTTATTAAACCCTGTATAACTTCAATTATCTTGGGTATTTCTTCAGTTGCCCGCGGGTAGACATCAGCTCGTTTTATATTTAAAGCATCCATATCCCTGAAATACTCAGAAATATATTTTTCAGCCAGTTCCAGCGCCGGCATTCCCAATTGCTGAGCTCGGTTTATTATCTTATCATCGATATCGGTAAAGTTCTGTACATACTTAACCTTATAGCCTTTGAATTCTAAATAACGCCTGATAACATCAAATACCACATAGCTCATAGCATGGCCAATGTGGCAATCATCATAAACAGTAACCCCACAGACATACATGGTTACCGTTTCTCCCTCAGGACGAAATTCCTCTTTCCGTCCCGACAGGGTATTAAATACTTTCATCCGTCGCCTCCGAAAGTGAAGCTTTAGCGGTTATCTCTGTCTCATCTACAACCTGAGCAACTCCCAACTTCTTCTCTAGCTCGGCTATCCTTTTTTCCAGGTTCTCAATCTTTTCCCCAACCGGGTCAGGCAATCTCTCCACCGTATCAGTATCAGGATTACGAATTTCAACTACCCGCCCTGGTACGCCAACAACAGTAGCATTGTGCGGCACTGAGGTTACCACCACAGAACCAGCACCAACTTTCACATTGTCACCGATGGTGATAGCTCCAATAAGCTTTGCTCCGGCACCAACAACTACATTGTTACCCAAAGTCGGATGGCGTTTCTTTTTCTGCAAGCTAGTGCCACCCAAAGTAACCCCCTGGTATAAAGCAACATTATCCTTAATCTCCGATGTCTCACCGATTACTACCCCCATGCCATGGTCAATGAAAAACCCTTCTCCAATCTTAGCCCCGGGGTGGATTTCGATCCCGGTGAAGAAGCGACCCACATGAGAAATCAGCCGAGGGAAAAAGGGGATATGCCAATTCCACAGAGTATGAGCCAGGCGGTGAAACTGTCGAGCGTGGAAGCCAGGGTAAACGAAAATAACTTCCCATGTATTTCTAACCGCCGGGTCATGCTCAAAAACCGCCCTTATATCCTTCTTAATATTTCTAATAAGCCGCATTAAGTCTCCCTTATAACAAAGTTTACCTTATTCTACTCCACCAAAGCTACGGCACAAGCAGCCATCCCCTCTCCCTTACCAACAAAACCTAAACCATCGGTGGTAGTTGCCTTAACCATCACCTGTCCTGAGGCAATCCCTAAAGTATGGCTAAGACGGCTGCACATGTCATCAATAAAAGGCGATAACTCAGGTTCCTGGGCAATAATAATAGCATCGATGTTCCCAACCTTAAAGCCCTTAGCCCTGAGTAGCTTATTAACCTCGTCCAGCAAAACTAAGCTGGAGATATCTTTGTATCCAGGGTCCTCTGATGGGAATTGATTGCCAATATCTTTAAGCCCGGCAGCACCAAGTAAGGCATCGATTATAGCATGAGTTAACACGTCAGCGTCACTATGCCCTGAGAGCCCTTTATCAAACGGAATCTCTATTCCACCCAGGACCAGGCTGCGTCCTGAAACTAGTGGATGCACATCATAACCAATCCCGACTCGCATTAGCTTGCCTATCCCTTATTATTAGTTCAGCCAGGGCCAAATCCTCAGGAGTAGTCACCTTTATATTATTATAAGACCCCATATAAAGCTTAACTTTGTATCCCAATCGCTCCACCAAACTGGCATCATCGGTGACCTCATCTCTTATTTGCGCATGGGCTCTGGTTATTATATCAAAGCGGAAAACTTGAGGCGTTTGCACCATCCACAATTGCTGGCGATGGAGTGTTTCTCTAACCATTCCATTATCATCGCCCAGTTTAATGGTATCCTTAACCGGGACTGCTGCCACCGCCGCTCCCGTCTCCCGGGCTGCTTCTAATCCATCATGAATCAAGTCCAAAGTTAAGAAAGGACGGGCACAATCATGGATAACTACCCAATCACAGCCCTCTAACTCTTTAAGGCCTCGTCTCACCGAATCTTGCCGTCGTTTACCACCAGGACACACCCCCACTACCTTAGACCAACCTCTTTCAGTAACTAAATTCTGCCCTGAGTCCAAATTGCTCTCATTTAGAACAATGACCACTTGATTAACTAGCTCACAATTCTGGCATACCTCTACTGGCCAGGCTAATAAAGGTTTGCTCGCCAAAGGCAAAAAAACTTTGTCTGCCCCCATCCGCTGGCTGCTGCCAGCCCCGACAATGACAGCTCCTGTATGCAAAAAGGCCTTTCTCACCACAATATCCTCACTTCTTCGGTGGCCTGACAAGTCCCAGACGGAGCGCTTCAGCTACAGTATTCGCCTTCTGAAACTCAACGCCCTTCACATTAAATGAAGGACTGGAGGAAATTCCAGGAATGAGGCAGCGCTTAAAACCCAACCTGGCTGCCTCAGCAATCCGTCTTTCCAGTTGGGACACAGCCCTAAGCTCGCCACTTAAACCTACCTCTCCCAGGGCTACGAGTCCCGGAGCAACCTGGAGGTCCCGGAAACTTGATGCAATTGCTAAAGCAATTCCCAGGTCAGCAGCCGGCTCGCTAATCTTTATGCCGCCGACAACGTTAGTCATAATATCTTGATTGGAAAGGTTGACTCCAGCACGCCTGGTAAGCACGGCAGCTACCAAAACTAAGCGACCAAAGTCCACCCCGTTAGCAACACGCCTCGGAGGGCCGAAATTAGCAATGGTGGTTAAAGCTTGAATCTCCACCAATAGAGGACGGCTTCCCTCAAGGGTGGGTACCACAGCCGACCCAACTGCTCCATTACAATGCGAGACTAAAAAGGCTTCAGATGGGTTAGCTACCTCTATTAAACCTGCGCCACTCATCTCAAAAACGCCCACTTCATTGGTGGAGCCAAAACGATTCTTTACGCTTCGTAGTATTCGGTAGCTACTAAAGGTCTCGCCTTCGAGATAAAGAACCGCATCGACAATATGCTCCAGCACCCTGGGACCAGCAATAGCCCCATCTTTGGTTACATGTCCAGTAATAAGAACTGGTATATCGGCTCGTTTCGCCCAGCGCATGAGCTTCATAGTACATTCGCGTATTTGGGAAATACTGCCCGGTGTCCCGGTTAATTCCTCAAGGCAAACGGCCTGGATAGAATCAATAACCGCCAAATTAGGCGACAATTCACCCAGGCGTCCCAAAATAATCTCCAAATTAGTCTCCGGAAGAATATAAAGTCTGTCACCTCCTACACCTAAGCGTTCTGACCTCAGCTTTACCTGGTGGGATGACTCCTCACCAGAAACATATACTACTGAGCCTCCTTTCTCAGCAACCGCTGAGGAAGCCTGAAGTAATAGAGTTGACTTGCCAATGCCAGGCTCACCGCCAACAAGAACCAGGGAGCCGAGCACTAAGCCTCCACCCAGAACTCGATTAAGCTCAGCCGAGGGCAAAACGAGGCGGGGATAAGTCTCAGCTTTCATCTGAGAAAGCTCCCGAGGGGTATTCTCCGCAGAATATAACCCTGCAGCTACGGGACTACGAGCAGCAACCACGGTCTGCACGAAAGTATTCCACTCCTGACAGCTAGGGCAACGCCCCAGCCATTTCGGGCTTTCCTTACCACACTGCTGGCAAATAAAAACAGTCTTAGATTTAGCTTTTTCCAAGCTACCAAACCTCGAATCGCCCCGTATTTTTGATAACCGTTAAATATTGCATTGTCCCCATCAAAGACTAAACTGCAAAATAGATTTGGAATATTAAAAAGGGCGGGGATTTATTGCTCTATACATAATCCCGCCCTAAATCAGGTCAGCCAACTTGGAATCCGGGCTTACAAGGCATAAATCAATCTTATGCTTTCCCCTCTCCCAATAAAGCTCCAGCAACAGGTCGAATTACAATTGCTTCGCCGTCACGGTCCACCTCCACAGTATCCCCGGGACGGAACTCACCACGGAGTAAGGCTTCAGAAAGCTTATCCTCAACCTCGTTTTGAATTACACGACGTAAAGGTCGTGCCCCAAAAGTTGGGTCATAACCCTTTTCACCCAGAAAATCCCTGGCAGCATCGGTGATTTCCAATTTCACATTCTTCTCGCTTAATGACTTAACCACCTCGTTGAGCATCAAGTCAACAATCTGGCGGATCTGTTCCTTGCTAAGGGAATGAAAAACAACTACGCCATCAATGCGGTTTAAAAACTCAGGACGGAACTTCTTCTTCATCTCCCCAAGCACCTTGTCCTTCATCTTTCCATATTCAGCCTGCCGATTTTTCTCTTCATCAGCATGAGTAGCAAACCCCAAAGTCATATCACGCTTTATGAGTTCAGCACCGATATTGCTGGTCATAACAATAATACTATTGCGAAAATCAATCCGGCGCCCTTTAGCATCGGTCAAGTGGCCATCGTCAAAAATCTGGAGCAATATATTAAAGACATCATCATGGGCCTTCTCAATCTCGTCAAGGAGAATAACACAGTAAGAATTCCGCCTCACAGCCTCAGTTAATTGCCCGCCTTCATCATAACCTACATATCCTGGGGGAGCACCAACTAGCCGGGACACATTGTGCCGTTCCATAAACTCAGACATATCGAGCCTGACCAGGGAATCTTCTGTACCGAACATAAACTCGGCTAGGGTTCTCACGAGCTCAGTTTTGCCTACCCCTGTCGGCCCAAGAAAAATAAAGCTGCCAATAGGATGGCGAACATCCTTTAATCCAGCACGGGCTCGCCTTACTGCCTTAGACACAGTAGTTATAGCCTCATCTTGACCAATAATTCGGTGGTGTAAAGCCTCTTCCATTTGCAGAAGGCGACTAGATTCATCAGTGGTCAAGCGTACCACAGGAATCCCAGTCCACATGCCGACTACCTCAGCCATATCTTCTTCGGTTACCACGGGCTTATCCTGCTTCTGCTCCTCTTTCCACTCCTGCTCCATGCTTTTCATTTTCTTCATCAACTGGACTTCCCGGTCACGCAGCTCCGCACCATACTCATATTGCTGAGAAGCTATGGCATCCTCTTTATCCTTACGCACGCTTTCCAAAGCTCGTCTCGCTTCAGTTAAACTAATAGGCGCAACACCACGCTTAATACGTACCCTCGAGGCAGCCTCATCCATCAAATCGATAGCCTTGTCTGGTAAAAATCGGTCTGGTATATACCTGGCTGCCAGAGAAGTCGCAACCTGTAACGCCTCATCACTTATGATTAAGTGATGATACTCTTCATAGCGCTCCTTGACACCTCGCAGAATTTCCAGGGTTTCCTCTACAGTTGGTTCAGCCACCTGGACCGGCTGAAAACGGCGCTCCAATGCAGCATCTTTCTCAACATACTTGCGATAATCATCGAAGGTGGTAGCACCAATACACTGAATCTCACCACGGGACAGCGATGGTTTCAAGATATTGGAGGCATCAACAGCACCTTCAGCAGCACCAGCACCAACAATAGTATGTAATTCATCAATAAAAATTACACAATTGCCAGCATTTTTTATCTCGTCAATAACCTTCTTCAATCTCTCCTCAAATTCACCACGATATTTTGTGCCAGCTACTAACGAACCTACATCTAAAGTTACTACCCTTTTGCCTTGCAACGTCTCAGGAACTTCGCCCGACACGATTCGGTGTGCCAAACCCTCTACAACCGCTGTTTTGCCAACACCCGGTTCACCTATAAGTGCTGGATTATTTTTAGTACGACGACTAAGTATCTGAATCACTCGCTCAATCTCTTTATCGCGGTCAATGACAGGATCGAGCTTGCCAGCTCGAGCTGCAGAGGTTAAATCAATACCAAGTTGGTCCAAAACTGGTGTTCGAGCCGTACCTCGAGCAGCAGCATGGGGCTGAGATGCACCTTGGCTTAGAAGGGTGTCGATCTCAGTTTGTACTCGCTCTAGTGTAATACCAAAGCTCTCCAAAACTCCGACGGCTGCTCCCTCACGTTCACGTAGCAGGCCTAATAAAAGATGCTCAGTGCCAATGTAATTATGGTTAAGACGGCGTGCCTCATCCACTGCAAGCTCAATAACCCTCTTTGCCCGAGGGGTAAGCCCAACTTCACCGATGCTCGCTCTTTCTCCCCGCCCTATCACAAACTCCACCGCTGCCCGTATCTTGCTTGCTGACACACCTAAGTTATTTAAAACCTTACTAGCTACACCTTCCTCTTCAGCTACCAAGCCCAGCAATATATGCTCAGTATCAATATAATTGTGCCCAAAATGCTGGGCTTCTTCCTGCGCTCGGGTCAGAGATCGGCGAGCCCGCTCTGAAAACTTCTCAAACCTGCTAGCCATATTTACCCCCAGTCTTTACATCCTCTACTAGCTTCAATCTATCTCCACACATTTAAATCACGTAATATCCAGCTTGCTAAATCAAAACACTTATGAAATTCTGTACACTACAACGAGCCTGGCTCTACCAGGTTCTTAAAAGCCTCTGGCAGTGGCATATTTTCCCAAAGAGTTGCCCCCCTAGTATCGTCTGCGCTGAGGCGTTTCACTTCCGTGTTCGGGATGTGAACGGGTGGTTCCACCTCGCTCTAACCACCAGAGGATTAGAATTGAACTATAATACAGGCTACTACTAAATATACAACCAAAAATATTTTTTGTCAATTAAAGCCGCACATTTGACGGCAATAGCCGCTAATGCTATCCTTAAAACAAAGATTTTAGCTTACTGAGGTGACAAAGTGAATTACGGACGTGAATTACTTAAGGGCAATACTGACTCCTTGCTTCTTTGGCTAATTAATTACCAGCCAATGTATGGTTACCAAATCATAAAAGAACTAGAAAAAAGGAGCAACGGCTATTTTCAGTTCAAGGAAGGCACTCTTTATCCGGCTCTTCACCGTCTGGAGAAAGCTGGGGTTATCCAAGGTAAATGGCAAAGATTACCAACCGGGCAGGAAAGACGCTATTACTATATAACACAAAAGGGGCAGAAAGCCTTGACTGAGAGATTAACGGTATGGCAAAATTTTTCTGCTGCCATGGACTTAGTTATACAACCAGCAAGTGGCTAACAGGACAATGACAACCCAGTTAAACTACCTGGACAGGTTCAAAGGTTACCTGAGGCTTGATCCTACAACTGAAAGCGATGTGATGCGAGAACTCCAAGCACACCTCGAGGATAAAAGCCAGGAATTAAGAGAATCTGGGCTATCTGAAGAAGATGTAAGCGGACTTGCGGCACAGCTTCTGGGCTCTCCCCAACTTATTGCTCGGCAAATATATGAAGTATACAGCCAGGGCAGCTGGCGGCAAGCTCTATTTGCCGCTTTACCCCATCTTCTGATTGCCGCACTCTTCGCTTTGCACTGCTGGCAAAGCGCAACCTGGTTAGCAGGTATTTTAATCGCAGTCATTGGTGTCGTTATCTACGGCTGGTGTCACAGCAAACCAATATGGCTATTCCCCTGGCTAGGTTATTGCCTGATGCCAGTAATAGCTATTGGTATTCTATTGATTTACTTACCTGGTGGCTGGACATGGTTTGCAGCTGTTGCCTACGCCCCTCTAGCCATAATTGTCCTAGCTTTGCTAACCAAACAAATTATAAAAAAGGACTGGTTGTTTGCATCATTAATGTTGCTTCCTATTCCTATAGTGTTAAGCTGGATATTAACGTTAGGAATAGGGGAAAGGCTCCCGTGGTATGAACATCTTTATGGGATTGCTCCATGGATCGCTTTGAGTTTCATGGCATTGGCAGTAACTGTGGCAATTTTCATTCGTATCAGACAACGCTGGGCTAAAGCTAGCGCTCTGTTAACCCTTGAAATTCTAGTTTTGGCAATAGTAGCTTCAGCTACCGAGAATGCCATCAATTTCTGGACTTGGCTACTTCTAATTTTGCTGTCCTTGTTTCTTTTTCTTGGGCCGGCATTGATAGAACGCAGGATAAGAGAAAGTTAATTGCAACTCGCTAAAACTGGACGGATAAACCAGATTTTGCACTTCTTATCAACTAAACCAATCATCAAAACCAAAAACCTAAGAAAGAAAAGGACTATTTTCACCTCCAGCTTCCCTTTTTTGCCTGTCTAGCCTCTTTTTCCATCGCCTCTAAATAGACCTGATATTTAACATCAGGTAGATAAGCTTTAGCACAAGCATAGCCCTGTCTTACCATCTCGGCATTAACAAAGGTGCCGTCAACATAAACATAGCGTAGCAGCCTTCCATATTTATCTTTATTTGAAATGTCTTTCTCCAACCTAACCTTTTTGCCTTCCACTAGTTCCTCATTTGCCTGCTTTGCTTCTAAGTAGTAGGACTCATCCTTCTCCGGAGCATCAATGCCAACATAACGCACATGATAACCACCCTCAATGACAATAGTATCGCCATCAATAACCTGAGTTACTTTAGCCACCCCAGGTGGCTGTTGGCAAGCTAGTAGCAGCAAAGTAGTCAAGAGAAGCAAGATAATAATTTTACTTCTAGGGCTCATCATACTTCCAGCTTAACACATCTTTCCTACCAGCTGTAAATGCACTATGGTGCTGGGGGCAATAAAGGGTAAGCTTTTCCAGCAGGCAATAGCTCTGTCAACACATCGGCTTTAAATCGTGGCCTAAAGCCCCCTGGTCTCAACGACAACTTGCCATGGAAGCAGCACAACGCACACAAAGAGGAAAAGACTTCCGATAACCTTTACCACAAGTTTGCCTGAGATGACTGTCCTTTTTTATAAGCAACCCCTAAGTGTTCACAGGCAAGTCTAGTAGCTACTCTACCTCGAGGTGTCCGGTCCAGGAACCCTAGTTGAAGGAGGTAAGGTTCATAAACGTCCATTATAGTATCTGCTTCCTCATTGATAGAAGCAGCAATAGTATCAAGACCAACTGGCCCGCCATCAAACTTTTCAATTATAGTATGCAGAACCTTATGGTCTATCTCATCCAAACCAAGGTGGTCAATCTCCAGCTTAGAAAGCGCCTCAATGGCCACAGATTCGGTAACCACTCCGTTTGCCATCACCTGAGCATAGTCACGCACTCGTCTTAGAAGTCGATTAGCTACCCGTGGTGTTCCTCGAGCCCGGCAGGCAATCTGGCTAAAACCAGCTTCCTTTACCTCTATACTAAGAATACTTGATGAGCGTCTTAATATTGTCTCTATGGCCAGTTCATCATAGAAATCAAGACGATAAGTAGCACCAAATCTGTCTCTCAAAGGAGAACTCATTAAAGCATAGCGGGTAGTAGCTCCAATCAGGGTAAAACGAGGTAGCTTTAAGCGCAGACTTCTGGCTCCCGGGCCTTTACCAAGAACTATATCTATAGCAAAATCTTCCATTGCCGGATAAAGAATTTCTTCTACCACTCGGCTAAGTCGATGAATCTCATCAATAAAAAGGATATCACCTCTTTGCAGGTTAGTTAAGATAGCTGCCAAGTCCCCCGGACGCTCTATTGCTGGACCCGAGCTAACTTTAATATTGACCCCCATTTCAACAGCGATAATATAGGCTAATGTAGTTTTTCCTAAGCCAGGTGGCCCGTAAAGGAGAACATGGTCTAATGCCTCTCCACGTTTTTGAGCAGCAACAATAGCTATTTCAAGGTTACCTTTGACCTTATCTTGCCCGATAAAATCAATCAGGTGCTTTGGCCGAAGGTTAGAATCCAGAGAAACATCCTCAGTGCTGGGCTTACCCGATATTATCCGTGTTGCTACCTCTCTATCTCGCATCGTTAAAAAACCAAATAAAACTTACTAAAATTATATCACAACCCAGTGCTAGCAAATAAAAGCTGATGACAATTAACAGAAGAATCCCCGCCATGTGGCGGGGATTCTTCTAACCTCAGCTTCAATTTTGAATATAGTTAAATTTCCTCAACTCTAGTTCAACTAAGCGATACTTCCGGGGGTGCTTCCCCCAGCAACATCGAGGTATCTAGCTGCGGGGTCACCTCTTCAGTTTCCTCAGTCTCAGTCAAGGATAAAACCTGAGATGGAATAAGCCTGCCGATAATCACATTCTCCTTTAAGCCAAGAAGCTTGTCTGTTTTTCCCCAAATTGACGCCTTAGCAAGCACTCGAGTGGTCTCTTGGAAAGAGGCTGCAGCTAACCAACTATCTGTCGCCAATGAAGCCCGGGTAATACCGAGTAGGACAGTCTGGGCAGTAGCTGGCTCACCTCCTTCAGCTAACACCTTAGCATTTATGCTCTCGTAGTCGAAGCGGTCAATTAAGTCACCAGATAGAAGCTCTGTATCACCGGGGGATTCGACACGTACTCGCCTGAGCATCTGGCGGGTAATAATTTCAATATGTTTGTCGTTTATATTTACCCCCTGCGACCGATAGACCTTCTGCACTTCCTCAACCAGGTGTCGCTGTACTGCTTCTCTCCCCATAATGCGCAGAATATCTTGAGGATCGACAGCCCCATCAATAAGTTGGCCCCCGGCTTTCACCTTATCGCCTGATTCAATGCGAATATGATTTCCAGACGGGACTATATATTCTCGCTCTTCCCTTTCCTCATACCGAATATAAAAATGTCCGTCCTCAATAACTACACTACCAGCAACTCTAGCTATCACCGGGTGTTCTTCAACAACGGCTAACTTTTGGTCTGGAGCTGACTCATCAGACGACGATGATACCGAAGTAGCAAGTCTTGTTCCAGCCTCGACCCATTCCCCATTGCCTACAAGCACCTCGGTTTCTGGCGGCAAGGGATATTCATCCAGATAGGATTCAGAACTGGTAACTCTAATTCTTCGTACTTCCTGAGTATCAATCACCTCAGCAGTGCCATCGATTTCACAAACAATGGCCACTCCTTTCGGCACTCTAGCCTCAAATAATTCCTCTACTCGAGGTAAACCACTGGTGATATCAAGCCCAGCCACACCACCTGTATGGAAAGTGCGCAATGTTAGCTGAGTGCCCGGCTCTCCAATACTTTGAGCAGCAATAATACCTACAGCAACACTAGGTTGTATTAACCCTCTTCTAGCAAGGTCACGTCCGTAACAGTATTGGCAGATGCCCCGTCGGGAATGACAACAAAGGGGCGACCTCACATATACTTGGGTAATGCCAGCCTCGGTAATCCGCCTCGCCTTTTCCTCATCAATCTCTTCATTTCTACAGACAATGAGCTCACCAGTGGCTGGATCGCTAATGTCGGCTGCAGCTAAACGACCAACCAAACGATCATAGAGGGACGCTAACAATCCCTTCTCCCCCTTCTCAAACAGCCAAATACCCTCTTCGGTGCCACAATCTTCTTGAGATATAATCAAATCTTGAGCCACATCAACAAGGCGGCGGGTAAGATAACCAGCATCTGAAGTCCTCAAAGCAGTATCAGCCAATCCCTTACGAGCACCATGAGTGGACATGAAATACTCCATTACGGAGAGTCCTTCGCGAAGGCTCGATTTAATAGGGAACTCAATTATCCTCCCTGACGGATCGGTCATTAAACCTCGCATACCAGCCATTTGCCTAATCTGCGAAATATTTCCTTTCGCTCCCGAGGTTGCCATCATATAGAGTCCACCATAGCGGTCTAACGATTGAGAAATAGTCTCTGTAATTTTATCTGTAGTCTCTGTCCAAACTTGAATAACACTGTTATAGCGCTCGTCGTCGGTGATTAGCCCCCGCTTAAACTGGCTTTCAATAACCGCGACTTTCTCATCGCCTTCTTCAAGCAGCTTTGCTTTATTTCGGGGCACCTCAACATCACTTGAAGCAATAGTGGTACCCGACTTGGTAGCATACTCAAAGCCTAGCTGCTTAAGATTGTCAAGCATAACAGCAACAGAAGCATCCCCTAACAAACGGTGGCAGTCTGACACTAAACGCTTCAAATCAGCTTTGCCCATCGTTTGATTACAAAATCGAAACTCAGGAGGTAAAACATCGTTAAATAAAATCCGACCAACGCTAGTCTTTAATCTCTGCGCACCCACATCCTCAGCTCTCACCTCTATTTCAGCATCTAAGCTGACAACTCCCAACTCATAGGCCAGCTTAGCCTCTTCAAAATCACTGAAAAGCAGCCCTTCGCCCTTAGCCTTAGGCCTGATATTAGTAAGATAATAACAACCCAGAACAATATCCAAGGTGGGTGTCATCACCGGCTCACCACAACTCGGCAGTAACATGTTATGGGTGCTAATCATTTGTTCTCTGGCTTCTCTCACCGCTGCCCGGGAAAGCGGTACATGAACTGCCATTTGGTCGCCATCAAAGTCAGCATTAAAAGCAGTACATGCTAAAGGATGAAATTGGATGGCACTGCCATCAATAAGCACAGGCTCAAAAGCCTGAATACTTAGTCGGTGCAATGTCGGCGCACGGTTAAGTAACACCGGACGTTCTTTAACCACCTCTGCCAGAATATCCCACACCTCGGGTCTAGCTCTCTCCACCTGTCTTCGAGCACTCTTGATATTATGAGCATAACCTTGCTCGATCAGGCGATGCATAACAAAAGGCTTGAACAGTTCCAAGGCCATATGCTTAGGCAGGCCACACTGGTGGAGTTTCAATTCAGGCCCAACAACAATAACTGAACGACCACTATAGTCGACTCGCTTCCCTAAAAGGTTTTGGCGAAAACGACCTTGCTTGCCCCTAAGCATATCAGACAGTGATTTTAATTTACGGTTGCTACCAACTGTAGGCACTCGTCCCTTTCGCCCATTGTCAATAAGCGAATCAACAGCCTCTTGGAGCATACGTTTCTCATTGCAGATGATAATCTCCGGAGCTCCCAAATCGATTAGCCGGCGGAGGCGATTATTGCGATTAATTACCCGTCGGTAAAGGTCGTTAAGATCACTGGTAGCAAATCGGCCGCCGTCCAATTGGACTATAGGGCGAAGCTCTGGAGGTAACACTGGAAGCACAGTCACTATCATCCACTCAGGCTTATTGCCACTGCGCCAAAAAGCCTCAACTACCCGCAATCGCTTGCTAGCTTTCTTACGACGTTGCCCTGAACTGGATCGAACCTCTTCAATAAGTTCACGGCGTAGCTTCTCAGGATCAATATCCTTATCCTGGAGAATGCGTAAAATAGCTTCAGCCCCCATGCCAGCTTCAAAAAAATCGCCGTATCCCCGTCTAAATTCTCGGTATTGACTCTCACTAATAAGCCTTCGTGGCTGGATGTCTTCTATAGCTGCTATCTTCGCCTGTATTTCATCCCGAAGCCCAGCTTTTTCATCAAGGAACCCGCGCCTCAATTCATTTGCTCTCTCCAAAGTCTCCTGCTTCAGATGCGATTGGGCTTCCGCTTCCACCTCCGCAACTTGATTCTCCATCACCTGCTCTCGTTCGGCAGTTTGCTCAGAGAGCTTATCTTTAAGTTGCTTAATTATCCCCTGGCGCGCTGCTTCATCAACCGAAATAATAATATACCGTGCGAAGTAAAGGACTCGCTCTAAGTTCCGGGGAGAAATATCAAGAAGCAACGCTAGTCGACTGGGCACTCCTTTAGCATACCAAATATGAGCTACAGGAGTAGCCAACTCGATATGGCCCATACGCGTCCGGCGTACTCTAGAATGCTCTACCGTAACTCCACATCTATCACAGGTAACGCCCCGATAGCGTATCTTTTTATACTTTCCACAATAACATTCGTAATTTTTGGTTGGCCCAAAGATCCTTTCGCAAAAAAGCCCGTCCTTTTCTGGCCTTAGGGTTCGATAATTGATTGTTTCCGGCTCAGTTACCTCGCCATAAGACCAGCTTCTAATCTGCTCTGGTGAAGCAAGCGAAATACGGATGGCATTAAAATCATTAACCTCAATCATCTTTTTCCCTCAGCTCAAAGCCTCGTATCTAGTCCCGATTTTCTTCCTCTCTTCAAGAAAGCTTATCATTTCTTCTTCTTCATTAAGTAGCTCAACAGCTAGCCCCAAGCTACGCAATTCCATAAACAGAACCTTAAAAGATTCAGGGACACCTGGACGAAGTACATCTTCACCTTTAACAAGAGATTCATAAGCTTTAGCTCGACCAGCTACATCATCTGATTTCACAGTAAGAAGTTCCTGAAGCATATGACTAGCACCGTAAGCTTCTAGCGCCCACACTTCCATCTCGCCGAAGCGCTGCCCTCCAAATTGAGCCTTACCACCAAGGGGTTGCTGGGTTATTAGAGAATAAGGACCGGTAGACCGGGCATGTACCTTGTCATCAACAAGATGAATAAGCTTCATCATGTAGATATTGCCTACAGTTACTGGTTGATCAAATGGCTCACCGGTTCGTCCATCACGAAGACTCATTCTGCCGAAGATAGGTGGTACTTGTTTTTGCTCAAGATAGACCTTCTCTACAATATCATCTACCTCCTCATCTTTAAGACCAGAAGCCTCTATTCCCAAACTATCAAGCCATAAGCGAAGGCAAACTTTTCTCGCCTCCCCTGGATAACGATCATCGAATACTTGCTCCGCATTATAATCATGCTCAGTAAGCCAAGCCTTCAGCCGAGCGAGTTCAGTAGTAGTGAATTTGCCATCTTCGGCTGAGTCAATTATGCCTGACTGCCCAGCTATCCAAGCCCTGGCTAGAGCATCCTCAATGGCAGTGTTATCAGCTCCATCAAAGATCGGATTAAGCATTTTAATACCCAGTGTTTCAGCGGCCCAGCCTAAGTGCGTCTCTAGAATTTGCCCGATATTCATGCGTGATGGAACACCAATAGGGTTAAGAATTATATCCACCGGTCTACCATCAGGTAAGAAAGGCATATCATTCTCAGGCACAATGCATGAGATAACGCCCTTGTTTCCATGTCTACCTGCCATTTTGTCTCCCACGGAGATTTTTCGTCTCTGTGCAATCCACACTCGCACTAGTCGACTTACACCTGCAGGCAGGTCACTATAATTATCACGAGAGAAAATTTTAACATCAATCACCTTCCCCCATTCACCATGTGGCACTCTGAGAGAGCTATCCTTTACCTCACGGGCTTTCTCGCCAAAGATAGCTCTCAGTAATTTCTCCTCAGCAGTTAGCTCGGTTTCCCCCTTTGGACTGATTTTGCCCACTAAGATGGACCCCGGACCAACTTCAGCACCTATGCGAACGATGCCAAATTCATCCAGATCACGCAGGCTCTCTTCACCCACATTAGGTATATCTCTAGTAATCTCCTCTGAGCCAAGCTTGGTCTCGCGAGCTTCTATTTCACACTTCTCAATATGAACAGAGCAGAACTTATCGTCTTTAACTAGTTTCTCACTGAGGATAACAGCATCTTCAAAATTATATCCTCGCCAACTCATAAAAGCACAAAGGACGTTTTGTCCCAAGGCAAGCTCGCCTTGATCTGTTGCCGAACTATCAGCTATAACCTGCCCCTTTTTAACCTTGTCACTTTTAGACACTCTAGGACGCTGGTTAATACACGTCCCTTGATTAGTTCGGACGAATTTCATTAATGGATAGACACACTCATCTCCATCCACCTCTTTAACCGTCACTTGGGTACTGGTAACTGAGACAACTTCACCTTCCTCTCGGGCAAATACAACCTGCCCGCTATACCTCGCCACTTCCTTCTCCATCCCAGTAGCTATTAATGGGGATTCAGGACAAAGTAAAGGCACAGCTTGACGCTGCATGTTCGATCCCATTAGAGCTCTGTT
>Ga0163203_1000193_pt1 | contig 16077 bp, 14 predicted proteins | sample PL_2010_330m_FD_113534 | JGI IMG/M metagenome (GOLD analysis project Ga0163203, IMG submission 113534) | Freshwater microbial communities from Powell Lake, British Columbia, Canada to study Microbial Dark Matter (Phase II) - PL_2010_330m | ecosystem: Environmental > Aquatic > Freshwater > Lake ... | reverse complement strand
GGTCTAAAATTGGTGGCAAACTTGCAATTCGGATAATTACTGCAGCCATAAAAGACACGCCTCTTTTTACTGAGCCTCTCCACCATCTCACTGCCACACTCGGGACAATTAACGCCGAGCTTAACCTGATAGGACTTAGTATGTTTACACTCGGGGTAACCGCTACAGGCTAAGAACTTACCATAACGCCCGGTCTTGATTACCAGTGGCTTACCACATTCAGGGCAGACTTCCTCGGTTATTTCGTCGGCTAACTTGACCTTCTCCATAAACTGAAAGGCATTCTGGAGGCTTTTCTCAAAAGGGGTGTAAAAATCCTGAACCACATGCACCCAGTCCCTATTTTCACTGGCTACCTCATCCAGTTCCTCTTCCATGCGGGCGGTGAACTTAATGTCAACGATGTCGGGGAAATATTGGCCAAGTAGGTCATTGACCACAAAACCCAGCTCGGTGGGCTGAAAAGTTCCTTTAGTCCTGGTAACATATTCCCGCTCCTGAATGGTGGACAGGGTGGGGGCATAGGTGCTGGGGCGCCCGATACCCCACTGCTCCAGCATCTTAATCAGGGTGGCTTCAGTAAAATGGGGTGGGGGCTGGGTAAAGTGCTGCTCCGGGAAAAGCTTAATAAGCTTGAGCTCATCACCTTTCTCCAGCCCGGGGAGTAGGGGACTTTTCTTTCCTTCTGCCTCGTCTTTCCCCTCGGTATAAAGGATAGTAAACCCGGGGAACGTGCTTACCGAGCTGGAAGCTCGGAAAAGATAATCAGTCCTGGAGTCTGGGCATCTGGCTTTAATATCAACGGTAGTGGTATCAAATAAAGCCGCCGACATCTGGCTGGCTACCATCCGTTTCCAGATGAGCTCATAGAGCTTAAACTGGTCAGCAGTAAGGTATGGTTTAATTAGAGACGGCTCTCGCCTGACCTTAGTGGGACGAATAGCCTCGTGGGCTTCCTGTGCCCCTTTCACACTCCTGATGAAGGAACGGGCGTGCGGCGGCACAAATTGAGCGCCATACTTATCACTAATAAATTCTCTAACTTCAACTATGGCAGAACGGGCTACCCGGGTGGAGTCAGTGCGCATATAGGTAATAAGCCCTACGCTTCCCTCGTCACCTATAGGCAGACCCTCATAAAGCTGCTGGGCAATACGCATAGTATACTTAGCGGAGAAGCGAAGCTTGCGCCAGGCTTCCTGCTGTAGACTGCTGGTGATAAACGGTGGGGCGGGGGGACGGGTTACCTTTTTCGTTTTTACTTTGGCAACGCTGTAGCCAGCCGGCCTGAGTTCATCACTAATCTCAACCGCTTCTTTCTGATTGTGAATATCCAGCTTGGTGCCATCAATACGCCCAACCAGCATAGCCCGGAAGGTGACTACCCCGGCAGCGGGTATTTTCTTGGTTAGCTCAGCCTCGATAGTCCAGTACTCAACCGGGATAAACTGCTGAATTTCTCGCTCGCGGTCAACAATAATCCTTAAGGCTACCGACTGAACCCTACCCGCCGACAGACCTCTCCTCACCTTCTGCCACAGCAATGGGCTAATCTTATACCCGACCAGCCTATCCAGGATGCGTCGGGCTTGCTGGGCATTGACCAATCGCATATCTATAGAGCGGGGGTGGCTAAAGGCACGCTTGATAGCCTCATCGGTTATCTCGTGAAAGACGACCCGGCGGTAGGGTGTCTTGTCCGATTTAGTTACCTCAGCCAGATGCCAGGAGATGGCTTCTCCCTCACGGTCGGGGTCGGTGGCTAGATATACCGTGGAGGCAGTTTTAACTGCTTTTTTAAGCTCGCCCACGAGCTTACTTTTCGCTCTGGGCACCACATACTTAGGCGCAAAGCCGTTTTCTATATCTACGCCTAACTGGCTCCTGGGCAGGTCCCTTATATGACCCAAAGAGGCTTTAAGGCTATAGCCCTTACCTAAAATTTTGCCCAGCGTCCTGGCCTTAGCCGGTGACTCCACTATAACCAGATTTTTCTTCATAATCGCTAATCTACCTTCACCCTGTATTCTGCCCTCACCTCCCGAGCCAGGACATAACTCATTGTCCCTACCTGCTTTACCAAGCCCTTAAGCTCCATCATAGCCAGAGTACTGCTGACCGTTGATATCGGCAGACTGCTTGAGCGGCAGACCTCATCAATATGGGTAGGCTCGGCGGATAGTTTTTTTAGTAACAAGGACTCGGTGTCAGAAGTCGGAATGACCTCTTTCATTTCTATCTGGTGGGCTACCGCCGTCAGGTTCAATTCCTCTAAAATATCAGTATAGTCACGGACTAGCTTGGCACCTTCCTGAATAAGGTGATTGGTACCGTTACTGACTGGCGACAGGATGCTACCCGGAATAGCAAACACCTCTCTATTTTGCTCCAGTGCCAGATGAGCGGTAATCATAGCCCCACTAGTATCGCCAGCTTCAATAATTAGAACCCCCAGGCTCAGTCCACTCATAATGCGATTACGACGAGGAAAGTTCTCTGCCTTGGGTCTGGTACCTAAAGGATACTCGCTTATCAAAGCTCCCTGCCGAATAATACGGCGAGCCAGCTCAGCATTCTCGCTGGGGTAAACAGTATCAAGCCCGCAGGCAAATACGGCAAGGCTCCTGCCGCCGGCATCCAGGGCGCTACGGTGGGCTACGGAATCAATCCCTTTAGCCAGACCACTGACAATAGTGATTTTGCTTTGCGTCAGGTCAGCCACTATTTCCTCGGTTACCTGCCTCCCGTAAACAGTAGCCCGGCGGGTACCAACCACTGCCAGGCACCATTCATCCTCGGGAAGCAGGGAACCCCTGACATAAAGTATCGGTGGATAATCATATATCTCCTTGAGCCGAGCTGGATAATCGGGGTCATGCCAGGTAAATACCTTCACCCCATAGCGGTCCAGCTTTTCCATCTCGGCTTCCAGAGAGAGCTTGGGTCGCCAAGAGGTAATGGCACGTATTGAGTTGCTATCCAGACCGGCGTGCTTTAAATCAGTCGGGGCCGCCTTCCAGGCATTCTCTAGATTACCAAAGTAATTCTCAAGCTGGGTTAGTTTAACTCGGCCGATGCCAGGAATGATGCTAAAGCCAACCCAATATTTAATGTCTTTATTACTCGCTTTCACGGCAATGCCATTCTAGCATAGAGGCGAACTACTGACAATTAGGGAATTATCTACCTCACCCCCTTAATCCCCCTCTCCTTCAAAGGAGAGGGGGAGAATAATTGTTGAAGGGGCTTCGCCCCTTCAAACTGCCCTTTTGTCTTTATGTATGGAAAGCCTATTTAATTGGGGAGTTGAAGAGGGACGTTAGTCCCTCTTATAAAAATAAATTCCCCCTCCCTTATCAAGGGAGGGGGATAAAGGGGGAGGGTTACCAAATCAAACTTCTCAAAGGGGTAAGTTTACTCAGTATTAAATGGGAAAACAGTGGCGGAGAGGGTGGGATTCGAACCCACGGTAGCCAAAGGCTACACGCGCTCTCCAGGCGCGCCTGATAGGCCACTCCAGCACCTCTCCGCATAAAAGCTATCAAGACTTAAGGTCTACTAGCTCTCCAATTTCGTATTATCTCACTATTATCTAATATTGCTTTTCCTATTTGACGAGTAGTTTCATCTATGTGTAGGGTATCAAAGCTGCTAGAAGACACTTTAAGAAACTTCTCCCTAGCTGAATCTAGAGCCAGCTTACCTTTTTCTCTACTCTTCTTTCTCGGACAAACGTATATCATAGGATATGGAGCCGTTTTTGCAGGGGGAATAATGTCGACAAGGAAGCTATCGCTCTTAAACTCTAGCTTCATCTTTAACCTCCAATGTCTTAGTATATCACGGCGGAGAGGGTGGGATTCGAACCCACGCTCCGCTAAACACGGAGACCGCTTTTCGAGAGCGGCACCATAAACCACTCGGACACCTCTCCCAGCTTCAAATTATACCTCAAAACCTCTTCTGTCAGCAATTTTGCCAATGTTGATTCGCCTTTGTAGCTCACAGGGTACTGCTTTTGACTCTATATGCGCAATCTAGGTATGTGCTAAAATGGAAGTTGTTAAGTGTCTAGGTAAGAGCTATGAATGAATCAGACATAGTTATTAATTTTACCATTTTGCTGGGAGCGGCTTTGGTTGGCGGGATGATAGCCCATCGGCTGAGGCAGCCGGTGATATTGGGTTACCTCGTCATTGGGGCGATTGTTGGTCCTCATACCTTTGGCTTTGTGAATGATTTGGAATTGATTGAGGCGGCGGCAACTATAGGCGTTGCCTTATTGATGTTTACCTTAGGACTGGAGGTCTCTTTTGCTCAGTTAAGACAGGTGGGTAGGGTAGGGCTGTGGGGTGGCATGGCTGAGATCCTGATTACTTTTGGTTTAGGCGTAATATTGGCTAGTACCTGGTTGGGGTGGTCTTTATCCCAGGCTATTTTATTCGGGCTGGTTATCTCTCTCAGTAGCACGATGGTTTGCCTCAAAATATTGATGGAGCGGGGCGAACTGGATTCTATGCACGGACGGATTATGCTTGCTATTCTTATCCTCCAGGATATTAGCGTGGTCTTAATGATAATAGTCATACCTATACTGGGCGGGGCAGAGCAAAATTTGCCTCTTGCGCTAGCTATTACCATAGGGAAAGCCATCCTTTTTATCGGAATAACAATTGTGTCAGGAGTGTGGCTGCTTCCCTGGTTGATGGGCAGGGTTGGTGGAGTCCGGTCTCGGGAGCTATTTCTGCTAACGATTCTGGTTTTGTGTTTAGGGGCGGCTCTGGGCACTCAATTTTTCGGACTTTCAGTGGTCTTTGGTGCCTTTTTAATTGGTTTGGTGCTCCGTGAAACAAGGTTTGTCCACCAAGCCTTGGCTGAAATTACCCCGTTACGGGACATTTTCGCCGCTCTATTCTTTGTCTCTTTGGGCATGCTGCTAGACCCGAGGTTTATAGTTGACCACTGGTGGTTAGTATTAACAACCGTAGTTTTTATTGTCTTTATGAAATTCCTAGTTGTTAGTGGCATCGTTCGGTTCTTTGGTTACAGCGGAGGTGTAGCGCTTCTGGCCGGTGCCGGTCTTTTTCAAATTGGAGAGTTCGGCTTCATTCTAGCCAAGGGAGGAGTCAGTGCGGGTATCATCTCTGCCGATTCTTATTCCTTGATCATTGCCTGTGCCGTAATCACCATGCTATTGACATCCCTATCTATGGGTCTGGTCTCCCGGTTATACACTAAGCTAGCCGTGGTGCCAAAAGGTAGAGCACCAGAAGCTGAGGTTGTTTCTCCTTTGCTTGCGCCTGAGCCAGTTGAGCCGGTGAACCAAGTGGTCATTGCTGGCTTCGGTAGGGTCGGGCAAAATATTGCTCAAGGTTTGCGAGATACTCACATACCTTACAGTGTTATTGAGATTGACCCCGAAATTATTTCTGAGTTGCGGTGTGGTGGGATAGCCTGCATCTATGGGGATGCCAGCAATACCCATGTCCTTTCTCAAGTGAACCTAACTCAAGCCAAGGTATTAGTGGTTACCTTTCCCGACCCGTTAGCCTCGGTGGCTACGGTAAAGGCTGCCCTGAGGATCAATCCCAAGCTCAAAGTTGTGGCACGGGTTTCCCGGACGAGAGAAGCTGATTTGCTCAAAAAAATGGAAGTGGTGGAGCTAATAAATCCAGAGTACGAAGCCAGCTTTGAATTTCTAGCCAGAATCTTGGCTGTCTCCGGTTGGGAAGAAGCTGACATCAAGCAGGCGTTAGCGGCAATGCGATACGACCAGAAAATCGTCAAATTTAGCCCCGACCAGGAAGAATAGCTGCCCAATTCGCCTCATCTTGTATGTGGACGGATACCTCTCCTTAGGTTACAACAATTATACCATAGAGCACATCGCCAACTATAGAGACTGTTTGGTAAAGGGATTAAAAGGGGCGAAGCCCCTTTAAGAAATTCCCTTCCCTCTCCCCTTCAAAGGAGAGTCAAAGAGAGGCGAAGCCTCTCTTATATAACTAAATCCCCTTCCCCTTAACAAGGGGAAGGGGAAAAAGGGGATAGGGTTACCAAAAATAAAGGGTGAGGGGTTGGTAAACAGCTCAACTACATATGCGTTGCGGGTCTGCCTCCAATATAGTATGATGGCATAGCGCTGTTAATCTCCAGGAGCCTCAAATTTTGGTTTGGTTAAAGTTTCTTGCCTGCCTCATCATTATCCTGTTCGCCGGGACAAAGCTGGCCCGATATGGCGATGCTATTGCGGAAAAGTCCGGTTGGAGCGGAATATGGGTAGGTCTGATATTCCTGGCTGCCATTACCTCCGCACCGGAACTGGTTACCGGGGTAAGCTCGGTCGCCTTGGTTGGGCTACCCGATTTAGGCATGGGTACTTTGTTAGGGAGTTGCCTGTTCAATCTCTCTATCTTAGCCTTGCTGGACATTCTTCATCGTCCCGCCCCGATTTTGAGTAGGGCAAGCTCAAGACATATGGCATTGGCGGGGCTGGGGATATTGTTTGTTGCCTTTGCCGCTGGAAGTATCTTTTGGGGAGAAAAGCTTTCCGGGTTAAAGCTGGGATGGGTAGGTATTCCAAGCCTTATCATTGTCATACTGTATTTAGTAGCCATAAGACAGATGTTCCACCTTGAGCGTAGCCGCCCGGTACCGCAGCCAGAAATTACCTCACCCCGATATGCCAAAATTCCTTTAAAGACGGTGTGTCTCAGATTTATTCTGGCAGCAATAGCGGTTATTGGCGCTGGCATATGGCTATCATTCGTCGGTGACGAGATTGCCATGACTACTGGTTGGGGTGCCAGCTTTGTCGGCAGTTTATTTTTAGCCATTGGCACCTCTCTGCCTGAGTTAGTGGTTGCTGTGGCTGCTCTCCGGTTGGGGGCGGTAGATATGGCGGTGGCTGATATATTAGGCGCCAATATGCTTGACGTTGCCCACATCTTCACTGTTGACCTTTTTTACAGCAAAGGACCCGTTCTATCTTCAGTATCAAGGGCTCACCTTATTACGGCGGCGGTGGTAGTGGTGATGAACCTCCTGGTTATTATCGGGCTTCGATTTCGTCAAAAACGCAAGACATTCATCGTCATCAGCTGGTATGCTCTGGCTCTAATCGGACTCTATATTTTAGGAGCCTACGCCCTATTCCAAGGCATAGGTTTGGGATAAGCCCCAAGGCAAACAATTATTTCTTTACCACAGGGGGAAATTCTGGTATAATACTGCGGTTTTTGACTTGAACCGGGTAGTTTAACTTTTCTCAAGTTTGATAATGCTAGATATAAGCCAAATCCTTGCCATTGCTATATTCCTGATAATGTTTATTGTTATTGTAATTGGCAAGGTGCATCGCTTCATTCCCGCCCTTATTGGTGCTGCCCTCGTCATAATAGTTGTCTTCCTAGTGATTATGAAAAGCCCGCACGTAATTCTCAGTGTTCTGAATTTGGGGCAGCTTGGTGAATTCCGGTTCTGGATACCAGGGGAGCAGTACATAGAGTCTCACGGGGTAAACTGGCAGACAATTATCTTTATCGGTGGCATGATGACCATGGTGGAGGGTCTGGGTGCGGTTGGCTTCTTCCGCTGGCTATGCCTGTATGTAGCCCGGCTGGTCAACTACAAGGTTGTGCCCATCTTAATTGCCTTTATGCTGCTCTCAGGATTTCTGTCAATGTTCATTGATAGTATCACCGTATTACTCTTTCTGACTACGGTGACCATTGAACTGTCTCGCTTGCTCAAGTTTGACCCGGTTCCCATAATAATTGCTGAGATTTTTGCCGCCAATACCGGAGGTAGTGCCACTATGTGTGGTGACCCGCCCAACATAATAATAGGTACTGCCTTTGGTTATACTTTTACTGACTTTGCGGTTAATACCGGTCCCATTGCCTGGATAGGGATGCTTTTAACCTTAGGCTTCTTCTATTTTGCCTTCCGCAAAGTTCTAACCTCCTCCCAGCAAAGTAATGCAGATGAGTCTCCTAATCAATATCCAAAGCCCGAGGAAGCTATTGTCAACCCTCGCCTGTTTAAGATAAACACTGCTATCTTTATCCTGGTGGTGATTTTGCTGGTAACTCATGCTCAAACCGGGCTGTCGGTGGCTATAATAGGTGTTATTGCTGCCGGCCTGACGCTGCTGGCTGCCCACAGAGGTGCTTTGCATGTTATTAAAGGGGTGGATTGGCGCACTCTGCTCTTCTTTATTGGTTTATTCATCTGCGTTGGCGGTTTAGAACAAACCGGGATGCTGAAAATGCTGGCTGAGTATATCGGAGACATATCAGGGGGAAGCCTGATACTGTTGATACCAATTATCATATGGGTCTCTGCCTTTGCTTCAGCCATAGTTGACAATATTCCCTTTGCTGCTACTATGGTGCCGGTAATTGCCAACCTCTCACAGACGCATGGACTAAGCCTACGAACATTAAGCTGGACTTTAGCTCTAGGGACAGACATTGGTGGCAATGCTACCCCTATCGGAGCCTCAGCTAATGTGGTGGGCACCGCCATTGCTGATAGAGAGGGCTATCCTATCAGTTGGGGGAGATTCTGCAGATATGCTATCCCGGCTATGATTATGGTGGTTGCTGTAAGTCACCTTTATTTAGTGATAAGATACACTTAATAAAACTTTAGACGGCTAGGAGCTGAGAGATGTATAAGAGACTTCTGGTTCCGTTGGATGGTTCCAAGTTAGCTGAGCTAGCTCTTCCCTGCGCTGAGGAACTGGCCGCGGTGTTCAATTCCGAGGTAGTTTTGATAGGTATCTGTGAGCCTGAGGAGAGCCAATATTCTCACATGTGTCAGCTCTATGTTGGGAAAATAGCTGAAATGGTAGGGAATCGCATCAAAAAGGTGAACTCCAGGGTAATAATCAGACCGGTAATCCTAGATGGTAGACCGGCTGAGGGAATTATTGACTACGCTGAGAAAAATGATGTTAGTCTTATGATTATGGCATCTCACGGTCGGTCTGGCATAATGTCGTGGACGCTGGGAAGCGTAGCCAATAAGGTGCTTCAGAGAACAGGTACGCCGATACTACTCATCAGAGCCAAAGCTTCTCATCTAGAAGCGGGTGCCCAAGGACTGTTTAGCCGAATTCTGGTCCCTCTAGATGGTTCTGACGTCGGCGAGGTAGTGCTACCCCATGTTAGGCAACTCACTGAAAAACTGGGGGCAGAGGTTATCCTCCTTCAGGTAGTAGCCCATGGTCAGCATGTTCATACTATTGGCGGATTGGACTATGTTCGCTTTACTGAACAACAAATAGAATCAATGAAAGCAGAGGCTAAGGAATATCTTGACAAGGTAAGCGAAGGTCTAGCCGGCACCAAGGGTATGGTGAGGTCCGAGGTGAGGGTTGGGGACACCGCTCACGAAATTATTAAGTTCGCTGATGAGGCAAATATCCGTTTGATTACTATTTCGAGCCATGGGCGCTCAGGCATCAGGCAATGGATTTCTGGCAGTGTCACTCAAAAGATTCTACACGCCGGTAATACACCTGTTTTACTGGTAAAGGCGCTAGGGATAAAAGCATAGCTACTTTTTGCATCTTTACTAACCATATGATAACATAATTATTAAATATTAATGCTCCTATATCAGTGTCCCTGTAGCTCAGTTGGATAGAGCGCCAGCCTCCGGAGCTGGGTGCGAGCGTTCGAGTCGCTCCAGGGGCATTATTTGTAGCAATTAGAGGGCCGGGATAATAGACACAAAAGAGCTTATTGAGATTAGATGGCATGGTCGTGGTGGTCAAGGTGCAGTTACCTCCACTGAACTGTTGGCACGAGCGGCTATAAATGAAGGTAAGTATGCCTCTGCCTTCCCCGCCTTCGGTGCCGAAAGAAGGGGAGCACCGGTTGTCGCCTTTCTCAGAATAAATAGTAAGAAACCTATCAGAGTAAGAGCTGAGATTGACAAACCTGATGTAGTGGTAGTGCTTGATTCCCGCCTGTTACACATTGTGAATGTTACCTCAGGACTTAAAGAGAGGGGAACACTAATAATTAATACTGCCAAACCACTTCAGGCGCTTGAATCTGAGTTTGGGGCTAAATGGCATCTGGCTATAGTTGATGCTACCAAGATTGCCCATGAGCTATTGGGAGTTCCTATAGTTAATACGGCTATGATTGGAGCCCTATTAAAGGCTACCAATATTGTTAAACCAGAATCCTTGCTTGAACCTCTGCAATACCATTTTCCCCGCCTGGCAGAAAGAAATATGAAGGCTATAAAAAGGGCGTATGATGAAACTTCAGTAAAGGAGTAAGAACCGTTGACCAAGCGAGAGAACGAGATAACCTGGAAAGACCTTAATATTGGCTGTATTGTAACCGAACCGGGAAATGCCAGGCAATACCGAACCGGGGACTGGAGGTCAGAAAAACCAATCTTTGATAAGGACAGATGTATAAAGTGTGGACTTTGCTCTATTTTTTGCCCTGAGGGATGTATTGAACAGAATACTGAAGGGTATTTTGAGGCCAATTTGTTCTACTGCAAGGGGTGTGGTATTTGTGCCCGCGAATGCTGGCCTCAAGCTATTACTATGGTAGAGGAGGAGGAATGATGGCGAAGAGGGAGGGAATAGAGGTTTCACGGGCTATTGCTATAGCCTGTAAACTGGCTAATGTTGATGTGGTGGCGGCTTATCCCATAACCCCGCAGACCCACATTGTGGAAGACCTCGCCGAGCTAGTAGCCAATGGGGAATTAGACGCCTCCTTCATTCCGGTGGAATCGGAACACTCAGCACTGAGTGCCTGCCTCGGAGCCGCTGCCGTCGGGGCGAGAACATTTACGGCTACTGCCGGTCAAGGACTAGAGTTAATGCATGAGGTAGTTTATGTGGCTTCATCCATGCAGCTACCAATAGTTATGGCAGTGGCTAACCGAGCTTTATCAGCGCCAATAAGTATCTGGGGAGACCATTCTGATGTTATGGCTGTCCGTGATACCGGCTGGATTCAGATATTTGTTGAGAATGGGCAGCAAACGGTTGACAATGTGCTCTGCGCCTTCCGCATTGGTGAAGACCAGAGGGTCTTGCTCCCGGTAATGGTTCATTTAGACGGATTTCATCTGACTCATGTAATTGAACCCATATCTTTTCCCGAGCAAAGCGATGTTGACCAATTTCTTCCCCCAAATCAATGCCCCCTGCCTCTAGACCCGGATAGACCGGTGGCTATGGGCAGTTTCGGCCCGCCCTACATATATCCCGAGTGCAAGAAGGCACAGGAAATAAATCTAAGAGCATCTAAAAAGGTAATCCTTGAGTGCTGGAAGGAATTTGGTGACTTGTTCGGGCGCTATTACTCACCAGTGGAAGGCTACCACTGTGAAGGGGCTAAGGTGCTTCTATTAACTATGGGCAGCTTCAGTGAGACAGCTATGGACGCTATAGACAAGATGAGAGGGGAGGGCAAAAATGTTGGCTTGATTAGGCTCCGCTTATGGCGCCCCTTCCCCTTTGAAGAAATCCGCCAGGCGGTTAGAGATGCTGAGGTTCTCATCGTTCTAGATAGAGCCATTTCCTTTGGTGCCATGGGACCGGTCTGCTCCGAGATTAAGTCAGCCTTATATAATGAAGCCAAAAAGCCAAAGGTAGTAAGCTTTGTCGGTGGCTTAGGAGGCAGGGATATTTCCCCAAGCGGTTTTGAACGAATGATTAATAGAGGCATAGAAATTTCGCAGACAGGAAGCGAGCAGGAGTTTGAGATGTTTGGGGTGAGAGAATGATAGAAAAGTATGCTGTTTATGTTCCTAGACTAGTAACCAAAAGGGAAATCTTCGCCCCCGGTCATCGGGCGTGCGTAGGCTGTGGTGAAGCCCTAGCCTTAAGGCAAGCCATGAAAGCACTAGACCGGAATGTAATAGTGGTCAACGCCACCGGTTGTATGGAAGTAGTCGCCTCACCGCTGCCCTGGACCTCCTGGGAAGTCCCCTGGATTCACACCCTGTTTGAGAATGCCGCAGCCACGGCTTCGGGTATAGAGTCAGGCTTAAAAGCCATGACGAGAAAAGGAAGGCGGGAAGACAAGGGTACCAAGATAGTAGCCATCGCTGGCGACGGTGGCACCGCTGATATCGGGCTCCAGGCATTATCTGGAGCCTTTGAAAGAGGGCATGACTTTCTCTATATCTGTCTTGACAATGAAGCCTATATGAATACCGGAGTTCAAAGGTCTTCAGCTACTCCCTACGGCGCCTCTACTACCACTGCCCCTGCCGGCAAGAAGAGTATCGGGCAGATTACATGGAAGAAGAATGTGCCGGCTATTGCCGTTGCTCATGACATACCCTATGTAGCCACTGCCTCTCCCAGCTACCCGTTTGATTTGATGGATAAGGTGGCAAAGGGGGCGGCGACTCCGGGTCCAGCTTATGTTCACATCTTATCCGTCTGTCCCACTGGCTGGAGGTCGGCTCCCGATTTAACCATCAGGGTAGGTCGCATAGCGGTAGAGACGGGAATATTCCCCCTCTATGAGGTGGAGAATGGCAGATATAGATTAACCCTTGAACCACCAAAACTAAGGCCAGTTACCGACTACTTTAAACTGCAGGGCAGGTTCAGACATCTGACCCCAGATATCATAGAAAAAATCCAGGCTAGGGTCATCAGTGAATATGAAAAGCTTAAGGCAAGAGCTAGACTGGGAGTAGCAGTATGAGCAAGGCAATTTTTAGTAGTTGGGCAGGTAAGATTGTAGATAACAGGGGTCTGGATACCAAAAAATATAAAGAGGTAGAAAATCTAGAGTTCCCCCTACAATATAATAGCTATCGGGTAAAAGCCTTTATGTCATGGGATGGATTAGTGATAATTGACGAGAAGATTAATGTTGTAGATATGGCATATTCCTACTTGAGGGAAGCGCAGAAGTTGAGCTGTGGAGAGTGTACCGCCGGTTATCTTGGCATGAAAGTTATGCTTGATATTCTGGATAGAATTTCAAACGGGGAGGGGAAGGAAGAAGATGTTGATTTTCTGCAGTGGTTAGGCAATGGTATCAAGGAGAACGCAAGGTGCTCCTTCTGTGCCTCAGCAGTAACGCCAGTCCTTGATGCGGTTAATTATTATAAAGAGGAATTCCTCAAAACCATGGTCAGCAAACAAACCACTCCCAAATCAACCTACATTACTAAAGTTAGCGCTCCTTGTATGGAGGCTTGTCCAGCCCATCAGGATGTTCCGTGCTATATAGAGCTGATTAAAAATTATAGATATAAAGATTCCTTGGCATTAATCAGGAAGACAAACGCTTTTCCTCATGTCTGCGGGCGAGCCTGTGTTGCTTTCTGTGAAGATAGTTGTCGGAGAGCTAACCTAGATAGCCCTGTTGCTATTAGGGCGTTGAAGAGATTTGCCGTCGATTATGAGGTAAGTAGTGGAGCAGAACCTAAATTTGAGAAAGTAAAGAAGAATAAGCAAAGGATAGCCGTTATCGGGGCTGGTCCGGCTGGTCTAGCTGCCAGCTATAATCTAGCCTTAATGGGTTACCAGGTTACCATTTATGATAAGCTGCCATCGGCGGGAGGAATGGCATTAGTAGGTATCCCTCAGTATCGTTTGCCCAAGGATGTTCTGAGTAGAGATATTGATGTTATTAAGAGGCTGGGGGTAGAGTTTAAACTGAATACCAAGATAGGTAAGGATGTAACGCTGAAGGAACTGTCCACCCAAGGCTTCAAGGCAATATTTATTGCTACCGGTGCTCAAATAGGTAGAGAATTAGGTGTTGAGGTAAAGGAAGAAGGAGTAGTTGACGGGGTAGACTTTTTACATAATGTCAATACGGGTAAAAAGGTAAAGGATAAGGATAAGGTAATAATAATTGGCGGTGGCAATGTGGCTATAGACTGTGCTCGAACCTGCTTAAGATTAGGTTTCAAAGATGTAACTATTGTCTATAGACGCTCTAGAGCTGAAATGCCAGGGAGAAAAGAGGAGGTTGAAGCAGCGGAGGCGGAAGGAGTTAAAATTACCTTCTTGGCTACACCAGTTAAAATATTAGCCAAAGCTGGCAAGGTTACCGGTGCTGAATGTATTAGAATGGAATTAGGTGAGCCAGATGCCAGTGGTAGGAGACGTCCTATTCCAATTAAAGGCTCAGAATTTACCATAGAAACCGATATGATAATCCCAGCTATTGGTGAGAAACCCGATTTGTCCTTCTTGACTAAGGATGACAAAATTGAAATCAGGAGTGATGGAACCATAAAGATAGAACCAAGCAATTGCCAAACTAGCCAACCGTGGGTCTTTTCTGGTGGCGATTGTGCCACCGGTCCAGCTACCCTGATTGAAGCCATAGCCGCCGGCAATAGAGCGGCTAAGAGCATAGACCAATACCTGAGATTAGGCAAAATAGTCAAGTCTGAGTCGGATATTGTAGCCAACCTAGTTGGTAATATTGATTTATCGGAGCAAAGAGAGGATGTGTTGTTGGCAAAGAGGCTGCGTCAGTCCCCGGAGGAACTCCCTATAAAGGAGAGACAAGGAAGCTTTAGCGAGGTTGAGAAGTGCCTTACCCCTGAGGCGGCTGCCAAAGAAGCTGAACGCTGCCTAAGATGCTACCGACTAATGCTACTAGCTATAGCTAGTGAGAGTTAGTAGAATTTCGTGACTTAAAGGTGAAGCCGATGGTAACGATAACAATTAACAACCAAGTAGTAGAGGCTGAGGAAGGCTCGACAATCCTGGATGCGGCAAAGACAGCTGGTATCTATATACCTACGCTGTGTTATCATGAGGAACTCAGTCCTAGCGGGTCTTGCCGGTTATGCACTGTAGAAGTCATAACTAATGGGACATCTCAACTGACCTCTGCCTGTACCTATCCCGTTGAGGAGGGATTAGAGGTCAGAACAAGGTCGGAAAAAATACTCAAGGCGCGAAGATTGGTAACGGAGCTATTACTAGCCCAGCGTCCTCACTCAGACAGAATTCAGGAACTAGCCAAGGAGCTAGGCGTTGAGAAGCCAAGTTTTACCCTTAAGGAGAAGGAGTGTATCCTCTGTGAGCTATGCGTTAGAGCCTGCCGCGAGATTGTAGGGGTAAGCGCCATCAGTTTTATAGCTCAGGGCATAGACCAAGATATTGACGAGCCATCGGTGGTACATTCGTTAGAAAAATGCATCGGCTGTGATTCCTGCGCCTATATCTGTCCTACCGGAGCCATAATGGTAGAAGATGTTGGCGATACCAGAATTATAACTGCACCTAGTGGCAAGATGGAGTTCAAGCTAAAAAAATGTAACACCTGTGGCAACTACTGGGCTCCAGAAAAACAGCTGGAATATATAGCTAAGCTAGCCAACCTAGCCCCAGAGACATTTGATAACTGTCCCAACTGCAGAGATTAAAACCCCTCACTGTAGACATTGAAGTCCAGCCAGCTAATCAGCTTGACCCCCAATAGGTGCTTTGTTATACTTTTAGCAGACGGGGTGTGGCGCAGACGGCTAGCGCGCAGCGTTTGGGACGCTGAGGTCGGAGGTTCAAGTCCTCTCACCCCGACCAGATAAAGATAATAGGGATTAGTTGACATAACATAAGCGGGAGTAACTCAGTTGGTAGAGTCCCTGCCTTCCAAGCAGGTTGTCGCGAGTTCGAGTCTCGTCTCCCGCTCCATGGGCTCGTAGCTCAGAGGCAGAGCGGGCGGCTCATAACCGCTTGGTCGTAGGTTCGAATCCTGCCGAGCCCACCATTTTTTGCCCCGCCTGATAAACCGGCTCTTTACTGCGTCAGGGTCTGCCATCCAGCCCATTTAAGCCCCCAGATATACTGTACCACTACTTTTTCTTTTTATCCCCCCAGATTTTGATTTCAGCGCGTTATTGTAGCTATATATTATAAATGCAACAAAAACTAATTGTGCGACCTATTGTGGTAGAATATATCAGCACTCAATAAGGTGAAAGGGGGATAAAATGGCTGAACCAAAGAAAAAGAAACCCAAGTTAAAGGAAATAAAAAAACATAAAGGAAAAGAGATGCAACCAGTAGATGAAAGGTTTTTAAAGAAGATACAACCACAT
>Ga0163203_1000192_pt1 | contig 16129 bp, 16 predicted proteins | sample PL_2010_330m_FD_113534 | JGI IMG/M metagenome (GOLD analysis project Ga0163203, IMG submission 113534) | Freshwater microbial communities from Powell Lake, British Columbia, Canada to study Microbial Dark Matter (Phase II) - PL_2010_330m | ecosystem: Environmental > Aquatic > Freshwater > Lake ... | reverse complement strand
TTCCTCCTTCACGTCCGTAATCCGTACACCGTAGGCCTCGGGACGCGCTCCGCGTCCACCTTGGCTCTTGGCTTGGCACATCTGGGCCGTGTGACGAGGGCTCGATCCCTTGACAACTGGGCCATTTTCCGCATCTCATGCGCGTTGTTCAGAATTCTACCTTCAGTCTGTTCCTTGTCAAGGTGGCACATGGCGCATTGTGGAACCACAGCGATAATGTCACATGGCAATGCCACAGCGGAAGTGTCATATTGACGGTGTCTTGATGGATAACGTTATGCTGGGTGCATGTCGGAACAAACGTTCTTCTCGGAGCCGGAAGTGAAACGGCTCACGGCTATCCGTCGGACTCTCTCGGGCCTGTCGGCGCGGGCATGGTCGGATTCCAGGCCTCGCGGGCGGGCGTGTCATGTCCCGGATAGTGGTCAAGGGGTATAGGGGTCGAGCGGCCGAGTGGATTCGACTCTGTCACGGCAACACCGGAGACGCCGCGTGCCACGCCTCAGTTAATGCGGACCAGAGCAGTTCGATGACGCGCGGTTCTTCGATGCGTGAGAACATGAAGCCCCTCTTGCCCGCGTCCTTCAGCGACGCGCCGAAGTGGTAGAAGGCGCTGTCATCAACCACAATGAACCGGTCGTGGAAAGCAGAGGTGGTTCGGACTTCCAGACCTCCGTATTGCTCATTGAACTTCTGCGCGGCAAGCCGGAAGGCTGGCTTAGCTTCTCCCGCGAGAACCTTGACCTTGACCTCCGGCGACTTCGCCGAAAGCACGTCGAGAACCTCTCGCCCGAAGTACGTGTCTACGACCCAGACTTCCACCTTCGCACCCTCGACTAGGTCAGCGATGTTTGACATGGCGTCGTAGACTTGCCCCGCGAAGAAAATGCCCTCTTTCGTCGCAGCAAGCGGCACACCTCGCGTCATGGACGGCAGTGCGTGCAGAAGGTGACGGCAGTAGCCGATGTCATCGCGAAGAGCTTCCAGTGAGGTACGGTGGATCGCGCCATCGGTCGACGGGACCGGGTTGCCACGTACGGCGACGTCCCCAAACAACTCAGGCTGCGTCTTACGCAAAGCTCCTACCTCCTGCGCGTAGCCAGCGAATAAATAGGAAACGTCGGTCCATGGGTACCAAGCCCACTTGACCGGACTCGAACGGTCCGACCTGTCCAACCAGCCCCTAACGGCCTGGTCTAGGGCGTACAGTTTCGATGCGGAGACTTCGGTCCTATCCATTGGAGTGGTTGCGGCAACAAGCGGAGGTGGGATTCGGCGTCATTCCGCGCGTTCCGTTTGATGGCAACGAGCGAGGGTTGTACGCCACGCGGGATTATGGGGCAACAGAATATCAAGAGTCAAGTGGGCGCGGGGACGGACGGCGGTCAGGAGTTGACGGAGACGCCGAAGATCGTTGCTGCGATGGCGCGGAGCGTATCGCCGTCGAGGGATTTGGCTTCGTGGAGGTCGATGAGGTCAGATGCCGCCATTTGGAGGGACTTGGCCGAGTAGGTGCGGGAGAGACGACCAAGTTTCTGGGCGAAGTTGAAGTAGGGTATGAACTCGCGGCCCGTGATTCCTCTTGCCTGAAGGAGCGGCCTGAGCCGGCGGGCGATGTCGGCGGCAAGTGCAGCGCCTTCTTTCTGCCGGGCAGCTTGTTCTTTGACCGTGCTGCCGCCGCGGAGCGCGGCTTGGCCTTTCTTGAGTGCCGCTTCGTAGGAGCTGTGCCGGCGCCGCGTGGGTTTGAGCGGGCGTCCCAACTGCTTCGCTTTGGGCATGGCATACCCTTGTTGCTCGAATCGCAGGAAGCAGTCGCCCAGGAGTCCCTGCAGTAGTGTCGGGTCGAGGCCGAGGTTGGCCCATTTGCGGATGGCCAGCTTGATGGCCTGAATCAGTCGCTCGCCGGTTTCGTGCCGGAATGACCCCACCAGCTCGTTCACGTAGCGCCGGTAGATGTTGTTGTACGGCGGCGTCACCCCGGCTTTGTTGATGCGGGCTTGGGTCCGCGCTTTGACCAGCCAGAGTGCCCGGCTCTGGCTCATGCCGTACACATTCAGGGTCCAGGGATACGTTCGGATACGGTCGAATATCGCCTGCGTTTCAGCGGTCAGGGCCATCGGCTCCATCTTGTTCCGGCTCCAAAACGGCGTTGAACGAGGAGGGGGTCGGAGCGAGGTGGCGAAGCGGGCATAACGTCTGTATTATCCACAGCTTGGGGAGCAGGGCAAGTCCTGAAAACCAAGGGTAGGGGTCATGGGGGGAGCTATATCTCCCGGAACGACGCGAGACACGGCCGAAGGGACACCGACCGGCATTTGCAGGGCTACAAGCGGATGAACCACAACGGGAACGACGCGAGGAACGACGGCAGGTACAAGGTCGGAAACAGCGCGAGGCACGGCGAGAGGAACGAGGCAGAGTCCAGCGAGAGGTACAGGCGGAGATACGGGAGAGGATACGAACGGAGATACAGGTCGATATACGGATGAGGATACGAGGAGCGGCACGAGCGGAGATACGACGGGAGGTACGAGGAATGGTCTGACGCGGGCTCAACCTGCAAGCTTGCAGGTAGACAAAGAGACCCCTCCGTCGGGGGTGCCCAAGGCACCGTAGGAACGAGCGGGGCGACACTTCGTGTCGTCTGCGTTCATCCGTGTCCATCGGTGGTTGGCTTCCTTCGTGCCTTGGCGGTCTTGGCGTACTTGGCGGTTATCCGCCGGCCGGACGTCCGGTCGAGGATGATTCTGCTTGACAGGGAGTGTATAGGAATTATCATATATCCTTACCCTATGCACCCTGACGTTCAGCCCGAGACCGGCAAGCAGGTCGCCCAAGACGCGGTCGTGACGTTCACCCAGATGTTCGACCTGTCGCTGACCAAGGACAAGATGATGGATATGATGCCGGGCCTGCTGCTCTACCTCGCGCGCCGGCCCGAGATGGTCGAGTCCGTGCTCGCCACGATGATGCCGATGATGCAACAGATGAACATCGCCATCAACGACGACCTGCTGGTGGAAATGATGCCGGGCGTGGTGAAGGCGGTGGACCACGAGCCATCGCTCGGCGGCGCGGTCTTCGCCCGGATGGTGCCGATGATGAAGGCGTTCGGGCTGAAGATGAACCTCTACATCATGGGCAAGGTAATGGGGATGATGATGGGAATGACGTTCCGCCACCCGCGCATCATACCCGGCATGATGGCGGCGATGCCGAAGATGCTGTGAGAGGAAAGGGGTCGAGGATTCCAGGATACAAGGATTCGAGGGTAGAAGCGTGAGAGAGAGCCCGTTAGACTGGCTGCCGGGATTCGACAAGAAGTTCGCCGAGCTGACCCACCGGATGGTCAAGGACCTGGAGAAGTGCATGCAGTGCGGCAAATGCACCGCGCAGTGCCCGGCGGCCAAGCTGTCGTCCTACAACCCGCGCCAGATTATCCGCGACCTGAGGATGGGCAACGTCGAAAAGGTCATCAGCTCCCAGGAGCTCTGGCTCTGCTTCTTCTGCTCCGGCTGCTACGCCGTCTGTCCTCAAGACATCAACTTCCCGTTCGCGGTCTGCATGCTGCGCTACGCGGCGCTGGCCAAGGGGTACGGCTGGAAAGAGGTGCAGAAGATCAAGGACCCGTACGCCCAGGACTACTACAACACCGGCTCATCGGTGGGCGCGGAGGAGAAGAACCTGGGCATCCGGGGCGAAATCGCGAGGAACTCCGGCACCGACGGCCGCATCGCCACCATCCGCAAGCGGATTGGACTACCCGAGAAGCGGGTCATCTCCGAAAAGGCGATGGCGGAAATCCGCTTCATCGCCGACGCCACCGGGATGACCGACCTGTTCAAGGAAATCGAGACGAAGAAGGACGTCGAGAAGAAGTGGAACTACGGCTCGCCCGCGGACCTGGTGAAAATCAAGCGCGGGCCGCACCAGAAGTTCGTGGACATCGACGACGAGAGAGATGAAGAGCGGGACAGAATTAACCACCAAGACACCAAGGCACAAAGGGTCGGAGACAAGGACGGAAGACCGAAGACTGAAGACCGAGGACCGAAGATCGGAGAGAAGGAGTAGGCGTGCCGAGAGAGGAACTGGTAAAGAAGATCAAGGTCTCGGACCGAATGTTCATGTTCCAGCCGTGCGTAGGCAACAACAAGTATCCGGGCATCATCTCGGCCGCGCTCTACGCCCTGCCCAAGCTCGGGGTCGAGCCGGTGACGAACGACGAGCAGACCTGCTGCGGCGGGTTTCTGACGTTCACCAACGTGGCCCAGCCGACGAGCACGATGCCGGCCGTGGCCCGCAACCTCTGCCTGGCCGAGGAACAGGGGCTGGACGTGGTTGCGTTCTGTAACGGTTGCCACACGTTCCTGACCGAGTTCGCGCACTTCATGAACGAACGGCCCCCGGTCAAGGGCGTGGTCAACACGATTCTCTCAATGATCGGCCGTGAGTACAAGGGCACGGCGGACATCTACCATATCGTCGAGATTCTCTACAAGCTGAAGGATCGGATTGCCGAGCGGGTCGAGCGGCCACTGACCGGTTTCCGCCTCGCCACCCACTACGGCTGCCACTACCTGAACGGCTTCAAGAAGACCGCCATCGACGACGCGTTCATGCCGACCGTGCTCGAGGAGATTATCCGCGCCTGCGGCGGTGAGGTCGCCGAGTACGGCGAGAACCGGGCCTGCTGCGGCACCGGCCTCACCCAGGTTATCCTGCACAAGGAAGAGCTCTCCCTGCCGCACACCAAGCGGAAGCTGGAGAGCCTGAACACGGCCGAGGCGGACGCGGTCGTGGTCCAGTGTCCCTACTGCCTGGCCCAGCTCGACCGGATGTCGCAGAAGCTCAATTCGCGCAAGGCCGGCGACTTCCGCACGCCGGCGATTCACGTCATCCAGCTCGTCGGGCTTGCGCTCGGCGTCGAGCCGGCGAAACTCGGGTTCGAGGCGCACGCCATCCCGTTCGACCGGTTCCTCAAGAAGTTCGAGAAAACGCCGAAGGCGGATCGGACTCACCACGAGGACACCAAGACACAAAGCCCGAAGCAGGAAGCGGAGGTCGCCGCCTGATGCAGTCCTCCTTCCTTTCTTCGTCCGGCACTCGATCCCTTGATTCCTTGATCCCTCTCTCCCTTTCCTGACATGGCACGCGTCGGCGTCTTCATCTGTCACTGCGGCGTGAATATCGCGGGCAAGGTGGACGTGGCCCGGGTTGCCGAGGAAATCGGCCGCATGCCCGAGGTAGCGTTCAGCGCCGACTACAAGTTCATGTGTTCCTCGCCCGGTCAGAAGCTGCTGGCCGACGCCGTGAAGGAGCATGGGCTGAACCGCATCGTGGTCGCGGCCTGCTCGCCGAAGATGCACCTGCCCACGTTCCAGAAGACGATCGCGAAGTCGGGCCTCAATCAGTACCTCATCTCGATGGCGAACATCCGCGAGCAATGCTCGTGGGTCACCGAGGACCGGGAGCAGGCAACCGCCAAGGCGATTGATCTCGTGCGGCGCCAGGTGAAGCGCGTGGCGCACCAGGACCCGCTCCAGGATGTTGCGGTCACGCTGGAGAGGACCGCGGTCGTCATCGGCGGCGGCGTGTCCGGCATCCAGGCGGCGCTCGACATCGCGGACGGCGGCCGCAAGGTCATCCTCGTGGAGAGGACGTCGTCCCTAGGCGGCAAGATGGCCCAACTCGACGAGACCTTCCCGACGCTCGACTGCTCCCAGTGCATCCTCACACCCAAGATGGTGGAGGCGGCCCAGCACCCGAACATCGAGATCCGGGCCAACACGACCGTGAACAAGGTGGACGGCTACGTGGGCAACTTCGAGGTGACGCTCGAACGGCGCCCGACGTACGTCGATGCGACGCGCTGCATCGCCTGCGGCCTTTGCGTCACCAAGTGCCCGGTTGGGGACGTGCCCGATGAGTTCAACGCCGGCCTGGGCAAACGCCGCGCCGTCGCCACGCCTTTCCCGCAGGCGGTACCGGCCATACCGGTCATCGATGCCCGCTACTGCCTGAAGCTCACGAAAGGCAAGTGCGGTGCGTGCGAGAAGGTATGCCCGGCCGGGGCAATCAACTACGAGGACAAGGGCGCCGAGGAGACGGTGAAGGCGGGCGCCATCGTCGTCGCGACCGGGTACCAGGAGATGTCGCCCGCGGTCTACACCGAGTACGGCGGCGCGACCTACCCCGACGTGCTGACCGGCCTCCAATTCGAGCGGCTCGTTTCCTCAACCGGACCGACCGGCGGCAAGCTGGTGCGTCCGAGCGACGGCAATGAGCCGAAGACCGTTGTCTTCGTCCAGTGCGTGGGCTCACGCGACCCTTCCAAGGGACACGAATACTGCTCGGGAATCTGCTGCATGTATACGGCCAAGCACTCGCTGCTCTTCAAGCACCACGTGCCGGACGGGCAGGCGTACGTCTGCTACATCGACATCCGTTCCCCGGGCAAGAACTCCGAGCAGTTCGTCCGCCGGGCAATCGAGGAAGAGGACGTGAGGTACATCCGCGGCCGGGTCGGCAAGGTGCAGAAGCGGAACGACGGCCGCTACCGGGTGTATTGCGAGGACACGCTGGTGGGCAGGCCGGTGCAGATTGACGCCGATATGGTCGTGCTTTCGAGCGCGGTTGAGCCGAACGCCGATGCCGCGAAGCTCGCCCAGACCCTCGGCATCTCCTACGATGCCGACGGGTTCTACACCGAGTCCCACCCCAAGCTGAAGCCGGTCGAGACCGCGACTGCGGGGATCTTCCTTGCCGGCGCGTGCCAGGGTCCGAAGGACATTCCGGCCAGCGTGCAGCAGGGCGGCGCGGCTGCGGCCAAGGTCCTCGCACTGTTCGCGCAGGAAACGCTGCGCAAGTCGCCACAGGTGGCGCAGGTCGATCCGTTTGCCTGCACCGGCTGCCTGACGTGCGCCTACGTCTGTCACTACTCGGCCATCGAAGAGAAGCAGGTCGCGGGCCGGCAGGTCGCATTCGTCGTCCCGGGCAAGTGCCAGGGCTGCGGGGCGTGCGCTGCGGCGTGCAAAAACAAGGCGGTGACGCTCGCCCAGTTCAGTGACGACGAGATCTTCGAGGAGATGATGCGGTGAGCGCGCCGGAGATGGCCCGGGACCCGAAGATTCTCGCGTTCCTGTGCCGCTGGTGCAGCTATGCCGGCGCGGACCTGGCGGGAACCAGCCGGTTCACCTACCCGCCCAACGTGCGAATCGTTCAGGTGCCGTGCTCGGGACGGGTTGACCCGGTGATGATATTCAAGGCGCTTGTCGAAGGCTATGACGGCGTGCTGGTGGCGGGTTGCCACCCCGGCGATTGCCACTACGGCACCGGCAACTACCACGCGCGGCGCAAGCTGGCGGTGGCGCGCCGGCTGCTGGAGACCGTGGGCGTGCATCCGGACCGGATGTTCTTCACGTGGGTGTCGGCCGCCGAAGGCCGCAAGTTCGCGGAAGTCTGTACCACCTTTGCCGAGAGCCTGAAGAAGTTCGCGGGCCGGCCCAAGACCCTAGCCCGGGAAGCGTTGGCCAAGTGACGGAACTGCAGCAGAAGGCGCACGAGCTCCTCGACAAGGGTGGAATCGACGCGCTCCTCGCGTGGAAGCTGGACCCCGCCATCGGCGACGTCCGGCCGACGCTCTTCAAGAAAGGTGACGACACCGGAGAAATCGTCTTCGACGAGCGGTGCGTCCACAACCTCGCCAATTACCTGCCGACTCTGGTCGCACGCTACAACCGCGTGGGCGTGGTGCTCAAGGGCTGCGACGGGCGCTCCCTGACAACGCTCCTCATCGAGCACCGGATCGGCAAGAACAGCATCGTGGCACTCGCCCCGGCCTGCGAGGGCGTGAAGGTGAACGGTGCGCGCGCGCAGAAATGCGACGACTGCCCGACCACCACGTCGCCCGTGGCCGACTACGAGTTCGGTGCGCGCCGGCTGAAGGACGATGCCGAGTTCAAGCAGCTTGAGCGGATCGAGAAGATGTCGCCCGACGAACGGTGGCAGTTCTTCGCCGAGCAGTTCGAGAAATGCCAGCGCTGCTACGCCTGCCGCCAAGTCTGCCCCTTGTGCTACTGCGAGCTCTGCATCGCGGACCAGCAGGAGCCGAAGTGGATTGAACCGTCCCGCAAGCTCTCGGCCAACGCCATGTGGCACCTCGTGCGCGCGTACCACCTCGCCGGCCGCTGCTCGGACTGCGGCGAGTGTTCGCGTGCCTGCCCGGAGGGGATTCCCATCCGGCTCCTGAACATCGCGGTCGAGAAGCTGGTGCGCGAGCAGTTCGGCGTGCGGCCAGGTACGAAGCCGGACGAGCTGCCGCCGCTCGTGACGCTGGCCAAGGACGACCCGGACGAGGTGATGGAGGAACACCTGTGAGCGGAAGCTGGAAGCTCCTCAAACGCGAAAGCCTAGGCCGGTTCCTCGACGAACTCACGGCCGGGGCCGAGCTCTGGGTGCCGCGCCGGAAAGGGACGCGCTGGGAGTTCGACCGGTACGAGCCGGGGAAGCCCGCCGCATTCCCGGCAAGCATCATCGAAGTCTCGGCCAAGGCGCTCTTCTTCCCCCGGCGCCGGCCGATTGCCCGGTTCAGCCCGAAGGCGAAGTGGTCCCTCGAGCCGGTGGAACTGCCGGCCGCGCCGCGCATCGTCATGGGCATGCACCCGTGCGACGTTGCCGGGGTGCGGTATATGGACCGCGTGTTTCTTGGCAACGACCACCCGGACCGGCTCTACGAAGCCGAGCGGAACCGGACGACCATCGTCGGCATGCGCTGCTCGGAGATGAAGCCGACGTGCCACTGCACGGACCGGAACCTATCGCCCGACGAGACGCAGGGGATGGACGCGGTATTCGCCGAGACGGAGAGCGGCTTCCTGTTCCGCGCCCTGACCGAGAAGGGCGAGCGGCTCCTCGGTTCTCCGCTACTTGAAGCGACGGAGCAGAAGCCGGAGGCGAAGGAATGGCCCAAAGGCCGGCACCTCGTGCCGGCGCCGGACGAACTGATGGAGCTCTACGACGACGATTTCTGGCTTGAGGCGTCCGACATCTGCCTCACCTGTGGCGGGTGTACCTTCGCCTGCCCGACCTGCACCTGCTACCTCGTGGCCGACGAGAAGTTCGGGGACGAGGGCGAGCGGGTGACCGCATGGGACTCCTGCCAGTTCCTCTCCTTCTCGCGCGAAACGAGCGGGCGCAACCCGCGCCGGACCAACGCGGCGCGGCTGCGCAACCGGACCCTCGACAAGTTCGCCTACAGCTTCCACAAGCACGGGATGAGTTCCTGCACCGGGTGCGGCCGGTGCGTGCTCATCTGTCCCATCCGGCGGAGCTTCCCGCAACTGGGCATGAAGCTGAAAGAGCGGGCGGAGGACAAGAAGAAGTCGAAGGCGAGGGTTTCCTAGTGGCAACCACCGAACTCGTTCCGCGGCCGGCAACGCTCGTCAAGGTGACGAGCGAGTCGGGCGACGTCATGAGCTTCGAGATGCAGTTCAACGACGGCTCGACGATGGACTCGCTGCCCGGTCAGTTCGTCGAAGTCTCCGTACAGGGCTACGGCGAGGCGACGTTCGCGGTGAGCCGCCTGGCCCAGGACCGGAAGCGGTTCTCAGTGTCGGTGAAACGGATGGGGCACCTGACCAAGATGCTCCACCGCGCGGCCCAGGACGAGGTCGTGGGCGTGCGCGGACCGTACGGCAGGCCGTTCCCGGTCGATGACTGGAAGGGACGCGGCATCTACATCATCGGCGGCGGCATCGGTCTCGCGCCCCTGCGGCCGGTCGTCGACCACGTTGCCGCGCACCGGTCGGACTTTGCCGGGCTCGAGATTCTCTTCGGCGCGCGCAGCCCCCAGGACATGCTGTTCAAGAACGACCTTGCGGCGTGGGCGAAGGACAGCTTCATCAAGCTGCACACGACCATTGACTTCCCGGCCGAGGGCTGGAACAGCCGGGTCGGGTTCGTGCCGGTGGTGGCCAAGGACCTGGGCGTGCGGCCCGACAACCGCGTCGCGGTCGTCTGCGGCCCGCCCATCATGATCAAGCTGACCGCGGTCGCGCTTAAGGAATCAGGCTGGCCTGAGGAAGGCATCTACACCACGCTTGAGGCGAAGATGCAGTGCGGCATCGGCCAGTGCGGCCGGTGCAATATCGGCGCAAAGCTCGTCTGCAAAGACGGGCCCGTATTCCGCCTCGACCAGATCCCTTCTAACGCGCTGTAGGTACGAGGCGGGACCTTCGGTAGCCGCCTCGACCAGATCCCTTCTAGCGCGCTGTAGGTACGAGGCAGGAACGCACCCTTTTCCGTCCTTCCCGCACAATTCCGCATTCTGACTTCTGAACTATCCCCTCCTCACACTCGACCCCTGACTTTCTTCGCTGCCACGAACTGGTAACTCGCGGCCTACGGCCGTGCCCGCCGCGTCCGCGACCTGGGATGGCAAAGACAGCCGGGGACAGGAAACCGGGCCGGGTGTGGACTTCTGCCGGTACGGTTCCGGCGCGCTGGCCGTCCCCCGGCTGCGTTAGGTCGGCATCGAATGCTGGCCGGGTCAGGCCCGGTGCGGCGCGGTGCCGCTACTCGGGGCCCGTTCCCGGAACAGGTTGCGGGGGCGCGACTATCAGGACCCGCTTGACTTGTCCGAACAGGCTGCAGACCGCGGTCAGGCCAACTCTGTCGCCTTCCTTCACGTCCGCCAGCACGTAGCCGATTTCCTGGACCTCCGCGTCGGTCTGGCTCCCAAACGACCGGGTCACCATCACCCCGCCGTTTGCGTCAATCACGACCCTGGAAATGAAGTGGTCGGACGGACTGCTGCGGACCGGGTGGTAGATCGTGGAAGCCGGGATGCGAGTCTCCGGGTCGGACTTCAGGCTGATGCTGTCCGGGGGCGTGGCAGGCGCCGCGCCGACCTGCAAACTGAAATCCCCCGTGGCGCCCGGTTCGACCGCAGCCCCCGGATTCTCGACACGACTCAGCGGGCCCCGGGCGCGCGGGGCCGGAGCACGTTGTCAATCTGCCAGCTCACGTCAACCGCGAGGCGCCCGAACTTCTCCTGTCCGCGTGCGCGCAAGCCTTCTATCTTGCACAGCGAGACCAGCACGCTGACCGGGCCGAAGAAACCCTTGATACCGGCATTCGCGTCGCGGCTGTCCGCCTCGGCGCACAGGGCGACCTGCGGCGCGAGATACAACTCCACGCCGCCGAACAGGCCGATTGCCCACTGATGGTAGTCGGCGAAGAAGACGTCGGTATTCAGGTAGTCGTTGGGGCCGTCGTACCCGACAAAGCGCCCGCGGCCCAGTCCCACACTGATTCGAGCAAGACCGGTAACCGGGATGCTCGTCACCACAAACGCGGAGAAGTTCTCGAACGGCCGGATGTACCTACCATCCTTGGAACGGTACTGCCAGTCCGACCAGGCCTTCGTGCCGTGGCCAATCGGAGACACGTACCGGTGGATACCGACATCGTAGACGCCCACCGCCAGCGAGGTATTCCGGATTTCCTCAAATCTCAGCCGCTCGCGCCGCCGCCAGGGGTCCAGCACGTTAAGCAGGTGAAGCAGATCGACGCGCGTGGCCTCGCCGCCTATCAACTGGTAGGTGACGCCCAGAACGTAGTCCCTCGGGGTGTAGGCAGTCACGGCGACTTCCATGCAGGCCATCGGCGAGAGCCGCAGGCTGGCGCCGCCTTCCCACCCCGCATTCATCCGCGTCTGCATCAGCGGGAATGTCACGATTGGTGAGATTGCGAGCGCGCCGGCCGGCATCACGTCCGCCGTCGGCGTATCTATGAGCAGTGTCGTACGGTTGAAATCGGCCCGGGCCGGTGCGGCGAGCGTCGAAAGCGCGACCGCGACCACCACCGGCAGATTCCTGATACTCATCACCCCTCGTCCGCCAACTGCCGCAGTAGCGGCTCGACCTTCACCGTTGATGCGCAGCGCACGGATTGGATTGTAGATCCCGGGGCGGGCGTGTCAGATACGCGGGACACTGACCGCTCTGCGGCGTCAGGAACTTCCGGCTGCGTCCCCGGGATTCCCGAACCAAACGGGCCGGCCCTGGAGGCAGGGCCGGCAACGCGAAATCGCAGCGGGCTATTTGAAGAGAAAGGCGCCGAAACCCCCTTCGAGGTAGATCTTGTTGCTGGTCTGGCTGGTGCCGCTGCGCTTGAGGGACTGGGTCTGGAACCCGAGTTCGAGGAAGGCCGTGCCGTGCTCGCCGATCATCGGCGCCGCGCCGAGCGCGGCGCGGACCCGGTAGCCGGAAGAGGTCGAGCTGGGGCCGCCCGAGTATGAATCTCGGTTCATCAGGTACATGGCCGACACGCCGAAGAACGGCATCCAGTAGCCGTTGCCCAAGCATGGAGTCAGGCAGCAGCTCCGCGAGTAGCGGCTGCCTTCGGGTCTGAGGTAGTAGGCGACGCGCGGGCCTACAGCGAGATTCGTCTGCTTGGAGTAGTTGGAGTACATGTAGAGGTTCGCTTCGCCGCCGATGCCGATGCCCTTGGTCGGGAAGTAAAGAACCCGGGGAGCGAAAAGCAGATCCCACCCTTCGACGGGCGAGTCTTCCGACGTCGTGCTCTTGATATAGTAGTTAAACCCGAGCTGGCCGGACACGAAATAGCTCCCCGGGTCAACGGCCCCGGCCTGAGCCTGCGGCGGGGCGACGAGGACGGCTGCGGCGACGAACAGCGCCGCGATAACGGTTCTGACGTTCATCGTTCCTCCTTTGTTATCGGGCCCTTCCGGCCGTACACCGGCACGACCCTCTAGTGACTTTATGACTATCCGCCGCGGTGTCAAGCCGGGCAAGCGGACCGGCGGATCGGGGGTGACGCGCTGCGGGGGACAAGAATGAGGGATGAAGGCGGACGAGGCGTACAACGGGTCGGCTGTCAGCCGTTGGCTGTTGGCTGTCTATTCCGCCCGCAGCGCTGCTGCATTGCGTTGGCTTGACTTCGTCGGCGCGGCTGGCTACAGTGATACCGAGGAAGCAAGTATGAACCCGCTGCTTGAACGCATCGCCGTCGACCCCGACGTCTTCTTCGGCAAGCCCCGCATCCGGGGCCATCGCGTCTGGGTATCTACGATTCTGGACAAGCTTGCCAGCGGCAAGAGCATTCCGGAGATTCTCAAGGACTACCCGACCCTTGAGGAACTCGACATCCGTGCCGCCATCGCCTACGGCGCCGAGATGTGCAGAGACCGTCACGTATTCTTCGGTGACGTGCTTCGCTCCGGATCGCAGTGCCGGCGTCGTCGCCCTGCGCCTGGCAAGAGACCCGACTCTGACGGTTCTCGGCCCGCTGGTTGACGCGCTGCTGCGGACGCTCGGAAACAGACCGCTCGCGGGTGTCTCCTGATGGTCGAACCCGGCCGCATCCCGGTTCACCAAACCGAAAACGAGCTCAATCTGCCGGCGTAGCCCGGCGCCGACAGCCCGCCCCGTTGACCGCCCCTCCGCCGCTAGACGCCTGGAACCCTCGAATCCCAGACCCCTTCCTTTCGCACTCCTGCATTCTAGCTTCTAGGCTCTGCCTTCTGACTTCGCCTGCCCCGTCACTTGACCCCTAGAACCCTTCTTTAGCCAATCCAAAATCTCAAATCCAGAATGCGTTGCACATTCGACCCCCAGTTTCTATCCGCTGCTGCTACCGGCAAACCGGGACCTCGCGGTACGTCGCCGCGCGCGAGCGCCTCGTCCTGCCGGTCGCGGATGGCCAGGATGTGCGGGTCGGTCTCAGGGGAAGAAACGGGCCCGACCTGGGCCGCAGCCGACAAGGCGGGCATCCGGGAAAGCTCCTTCGCCGGGACGAGCCCGGCGGCGAGCAAGAGCACGACCGCCGGCACGAATAGCTTCACATGTACCGCCTCAATCAGGCTGCCGGTCTGCGGCCGGCGTCCTCCTGCGTGACGCGGGTCACGAACCGGAACAGCGACGTTCTAGACTCGGGTGGAAGATTGTCAACGACCTGGCTGCCGGGAACCACACAATTCTGCATTCTGATCTCTGACTTCTGATCTCCCCCTTGTCCGAACTCCGCCTCAGGTCCTTCCCGTCCGTCAATCTAAAATCTGAAATCTACAATCCGAAATGGCATTGCGTCAGGAACCGCCTGTTGTGTCGCCGCGACTTCACCGGGGACGAACGGAACAGCGGACAGTTGCGCCCGCGGCGCTATGGTTTGCCGCCCGTGTCCGGCATCCGTTCCCAGTCCTCGACTGCCTTCCCGTACACGATCTGCACGAACCGCCGGTCGAACTCGTTCTCCTCGACGAGCATGCGGTCCAGTTCTGCGGCGGTGAAATAGCTCATCACGGGCCGGAAGAACTCCTGTTCCTCCTTCGCGATGTGTTTCGGGTAGAACTCGGCGAACATGTGAAGACAGGCGGCGATGTCGGCATGCGCGCTGGCTTCGCCGGCAGCGTAGCGGTTCCTCGCCTCGACCAGCCGCTCGGTGGTCGTGCGCGCGAAGACGTGCTCGGCAACCAGTTCGTCCAGCACCCGCCGGTGCTCCGCCGACAACGGCTTACGCGCCAGTTCGCGGAACAGGATGCCCTCCTCTTTGGCGTGGTGACAGCGGTCGGCATAGGTACGCAGGAACTCGACCGCGCCGTCGATGAAACTCACGTCGGCGGTCCCGATCGACTCCATATCGGCGACCCGCCACCGCATCACTGCAATCATCCGTTCGGCGAGTCGGTGCTCGGCAATCAGCGGCGCAATGGGCAGAGACGGTTCATTCATATGTCCTCCTTGGCGGGCCGGCGCCGGCCCACGGGCAAGCCGGTGCGTATCACGTCTCAGTTGTTCCCGCCTAAATCGGTGCATCACATTATCCTCAATCCGGAGACACAACTCAAGTCGCAGTGATGGCACAACAACAAGCGGCGCAGCCACACGTACGGCTCCGCCGCTTGTGGCCTGAAGCTTGGCGCTTGCGACTGGCGGCTTCCGCCGCGCCTCCCTAGTCCAAGATCTGCAATCTCAAATCTAGGATAACGGGGACGCTACCCATTTTCGAGCCGTCCCGGCGCGACACCCCAGATTCTGGATACACGCGGCTGCGCCGCGAGTTTGCTGTTCCCAATTCGCAGTCTGCGGGGCGGCGCGACGGCGCCGGGGTTAGCGCTGTTTCTTTCGGTCCCGTTCGGCGCGGGCTTTGGCTTCTGCCTCCAGCCGGGCGCGCCGCTCGGCGAGCTTGCGTTCCTGCTCTTCGAATCCCTTGCGGGCCTCCGCCGCCCGGGCTTTGGCCCCGGCCTGCTCCTGCGCCCGCTTGCGTTCGGCCTCGGCGCGGGCCTTGGCCTTGGCCTGCAACTGGGCGCGGTGCTCGGCGAGTCTGCGTTCATCTTCGGCGCGGGCCTTGGCTTCGGCTTCCTCTTTGGCGCGCAGTTCGGCCAACTTCCGCTCCGCTTCGGCGCGGGCCTTGGCCTTGGCCTCCTCCTTGGCCCGGTGCTCGGCGAGCCTGCGCTCCGCTGCCTCGAGCTCCCGGCCTTCTTCTTCGGCGCGGGCCTCGGCCTCGGCTTCCTCTTTGGCCTGCTGTTCGGCGAGCTTGCGTTCTTCTTCAGCTTGGGCCTTGGCCTCGGCCTGGAGCCGGGCGCGCTGCTCGGCAAGCTCGCGTTCCTCTTCCTCGATGCGCTTGCGCTCCGCCTCCGCCCGGGCCCTAGCCTCGGCTTCCTCCCGGGCGCGCTGTTCTTCTTCGCGCTTCCGGCGTTCCTCTTCTTCTTTCCGCTTGCGCTCGACTTCGACGCGCGCCCGGGCCTCGGCTTCTTCCTTGGCCCGTTGAGCGGCAATCCGCTGTTCTTCTTCTTTCCGCTTGCGTTCCGCTTCGGCGTAGGCCTTAACCTCGGCCTGCAGCTGCGCCCGCCTTCCCGCAAGTTTGTGTTCCTCTTCTTTGCGCTTGCGCTCCGTTTCGGCAAAGGCCTTGACCTCGGCCTCAAACCGCGCCCGCCGGTCCGCGAGTTTGCGTTCCGCGTCCTCGATTTTACCGCGTTCCCCGTCGAAGCGGGCTTTGACCTTGGCTTCTTCCTTGTGTCGCTGCTGGGCGAGCCTGTGTTCCTGCTCCTCGAGCCTTCTGATCTCCGCCTCGGCCCGCACCCGGGCCTCGACTTCTTCGCGGATGC
>Ga0163203_1000190_pt1 | contig 16210 bp, 14 predicted proteins | sample PL_2010_330m_FD_113534 | JGI IMG/M metagenome (GOLD analysis project Ga0163203, IMG submission 113534) | Freshwater microbial communities from Powell Lake, British Columbia, Canada to study Microbial Dark Matter (Phase II) - PL_2010_330m | ecosystem: Environmental > Aquatic > Freshwater > Lake ... | reverse complement strand
GGACTATAGTTACCAACCTTTTTGTCCATGCTGGTATAGGGCATATTATCGCCAATATGATAACCCTCTATTTCTTCGGGGGATTTCTGTCTAGATTGATTGGAGGGAGAAGCTTTCTCATCGTTTACTTTCTGGGGGGAATACTGGGGAACATTTGTTACCTGCTTCTGCCGCCTTCGCCCCTGGCTATAGCTGTCGGTGCCTCAGGAGCTATTTTTGCTCTGGGAGGAGTGCTGACGGTAATGGTGCCCAAGTTGAGGGTCTTTGTATTTCCCATACCAGCCCCTCTTCCCCTCTGGGTAGCGGTCATCGGTGGTTTCTTCATAATCTCCTTTCTCCCTTATGTAGCCTGGCAGGCTCACCTTGGCGGTCTGGTTTTGGGACTCATCGCTGGCTTATTCTTCAGGAAGAGGCAGCGCCGTTTCTTTTAGTGTATTAGTTCTCTTCCAGTGGTATCACCTGGTGAACCAGATAAACAGGCTGGTTCCCACCAGTGACATACTGGCGCCAAAGTAAAATACTGAGTTAATATTTACTAAGTCGGCTAATACCCCGCTAAGCAGTGGTCCTATAGCCATACCAATGCTGAATGCCATAGTAAACATGGCCATAGTTGAGCCCATGCCAAACCTTTTGCCTTCCTCTACGACCAGGGCTGAGGCAGCGGGTATGGAGATGGCACCACCAAGGCTACCCAGAGCGCATATCCCTAATAGCAGCCAGAAGTTGCTACCCAGGGGAATCAGAGCCAGGAAGGCAAGATTGACAAGACCGCCAACGGCTACCAGAAGTCTTCTGTTGAACCTATCGGCAATATAACCACCATATAGCTGAAATAGTGACATCAGCAAGATATTGACTGCCAGCAGCACCCCGATGAGAGTCGGACTCAAGCCAATATATATACCGGCGAAGATAGGCAGGAAGGTAGCAAAGGTTCCCCTGCCCAGGGAAAATGCCACCCGGAAACTGAAGAGACCCTTTACCATGCTGCTGGTGCTCATTTCTCTAAAGGATAGATGAAGACTGGCTGCCGTTTTCTTCTGCCCAATTTCAGGAAGGAAAAGAATAACTATCAGAAATGCCAGCATATTAAGTCCGCCCATAGTGGAGAAGGCGAAATTCATGCCAAGGTGGTCAGTTAGGACTCCACCTATCAAGGGACCGAAGCCAAAGCCAGCGAAAAAAGCAGCATTAAAATAGCCCATCCAGGTTCCCTCTTCGCCCTCGGGAGCAATGTCGCCAATATAAGCCTGGGCGATGGGTAAAATCATGCCGGCGGTAGCCCCGTGAATTAAGCGGACTAAGGTTAGCTGGGAGACGCTGTCTGCCCATATATAGCCCAGTGAGATAATTGAGTAGCTGAGAAGCCCGATGGTGAGAAACAGCTTTCGCCCCCTGCGGTCGGAGAGCCAGCCGGTAATAGGCATAAATATAGCTCGGGAGATAGAGAAGCTAGCAAAGATTATGCCTATCCCGATTCCGGTAGCCCCCAGGTTCTCGGCGTAAAGAGGCAAAAGCGGAGCTACTATCCCGACCCCCAGCATAGACGAGAAAATGGATAGAGCCAGGATAGGGAAAACCTTCTTTATCATGCGAATATCTGGAGTATTATAGCGTCTTGAGGCTCATCATGGCAATTTAAAGACTAAGGTGATTGCACTTATAGCTCGCGATTGGTATAATAAGGTTGGCGAGTAATGAGTAGCATCTTTATATCATGATGCCCGTCATAGTTAGAATATTGTTGGTAAATAGATTTATAGATTTTATTAGGACTGAGTAATAGTAGAGGTGGTTAAAGCCTCTTGCCCCAAAGAGGGTGGGAGGTTTTCATTTAGTAGATTGCGGGGATTTTAATAATGGTTCTTGGTGAAGAGCAACAAATAGACGACGATAATAAGTTGGAGGTAATGCGGCATTCGGCAGCTCATGTTATGGCTGAAGCGGTTCAGTCTATCTTCCCTGAGGCTAAGTTTGGCATTGGGCCGGCTATTGAAAATGGCTTTTATTATGACTTTGACCTACCCCGCTCATTGACCCCCGATGATTTACCGCTTATTGAGGCTAAGATGGCGGAAATAATTGCTTCAAATGTGCCTTTTGTTAGGGACGAAGTAACTAAGGAAGAGGCGCAACGATTGTTTGCCGCCCAGCCCTATAAGCTGGAGTTAATCGATGAACTTCCAGATGACGAGCTTAGCCTGTATCGACAGGGTTCGTTTGTTGATTTGTGTCGCGGACCTCATGTGAGTTCTACCGGGGAGATAGGGGCGTTCAAGCTGGTCAGCATTGCCGGAGCCTACTGGCGGGGTGATGAGCACCGCCCTATGTTACAGCGAATATATGGCGTAGCTTTTGATACCGAAGAGGCTTTGGCCGAGCACCTGAAAAAACTTGATGAAGCCGTCAAGCGCGACCACAGGAAGTTAGGCAGGGAGCTTGACCTGTTCAGTATTCACGAGGAGGCTGGTCCTGGGCTGGTTCACTGGCACCCCAAGGGGGCGGTAGTTCGCCGGGTTATTGAGGATTTCTGGAAGGATGAGCATATTAAGCGTGGCTATGATATCGTTTACACTCCTCATATTGCCAAACTGGACTTATGGAGAACCAGCGGTCACTGGGAATTTTACCGAGATTACCTGTATAGCCCGATGGAGGTAGAAGGGCAGGAGTATATCATTAAGCCAATGAATTGCCTGGGTCATATCCTGATTTATAAAACCAGGCAGCGCAGTTACCGTGAATTACCACTGCGCTACGCCGAGCTGGGCACCGTTTACCGTTATGAACGTTCTGGGGTGTTGCACGGCTTGTCCCGGGTCAGAGGCTTTACCCAGGATGATGCTCATATTTTTTGTCGCTTTGACCAGCTGGAAGACGAGATAGTAGGGGTATTGGATTTAGCTCGCTTTATGGTAGATACCTTTGGTTTCACCGATTACAAGGTGTTGCTTTCTACCCGACCTGATAAATATGCTGGCACTATCCAGGCCTGGGAGGAAGCCACCGAGACCTTACGTCAGGCTCTGGCTCGACAGGGGGTTGACTATGATATAGACCCGGGGGAGGGTGTGTTTTATGGGCCTAAGATAGATATTAAGTTTGAAGGCTGGCAGGGGCCTACTATTCAGGTTGATTTTAACCTTCCCCAGAGGTTCAATGTTACCTATATTGGTGAGGATAGTCAGGAGCATTCGGTGGTGATGGTGCATCGTACCGTGCTGGGTAGTATGGAGCGCTTCTTTGCCTCGCTTATTGAGTACTACCGGGGTGCCTTCCCGGTATGGCTGGCACCACTTCAAGTAATATTGATTCCAGTGGCTGACCGCCACCTTGACTATGCCTATAAGCTGGAGGCTGAACTTAAAAGTGAAGGCACGCGCGTGGAAGTTGATGCCCGGTCAGAGACGGTAAATCGCAAAATTCGGCAGGCACAACTGGATAAGGTGCCATATATGCTGGTGGTAGGTGATAAAGAGGTAACCGCTTCTACAGTTTCCGTCCGTCTGCGTAGCGGGGAGCAATTGACTTCCCAATCGTTGGACAGCTTCAAGAAAACCATCAGGACAGCTATTACAGACAGGGTAAAAGAATTAGAGTGACAGTGAGGTTGGTAAACAATCTCCATAGTTTGATTAGCATAAGGGAATGTGCTATAGTTTCTGCCTATAAGATACCGAAGCTCGGAGGAGGTAAATAAGGACATAGTTAAGCCACTGCGTGTTAATGAGCGCATTAAAACCAAAGAGGTTCGCCTCGTGGGGGATAAGGGAGAGCAATTAGGGATTATGCCCTTATACCAAGCACGGGAGGTAGCCAGTAAGCAAAATCTTGACCTGGTAGAGGTAGCAGCTACAGCGGTGCCACCGGTGTGCCGACTTCTTGACTACGGGAAGTATAAATATGAGCAGGCTAAGAAAGAGCGTGAGCTCAGGCGAAAGCAGAAGGTTTCACTGCTGAGGGAGGTCAGGCTACGACCTAAGATTGATAGTCATGATTTTGAGGCTAAGGCTAGGTCGGTTAGGAAACTGCTGGATAGCGGGGATAAGGTTAAGGTAACGGTGATGTTTAGAGGGCGTGAAATCACGCACCTTGAGTTTGGCTGGAAGTTATTGCGGAGGATGACCGAAACACTAAAAGGGGCAGCTTCTATTGACAGGCAACCAATGATGGAAGGGAGAAGAATGAACGTAGTCCTGGCACCGGCAGCTACCCAGAAAGCTAAAATAGAAGAAGAGGTAAAGGAATCTCAGCATGCCCAAGATTAAAACTCATAAAGGGGCACAGAGCCGCTTCCATATTACCGGTAGCGGCAAACTTATGCGGACTAAGGGTGGGAAAAGCCACCTGCGCCGTCGGAAACCGAAGTCGACTAAACGCCTTTATGATAAGACAATACCGGTAAGCTCGGTTGATAAAGCCCGGATAAAAAGGCTGTTACCCTACGGCGTAGAATGAGCGGGGGGAAGTCTGAAGGGGCGAAGCCCCTTCAGGAACCACTCCTCCCCCTCTCCTTTGAAGGAGAGGGGGATTAAGGGGGTAAGGTAGATAAATAATATCTTTAGGGGTTGGATGGGCTAGTATTAGCTTTAGTTGGCATCGCCTTCATAGTATTCTCTGTTGTTACCAAGGAGAAAAAGGCGGTTGCTTAGTAAGTTCAGGAGGAATCTTTTGCCACGAGTAAAGAGAGGTGTAACCGCACATCGCCGACATAAAAAGGTGCTCGCCCTGACCAAAGGGCATAGAGCAACTAAACACTCCCTTTATCGCCGAGCTCACGAGTCTATGCTAAAGTCGCTGAGCTATGCTTATGCTCACCGTCGGGAGCGAAAGGGTGATATGAGGCGCTTGTGGATTTTGCGGGTTAGCGCTGCGGCTCGGGCTCAGGGTCTCACCTACAGTCAGTTTATGGATGGCTTAAAGAAGTCAGGGGTTGAAATCAACCGTAAGCTGCTCGCTGATATGGCAGTTAGGGAGCCGGAAGCCTTTGCCAATCTGGTAACCATTGCTAAGGGTAAGGTTCAGAGCGAAGATACATCAATGACAAAGAAGAGTTAAGTGTGTCCTTTACCGTCCAGTAGCCAAGTTATATTAGAAATCTATTCCGCCTTCTTGTTGACCCCCCAGCTGTTTATAACCTATAATGCCAGATGGCTATGATATGAGTGCGGTGTAACTAGTTATTAGCAGCCGCACTTTCTTTTAGTGGGGGGTAGTCTGCCTCCGGGCTAGAGTTAAAGGCAAATACATGTTACAGCGGCTTGAAGAATTAAAACTAAATGCTCTACGAGAACTGGACGCCGTTAACAACCTTAAGGAACTGGAATCGTGGCGAGTTCGCTATTTGGGCAGGAAGAGTGAGCTAACCGGGGTTCTGCGCAGTTTAGCCACTTTACCTCTAGCCGAGAGGAAGGCGGTTGGCGCCGGTGCTAATGAGGTTAAAGCCGATTTAGAGGATAGTTTAGAGCAAAAGGAACAGGTTCTCCGTGGAGTGCAGCTAGCCGCCTCGGCTGAAGAAGGGGGCGTTGATATTACCCTGCCCGGTCACCCTTTCCCCGCAGGTCGTTTGCATCCTATTACTCAAACCGTCTATGAAATATGCGACATATTTGTCTCTATGGGTTTTCAGGTTGCAGAAGGACCGGAAGTAGAGTGGGATTATTATAATTTTGAGTCGCTGAATATTCCTGAGGAGCACCCGGCTCGTGATACCATGTCCACGCTCTGGGTTGATTTTGAGGCCGACAGCGGTGAAAGACCTATGCTGATGCGCACCCATACCACTTCTATGCAGCTCAGGGTTATGGAGAAAATGCCGCCCCCGCTACGAGTAGTTATCCCGGGCAAGGTCTATCGCTATGAGGCGAGTGATGCCACCCATACCCCTATGTTCCATCAGATTGACGGGTTAGCGGTTGGTGAGGGTATTACTATGGCTGACCTCAAGGGAACACTTTATGAATTTGCCCGCCGTTTCTTTGGTGAAGATAGGAAGGTGCGCTTTCGCTGCGATTACTTCCCCTTTGTTGAGCCTGGTGCCGAGATGGCTATAGAATGCTCGGTCTGCGGTGGTAAAGGTTGCCGCCTGTGTGGTAATACCGGCTGGATTGAAATTCTGGGTGCCGGGATGACTCATCCCCAGGTGCTCCAGCGGGCCGGTCTTGACCCTGAGGTTTATTCTGGTTTTGCCTTCGGTATGGGTATCGACCGTATGCCTATGCTCCGCTACGGGATTGATGATATTAGACTGTTCTACGGTAGTGACCTTAGATTTTTAAGGCAGTTCTGAGAAGATGAAGGTTTCACTTAACTGGCTTCGGGAATATATAGATATTACCCTGCCCCTGGCTGATTTAGCCGACAGGCTGACTATGGCCGGTATTGAGGTCGGGGGTATGCAGGTGGTGGGGGGTAGTTGGGGGAATATAGTGGTCGGTCAGATAGTGGCCATTAACCCTCACCCCAATGCCGACCGCCTTAGGTTGACTACCGTAGATTTGGGCACGGAGCAGCCGACCGTCGTCTGCGGGGCACCGAATCTGAGGCTAGGTGATAAGGTAGCCTTCGCCCAGGTGGGTGCTCAACTTATCGACCCGCACAGTGGGCAGGTGCTCCGTTTGAAACCAGCCAAGATTCGCGGCGTTGAATCCAGTGGCATGGTTTGCTCGGAAAAGGAGCTGGGAATCTCGGAGGGACATGAAGGCATTATGGTTTTGCCCGCCGAGGCACCGGTAGGCACCCCGCTGGCTGATTATCTCGGTGATACTATTTTTGACCTGGATGTTACCCCTAATCGACCCGACTGCCTGTCGGTCATTGGAGTAGCTAGAGAGATTGCCGCCCTAACCGGCCAGAGTTTGCGTCTTCCTGAGGTTAGCTATGAGGAAGTAGCCTCTCCTATAGACCAGCAGGTATTAGTGGAGATTGTGGCTCCCGACCTATGCCCCCGGTATTGTGCCAGCCTGGTCACCGGGGTAAAGCTGGCTGAGTCCCCGAAGTGGATGCAGCAACGACTGTTGAATTGTGGCATGCGTCCCATAAATAATATTGTCGATATTACCAACTACGTGATGCTGGAGTATGGGCAGCCCCTGCATGCTTTTGACTATCACCTGATTAGAGGTAAGAGGATTATCGTGCGCCGGGCTAATGCCGGTGAAGTTATCGTTAGCTTGGACGGGGTAGAGCGGACTCTGGCTGAGGATATGCTAGTCATTGCTGACGAAGCGCGGGCAGTGGCTATTGCCGGCGTTATGGGTGGGGCTAATAGTGAAGTAACCGAACAAACTACCTCAATACTGCTGGAAGCAGCTAGTTTTAAGCCGACCAGCATTCACCGCACCGGCAGCGTCTTGCGTTTGCCCAGCGAAGCCTGTATGAGATTTGAGAGGGGAATCCGTCCCGAGCTGACACTACCCGCGCTTAAGCGGGCTACTCAGTTGATTATGCAGCTAGCCGGCGGTGAAGCCGCCAGGGGCTTGGTTGATGTCTATCCCGGCAGGCAAGACGGCGAGCCTATCTTGCTCTCCACAGACAAGGTACAACGACATTTAGGCGTTGAGTTTAGTCTTGACCAGATAATAGGGGCACTGTCTTCCCTGGGTTTTGATTGTAAGCCGGCGGCTTCCGCCTCGGAGGTCTGGGTTACGGCTCCTTATTGGCGAAGTGATATACATCAGGCGGTTGACCTTATTGAAGAGGTAGTTCGTATTACCGGCTATGATAAGATACCGGCGACTATGCTCAGTCAGCCGCTACCCAGGCAAAATCCCGACCCTATCATTAGCCTCAAGCAGAAAGTGGGGCACAGCCTTGTTGGTTATGGCTTCCAGGAGGTAATCACCTATTCATTAACCAGCCTGGAAATGCTAAATAAGCTGCTACCTGAACCTCATCCTCTTGAACCTGTGCCGCTTCGGGTGGCTAACCCGATGACTGCTGAGCAGGAGTATCTTCGCCCTAACCTGCGGGCTAACCTGCTGGCGGCCCTTTCGGCAAATAGGCGGCATGAGGACGGCGGTATCAGCCTTTTTGAGCTGGGCAAGGTATATCTACCCCGACCGAAGGACCTACCCGATGAGCCTGAGATACTTTGTGGCCTGCTAAGTGGCTCTGGGCTTGAGGGGTCATGGCGGGGTGGAGACGATTCATTTGATTTCTACGATGCTAAGGGGGTGGTCGAAGGCTTGCTTATCCAGTTAGGTGTGGATGCTGACTTTACGGAGAGCCGAGATGAAAGCTTACACCCGGTTAGGCAGGCGGCTATAGTTATCGCTGGTAACAAATTAGGCGTTATCGGTGAGTTGCACCCTAAAGTATCAGAGGCTTTTGAAATTCCTGGAGCTGTCTGTCTATTTGAAATTGACCTGACCGCGCTGTTACCCTTTACCCTCGGGCATAAAAAGTTCCAGCCAATATTGCGATTCCCGGCCATAGTTAGAGATATAGCCCTGGTAATTGACGCCGGAATAACCCATCAGCGGGTAAAGGATATTATTAGTAGCTTTCCGTTGGTGAAACAGGTTGGTATATTTGATGTTTACATTGGCGACCAGGTTCCACCGGGTAAAAAATCCCTTGCCTATAGGATTTCCTTCCAGTCACCGTCCCATACCTTAACTGATGAAGAGGTCGACAAGGTTCAACAACAAATCCTGGCTAAACTATCCGGTGAGCTTGGGGCTATCCTGCGCAGCTAAGTGGAATTCTGCTTGCTTTAGCTTAACGCTTTAGCCTTTATTACCCGCCATGCGGCAATACATATAGTTACTAACAAAGCGGGTATAGCTGTTATTAGAGCTACAAAACTACATCCCCTAGGCCAGATTGGGTGCTTCTTTTCGTCGAGTGATCCTCTAGGCCAAGGCTCACGTCTTTGTTGGCTAAATAAGCTGCGCATACTTTTTCAGGGAATGACCTATATATTCAGCAATTGTTTATTGGTTGTCACAAGGCTATCTAATTCAGTTTTTAATCGTTGATACTCAAGTAATTTTATTTCGTTGTCTGCTTTTACCTTTCGAGAATAAAGTATGCCTGGAAAAACGAAGAAAATATACAAGCCGGCTCCCAGACACCCGATTGACTTTTCAGAAGGAGGGGTATAGTTGTCCACAGGAGAACAGCCCAGACCAATTAAATTACTGCAAAGTTGGAAATATTTGCGCTCGGCATCTTTTATCCTCTTAATATTAGGTATGCTGCGTTTCCTTTTTAGATCAATTGTTGCAAACCTTTCAGTGGTCGTTACACTATAAATAGTATCCGAGTCGAAGAGACCTCCCCCCTCAAGATGAGATTCCTTCGATACGACTATCTGGGTTGCAACAAGATCCCAATAGAAGAGACTATACTGCTTAAGTATGGCATCGACCCATGATTGTGGACACTCCAGATGTTTATATTCGAAAGCTTCTATCTTCTCTGTAGCCATGTTCATCCTCCTTTGAGAGTAGTTACTCCTTAACTGATTATAGCACAGGTCGGTTTGAAGGGATAAGGTAGATAAACTACCCTCTAATAAGCTCCTTAAGCTTGGAGCTACGCTGCGCATATGATTTCAGCTTGAGGTCTATAGTAGTAAAGTGAGATTGCCTGTCGCCGGCAAAATAGGTATACTGAAGGCGAGAGTAAATAACTTTAGGGAAATTGAAAATGAAGAAAGAAGATATAAAGAAAGTGGTAAGAAAGGGCTATGCCAAAATTGCCAAACAGGATAGTTCCTGCTGTGCTCCGGTGGATTCGTGCTGTGGAAGCACTGATTTAGCCCAGGATATCAGTAAGAAGATAGGATATACTGAGGAAGAACTTAAAGCGGTTCCTGAAGGCGCAAATCTAGGTCTTGGCTGTGGGAATCCGGTGGCTCTTGCCTCTTTAAGCGAGGGCGAGACTGTTCTTGACTTTGGCTCGGGCGCAGGATTTGATTGCTTTCTTGCCGCTAACCAAGTTGGTGAGAAGGGAATAGTTATCGGTGTAGATATGACACCAGAGATGATTGAGAAGGCAAGAGAAAACGCCAGGAAAGGCAACTACGAAAATGTAGAGTTCAGGCTCGGGGAAATTGAAAATATACCGGCGGCGGATAATTCGGTTGATGTGGTAATCTCAAACTGTGTTATTAATCTTGCGCCTGACAAAGGACGGGTCTTCCAGGAAGCATTTCGGGTGCTGAAACCAGGTGGCAGGCTGATGGTCTCGGATATAGTTTTGCTGAAGGAACTTCCCGATTTCATAAAGAACTCTATTGAAGCGTATGTTGGCTGCCTTTCCGGAGCAATAATGAGGAACAAGTACATAGAGGCAGTAAAAGCGGCGGGGTTTCAGGAGGTCAGGATAATTGGTGAGTCATCTTTCCCGATAGGTTGCATGGCTAACGACCCAACGGCAAAGGCACTAATTGAGATTTTAAGAATTCCGCCTGAAGAAGTAAAAGAGGCTGCCAATTCGGTTTTAAGCATAAAAGTTTGCGGTGTCAAACCGAATTAGACAACGTAGATAAACCATCACTAATAAGCTCCCTTAGCCTGGCGGCTATTCCCTCCAGTGGCACCAGCTGAGCTTCTTTTTCCGAGCGCCACTTTACCTCTATGTTATCTTTCTCCAGGGTGCGGGGACTGATGGTAACCCGGATAGGTATCCCCAAGAGGTCGGCATCGTTGAACTTTACCCCCGGGGACTCTTGGCGGTCGTCAAAAAGCACCTCTAATCCCTCTGCTTCCAGCTCGGCATAGATGTTTTCGGCAGTGGCGGCTACTTGAGGGTTTTCCAGATATAAGGGGCAAAGATAGATGTGATACGGAGCAATGGTTAGTGGCCAGATAATGCCTTTATCATCGTGGTTCTGCTCTATGGCCGACGCCAGCAACCTGCCCAGACCAATGCCATAGCATCCCATAACGATGGGCTGGGCTCCGCCCTTAGGGTCAATAAAAGATGCCCCTAGTTTCTCGCTGAGGAAGGTGCCCAGTTTGAAAACATGCCCGACCTCAATGCCGTGTGCAGATGATAATTTGCCCCCACATCTGGGGCATCCTTCTCCGGCACGAGCTAGGGCGATATCGGTCACCAGGTCAACCCTAAAGTCCCTCGGGTAGTTGACATTTTTAAAGTGGGTATCCGATTTGTTGGCGCCGGCAACAAAGTTTGCCCCTGAGGTTATGGAATCGTCGGCAATAATCTTGATACCACTGATACCTATAGGGGAGGCTGAGCCGGTGACTATTCCGCTTTTTATCACCTCGGCTTCAGTAGCCAGGCGCAGGTCGACACAGTGCAGGGTGTTTTTTAGCTTTACCTCGTTTACCTCAAGGTCGCCCCTGATAATCACGAAGGTTAGCTCACCGTCAGCGGCATAGAATACAGCTTTAAGGGTGTGGCTTTGAGGTACTCTCAGGAAACCTGATACCTGTTCAATCGTGGTCATACCAGGGGTATTAACCTCTTCTAGAGGTAACGGCGTCTCGTCGGCTAACTTATCCTTGATGCTCTGAGCCTTATCAGCATTAGCCGCATACTGGCAACTGGGGCAATGGATAATTTCATCCTCGCCGGTTTCGGTGATAACCATAAACTCGTGGGAATCCTTGCCGCCGATGGCACCGCTGTCGGCTTCAACGAGTAAAGCCGGCAGGCCACAGCGGGCGTAGATATTCTGGTATGCCGTGAGCATCTTGTCGTAGCTCTGGCTTAATCCCTTTTCATCGGTATTAAAGCTATAGAGGTCTTTCATGGTGAACTCACGGACTCGTATCAGTCCGCCTCTGGGGCGAGGCTCATCCCGAAACTTGGTCTGGATTTGATACAGTAACAGGGGCAGGTCACGGTAGCTCTGAACGTAGTGGCTAACCAGTTGGGTGATGACCTCTTCATGGGTTGGTCCCAGGGCTAATTTGCGTTCTCTGCGGTCGGAGAGGATAAACAGGCTTTTGCCAAAGGCGAGGTCTCGTCCGGTTTCCTGCCACAACTCCAGAGGCTGGAGAACGGGGAGCATTAGCTCCTGTCCGCCGGCTTTATCCATCTCGTCACGGATTATATTCTCTATTTTCTTAAGCACCCTCCAGGCTAAGGGCAAATAGGAATATACCCCGGCGGCTACCTGATGTATCATTCCGGCTCTTAGCAGTAGCTGGTGGCTGGCTGTCTCTGCCTCAGCCGGCACCTCTCTCTGTGTCTTACCAAATAGCTTTGATATCCGCACTTTTCATTTACCGCTAATTGACTCTAGGCAAACTCCTCTTTTGATAGGGCTATGAATATAATAGCTAATATCCCCAGGACGGCGATAGGAGGCGGGAAGAGGGCACAAATGGCTCCAGCCAGCGCCAGTCCCCAGATTCTTCTCCTAAGGGCAAAGATACCACCTACTATGGCGACTATCCCGATGACAATTAAGGGCGCACCAATTGCCCCGAACCATAAACATGTTTTTCCCATGTAGCCTGTCCATGGATCTAAGCAAGCTGCGCCCACGCAGGCAATAGCTATACCTGCAATCAGATTGAAAGCCCCGGCGACTATGGTCAGGATGCCGGCAGTGGTCGGTTTCCACGTTGTCTCCATTTTGTTTTCCTCCTTTTTAAATTACAGGAGTAGGATAACTTGAGGTATTAAACCATAGTGAGCAAGTTTATTCTAGTAGTTTGGATTCTTTCTACCTCACCCCATGGTTAATGAAGGAGCTCCGCCTCTTAAACCCCTATTAGGAAGAGATTCTAGAGAGGGGCAAAACTCAATGAGAACCCGTTCACTTCAGGGCTTTCACTATTCTATCCAAGCAGTGATACCATAGCAGATTCATTGCAGCTTCATCGCCTTTCAACAGTTCCTCAAGGTAATTACTTAGCTCGGCATCTCCCATGTCGTCGGCTGTGTCCCTCAGCCCTATCATCCACTCAATATCACTTTCAAATGTAAAGCGGGGAGCAAGCCCGGCTCCCCCCCAAACCGGATACAAAAGCATGTCCAAATACTCGGCATAAACCAATGCTTGGGCGCGCTTTTCCTCGGCAGCCTCTTTGTCGTCTTGCAGGGGCTGAACTTGTGCCTGGGCTTCAGTTAAATCGCCTTGCAACGATTGAACTTGTGCCTGAGTTGCAGTCAAGTCATCTTGCAGCGATTGAATCTGGGTCTGAGCTACAGCAAGGTCGCTACTTACCCTGTCGTGCTCTTCCTGAGGTACCCCAGCAGCGCAAGAGGGTATTAGGAAGAGCAGTAGAACTAACACCATACCTATTAGAATAGCCTTCTTCATTATAACCTCCTTAAATAGTTGATAATTGTTTACCTACCTCACCCCCTTTATATATTTGTTAGCAACCTACCCCCTTTATCCCCCTCCCTTACCAGGGAGGGGGAGGCTGGTTAATGAAGGGGCTCCGCCCCTTCAAACTTCCCCTTTATCTTGTCATTTTTCTAACAAAGGTTACCAAGAATAGCGCAATCATGAAAACCCCTATGATAGCTTCTGCTGCCCCGACTCCCTGTGCCCAACCGCATACCGAGCTGGCGCTAAACCAAGGGCCGTACCCAAGCGCTGTAAAGGAAACTGCACTGTAGTACAGGCTACTCAGGAAAGTTTGTGCCGTCAAGGTATATGGAGCGACGCCACGAAGGAAGAAGTAGAGCAGCGCTAACCCAAATAGGACTAGCAAGCCCCATAGAACCACTTGCCATGGTCTTTCCCCATAACCGCAGAGCAGTCTCATAGCCCAGCCCCAGAGCTTTAGATGTGGCTTCCTTTTCCAGCTTTGAGTTTTCCTTTTTGCCTCCATTTCGCGATAAAAGAACTTGCCCGCAACTTCATACATTCCATGTTCTGTATACCATAGCTTCAGACGTCTGTAGGTATCTGAAGCCAATCTATAAGCCCCGTTTTTCTCTTCGCCAAGAATATAGTTTCCCCAATCCACATCTTCTAATTTGGTATCAGCCGAGAATTTAGCGCCGCCTAGGAAAGCCCCCTCAAGATGGGCCAAACCTAAAGCAGTCCCCTCAAGATGAGCGCCCGTCAAACGAGCCCCTTCAAGATGTGCATCTACTAAACAAGCCCCCTCAAAGTGAGCAAAACTTAGGTCGGCTCCCTCAAGGTGAGCACGACTTAAATCACTACCATCAAAGTGAGAGAAAGGTAAAAAAGCCTCCTCAAGGTGGGCATTCAATAAGCGAGCCCTCTCAAGGTGAGCGCCCGATAAACGAGCCTCTTCAGGGTCAACGTCGCTTAAAACATCCTCCTCAAGGTAGACACCCAACATTGTACGCACCCAAAAGTAAGGAAGGCATTGTGCATTCTTTAGAATTATTCCCGAAAGGTCAACTTTACTAAGGTCAATCCCATCTGCAAAAGTCTTACCTGAAAGGTCAAGTCCTTTTGCTTTACCGCCATTTTTCTTTATTAACCTGAGCACATCTTCACGGGTGTAGGGATTTTGTTCTGTTCCATCTCCCATAGCTAAAACCTCTCCACCTCTGCCATTAGTGCGGTTACAAAGTCCTTTTCCTGAATAGTTCTAATCTTTTTGCCTTTTTTGAATAAAACGGCTTTGGCTTTGCCGCAGGCGATGCCGATATCGGCGTCTTTGGCTTCGCCGGGTCCATTGACCACACAGCCCATCACCGCTACCTTTATCGGTTTGTCTATCTTTAATAATCTTTCCTCTACCGCCTCGGCTAATTTTACAATGTCAACCTCAGCCCGACCGCAGGAGGGGCAGCTGACCAGTATCGGACCGTGCTGGCGCAGGTTGAGGCTTTTTAAGATTTCATAGGCAGCGATGACCTCTTCTCGGGGGTGGGCGGTTAATGAAACCCGGATGGTATCACCAATGCCCAAATAGAGCAGGGTGCTGATGCCCACCGTGCTGCGGATAATACCGGTTCTGGGGGTGCCGGCTTCAGTAATCCCGATGTGCAGGGGATAGGGTATCTTCCGGGCAATATCCTGGTAGGCTTCAATGGTAGTCGGGACATCAAAGGCTTTAAGGGAGACCTTAATCAGGTCAAAGTCCAGGCTCTCCAGCCAATGTATCTGGTGTAAGGCAGCATCTACCATTTGCCGGGCGATGGTTAATTTAGGGTTGGCGGCTCTGGGCAGGCTGCCGGCATTGACGCCGACACGGATCGGAACATTACTTTCTTTGGCAGCTTGAGCTATAGCCTTGACCTTTTCCGGCTCACCGATATTGCCCGGGTTTAACCGCAGCCCGTCGCAACCAGCCTTCAGTGCTTCTAAAGCCAGCCGGTAATCAAAGTGGATGTCGGCAATTATGGGTAGGGAAACACCTCTTTTTATCTCTCGTATCGCCCGGGCAGCTTTAATATCGGGCACCGCCACCCGCACCAGTTCGCAGCCACAATCTTCAAGCTCCTTGATTTGGGTAATAGTTGACATAACATCACGGGTGTCGGTCTTAGTCATAGATTGCACCACGATGGGAGCGCCACCGCCGACAGTAACCCTGTCAATTTGAATGGGTTTACTTTTTCTCCGAGGATTCATGGTATTATTTATCTACCTTATCCCCTTTAGATTAACCTCATGTCATTGAGAGGCACAAAGTGCCGAAGCAATCTCAAGAGACAACTCAGATTTTTATTAGGTAACCCCATCCCCTTTATCCCCTTCCCCTTGATAAGGGGATGGGGAGTTTATGTAAGGGAGGCTTCGCCTCCCTTTGACTCTCCTTTTAAGGAGGGGGGAGGGATTTTAGAGAGGGGCAAAGTCCCTCTCTAACCTGTGCTCCCCCTTCCCTCAACCAAGGGAAGGGGGTCAGGGGGATAGGTCCCCAAATAATCTCTTAACTTATTAGCCGGGGCTTCGCCTCTTCAATCTTCACCGGTAAACAACCTGATTTTATGGTATCAGGCTGTCTCCACTTATGATGCGTATAATATCCTGGTAGGTGATTACCAGCATTAGTCCGATTAGCATGACGAAGCCGATAGCATGTATCAGCCCCTCCATCTTGGGTGACACGCGCTTGCCCCGGCGAACCCATTCCAGGAGGACAAAGGCAATCCTGCCCCCATCCAGTGCCGGGATGGGGAATAAATTTATGATACCCAGTACTAGGCTAATTAAGCCAGCAAATTCCAGTAGCGGGCTTATCCCGACCTTAGCTACCTCTCCCATCATATGGACTATACCCACTGGCCCGGTCAGTGTGGCCGGGATGGTGCCGGTAATCACCCCGATTATCCCATTCTTATATAG
>Ga0163203_1000189_pt1 | contig 16215 bp, 14 predicted proteins | sample PL_2010_330m_FD_113534 | JGI IMG/M metagenome (GOLD analysis project Ga0163203, IMG submission 113534) | Freshwater microbial communities from Powell Lake, British Columbia, Canada to study Microbial Dark Matter (Phase II) - PL_2010_330m | ecosystem: Environmental > Aquatic > Freshwater > Lake ... | reverse complement strand
GGCGCAGGCTATCTTGTGCCGGTGGCGGGCGAGATTCAGCTGCTGCCCGGGCTTGCCAGGAAGCCCAACGCGCTCAAGATAGACATCGCCGACGATGGCAAGCTGAGCGGGCTGTCCTGAGCCATGAAGCGCAGGCATCCCGTCAACTACCGCAGCGCCAAGGTACGTCGCGAGGTCTTGGTTCGGCAGCGCAGGGGGATATGGACGCCGGAGCAGATAGAGAGCCTTGCCCGACACTTCCGTCTCAAGCCCGGGATGAAGCTGCTGGACGCGGGCTGCGGTTTCGGATACGCCATGCGTGCTTGGGGCAGGTTCTGCATGCCTCGAGGCGAACTAGTGGGATTGGACCGCGACCGAAAGCTGCTTGCTCAGGCGGCGCGCTTCTGCAGCAAGGAAAGTTTGGGCAAGGCAGCGCGGTTCGTTGCCGGCGACATATGCTGTCTGCCCTTCCGGGACAATTCGTTCCACGCGAGCCTCGCTCACGTTGTTTTCTGCCACCTCGCCGAGCCGCAGAAGGCGCTCGACGAGATGGTCCGCGTCACCAGGCGGGGCGGGTGCGTCGCCGTGTTCGACAATGCTTGGACCGGCGGGCCCGGCTCGGGCTGGTACAATTGGCACGAACCGAGCGTGGCCGAACGGCTGGTGCAGGACGAGGTCAGCATCCGGATGATTGCCGGTCGCCGCGCCGTGGGATTCGGGGATTGGTCGGTCGGCTGCCATCTACCGTCGTGGATGGAGGCGTGCGGCCTCCGAAACGTCGGGGCGCGAGCGAACGAGCGCGTAGCGTGGATTGCGCCGCCGTACCGCTCGCCGGAACAGCAGACAGTGTTACGGAACATGAAGGAACGCCTAAGGGAGAAGGTGAGGTACCGGGTCGACAAGTCCGACGTCGAGCAGATGCGCGCGGGCGGGCTCTCCCGCGCCAAGTACGACCGGAATCACCAGCGCAGCCGCGAGCCCGGCCGTGCATTCCGAAAGGCGATGAGGAACGGCACCGCGGCCTCCGCTGTCTCCTACCCGTTCTGGTGTGTCTGGGGCTTCAAGCCCTGACAGGCGCGGTTCCTACGGGCAGCCACGAACGCTGCAGCAGACATCGCAGACCACGCGTAACCTAGCAGGCCGTCGCAAGCTGGTGGCGGAACGCGGCCGGGGCGGCGCGCGAAGTGCTCAGCCTGTGAACAGGCTGTGACTGGAGAAGTTGGGGTCGCTGGTCAGGTTCACGCCCAGTTTGCGCAAACCTTCTTCATCTCCCGGCGTCGGGATGTGCGTGCTGTGGACCTCGCAGCCCTGCAGGTCCTTCAGCCGCTCCAGCGCCAGGTGGGCGGTCGGGTTCGTGGTCGCGCTGACGCTGAGCGCAATCAGGGTTTCGGCCACGTCCAGGCTCACGGTTTTCTTCTTGAGTATATGCCGGTCGAGGTCGGCGATGGCCTCAATCACGACCGGCGACAGGAGGTGGAGTTGGTCCGGGATGCCGGCCAGCTGCTTCGCCGCGTTCAGTATCAGGCTGGCCGCGGCGTGCATCGAAGCTGAGTTCTTCCCGGTTACGATGCTTGAGTCGGGCAGCTCCATTGCCGCGCCGCAGAAGAATCCCTCGTTGCCCTTGCCTTTTTCCTGTGCTTCGTTTCCGGCTTGGCGCGCCGGCTCGACCACGGCCCGGTTCTCCGGCTTGATGCCGAGGTCATTCATCAGCAATTCCACCTTCTGAACCGTCTCCCGGTCGACAAAGCCCATCGCGTGCTCGCACCGGTATCGGAAGTACCGGCGGATGATCTCCTGGCAGGCCGCGTTCCGTACGACCGCGTCGTCGGTGATGCCGAATCCGGCTCGGTTCACACCCATGTCCGTCGGCGACTGGTAGCGCGGGCTGCCGGCTATCTTGGTGAGGATGCGGCGCAGGACCGGGAAGACTTCGACATCCCGGTTGTAGTTCACCGCGACCGTGCCGCACGCCTCGAGGTGAAACGGGTCCACGACGTTGAAGTCCCGGATGTCCGCGGTCGCGGCCTCGTACGCCACGTTCACCGGGTGTTTGAGCGGGAGGTTCCATATCGGGAAGGTCTCGAACTTCGCGTACCCCGATTTCACCCCGCGCTGGTGGTCGTGGTAAAGCTGAGAGAGACAGGTCGCCAGTTTGCCGCTGCCCGGCCCGGGGCCAGTCACCACTACAAGCGGCTTGTCGGTCATGATGTACTCGTTCGCGCCGTACCCTTCTTCGCTCACCACGACGTCCACCTCGGTGGGGTATCCCTTGGTGAAGCGATGGGTGTAGACCCGGACGCCGCGGTGCTCGAGCTTGTTCTTGAACGCTGCCGCGGCGGGCTGGTTCTCGAACCGTGTGATGACGACCGCCTTCACGAGCAGGCCCTGCTCCTTCAGGTCGTCAATCAACTTGAGCGCATCGGCGTCATAGGTGATACCGAAGTCGGCCCTTATCTTGCGGCGCTCGATGTCCCCGGCGTGGATACAGAGGATTATGTCTGCGTCGTCCCTCAGCTTCCGCAGCAGTTCCATCTTCACATTGGGGTGAAAGCCGGGCAGAACCCGGGATGCGTGGTAGTCGTAGACCAGCTTGCCGCCAAGTTCGAGGTAGAGCTTGGTGCCGAACTCGGCGACGCGCTCGTGGATCGCGGCGGTTTGCTCGGCAAGGTACTTGTCGTTGTCGAAGCCGGTTGGCTTCGGGGCAGGGCCGGGTGTTATGGCCATGGGACGCTAGTAGACCCCAAACCACGGCCAAAGTCAAACACGGCAGCAGCGCCCGGGCGGCGGATCCGCTGTCCGGTTCTCCCGTATCTTGACACTCGTGCATTCGTGGCTAGACTTCGGCAGCGTATGAAAGCTATCAACGTAATCCTGATTGGGCCTCCGGGCAGCGGCAAAGGCACGCAGGCCGAACTGCTGCGGGAGAAGAACGGCTTCGTCCACTATTCGACCGGCGAGGTGTTCCGCGACAGCATCGCGCGCAAAACGCCGGTCGGCCTTGAGGTGGAGGAGTGTGTAACGTCCGGCAGGCTGGTGCCGGACGAGGTCGTGCTTCGAGTCGTGAATGCGTTCGTGGCCGAGCACGCGGGCAAGCCGACACTGTTCGACGGATTCCCGCGCACGATTCCGCAGGCCAAAGGCCTGGACAAGGTGCTGGCCGAGTACAGGGTGACCGTGGACATGGCGGTGCTGGTGAACTTGCCGGACGACGAGGTCGTGAAGCGGTTGACCGCGCGCAGGCAGTGCCGGAAGTGCTCGAAGATATACAACCTGAGCTTCAAGCCGTCGAAGGTCGCCGGTGTCTGCGATGATTGCGGCGGCGAGCTGTATCAGCGCAAGGACGATTCCGAGGAGACAATCCGTGGCCGGCTGGCGGTCTACCACCAGCAGACCGAGCCGGTGCTGCTCTATTACTCGGAGCAGGGCAAGCTGGAGCGAATCGACGGTGCGCTTGGCCGCGACCGGGTCTACCAGGAAATACTGAAGCTGATTGCTTAGTTCACGACAGGGCCGGCCGCTCGAATCGGGGTTTGGGGGGCGGTGTCTGGCGGAGACATTTTGGCCGTCCATCTGAAGTCGCCTCGTGAGGTCGAGGGAATCCGGGCAGCAGGGCGGGTGTTGGCCGGGGCTCTGGAAACGGCCGGCGCAGCAGTCCGTCCCGGCAAGACCTTGAGGGAACTCGAGCGGGTCTGCGACGGGTACATTCGTTCGCACGGCGGATATCCGACTTTCCTCGGTTACCGCGGGTTTCCGGCAGCGGCGTGCATCGGTGTCAACGAAGAGGTCGTGCACGGGATACCGGATCACCGGAAACTTGCCGAGGGTGATATCGTGAAGATCGATGTCGGCGTGACCAAGGATGGGCTGATTGCCGATGGGGCGAGGACGTTCGCGGTGGGGAACGTGAAACCGGAGGTGTTGGCGCTGGTTGCCGCGACCGAACGGTCGTTCTGGCTGGGTGTGGCGCAGGCCAAGGCAGGGAACCGGGTTTCCGACATCGGTCACGCGGTGCAGTCGTACATCGAGGCGCAGGGCTATGCGGTAGTGCGCGATCTGTGCGGTCATGGGGTGGGCACGAATCTGCATGAAGACCCGTCCGTGCCGAACTTCGGCAAGCCGGGGTACGGAATGAAGCTTGTCGCCGGCATGACACTGGCGATTGAGCCGATGGTGAACATGGGCGGCTACGAGGTCGAGACGCTCAGCAACGGCTGGACAGTCGTGGCCTCGGACCGCAAACCATCGGCGCACTACGAGCATACAGTGCTCGTGACCGCGGGCGAGCCGGAGATACTGACACGGGGAATTGACGAATGACGATTGTCGGATGTCGAATAGGTAGGCAGAAAGAGGCAGCAGTCGGATAATGGAGATGAATGAGTAAGAAAGACCTGATACAGCTTGAGGGGACGGTACTGGAATCGTTACCCAGCGCGACTTTCAAGGTCGAGTTGGACAACAAACACCAGGTTATCGCCCACATCTCGGGCCGGATGCGGTTGCACTGGATTCGGATTCTACCCGGTGACCGGGTGACGGTGGAGTTCTCGCCGTACGACCTGAGCCGGGGCCGTGTCATTTACCGGTTTAAATAGGGCCCTCCTCCGGCGGCCGCTATGGACTGAAAGGAGTGAATGTGAAAGTTCGGACGTCGATCAAGAAACGATGCGCCCACTGCGTGGTCGTGAAACGCAAGGGCGTCGTGTACGTCATCTGCAAGCGCGAGCCGAAACACAAGCAGAGACAAGGATGAGGGCGGGAGGATGAACGCGGAAGTGAGGACGGACGGGCAGAGTCCGCGATCCTGTCCGCGGTTCATCCTTCAAGGTTCATCCTTCGGACTCACCATTCGTGGCTAAATACATCTTCGTTACCGGCGGGGTGGTCTCGTCCCTGGGTAAGGGTGTTGCCACTTCATCCATCGGGCTGCTCTTGAAGTCGCGCGGCCTGAGCGTGGTTCCGCTGAAGTTCGACCCGTACATCAACGTTGACCCGGGCACGATGAGCCCGTTTCAGCACGGCGAGGTGTTCGTAACCGACGACGGGGCCGAGACCGACCTTGACCTCGGCCACTACGAACGGTTCATCGACCTGAGTCTCTCGCAGGACAACAACGTCACAGCGGGCCAGGTATACTCGGCGGTAATCGAGCGCGAGCGGAAGGGCGCGTACCTCGGCCGGACCATACAGGTCGTGCCACATATTACCGGCGAGATAAAGGACCGGATTCGGAAACTGGCGAAGGGCCACGATGTAGTGATAACCGAAATCGGCGGCACGGTCGGCGACATCGAGGGGCAGCCTTTCCTTGAGGCCGCACGCCAGTTCGCGCTGGAGGAGGGCCGGGACAACGTTATCTACGTCCATCTGACCTTGGTGCCCTACGTCAAGACCGCGGGCGAATACAAGACCAAACCGACGCAGCATTCGGTACGTGAGTTGCTGGACCTCGGTATTCAGCCTGACATCGTCATGTGCCGGGCCGAGACTGCTTTGCCCCAGGAGGCCCGCGACAAGATTGCCTTGTTCTGCAACGTGCGGCCTGAGGCGGTCATCGAGGCAGTGGATGTTGACAACATCTACAAGATCCCGTTGGTGTTCCACCGCCAGAACCTCGATGGCTACATCTGCCGTTTGCTCGGCCTGAAGACCCGTAAGCCTGACCTTGGCGCATGGCAACGATTCATTGAGCGCGAAACCTTGGCAACCGAAGTTCTTGAGATTGGCCTCTGTGGCAAGTACGTTGGGCTGCACGACGCCTACAAGTCGGTCGTCGAAGCGGTTCACCACGCTGCGTCGACCGTGAGCGTGAGCGCGAAGATCCGCTGGGTTGAGTCAGAGGAGATTGCCGCGGAGACGGTCGAAGAGCGGCTGGCCGGCCTGGCCGGGATAGTCGTGCCGGGCGGGTTTGGAGTGCGCGGCATCGAAGGCAAGCTGTGGGTGGTGAAGTACTGCCGCGACCACCGGCTGCCGTTCCTCGGTCTTTGCGTGGGTCTACAGTCGGCGGTGATTGAGGCCGCCCGGAACCAATGCGGTCTAGAGCATGCCAACTCGACCGAGTTCAACCCGCGGACTCCCTACCCGGTTGTCTATTTGATGCCACGTCAGCGTGGCGTCCGGCGTAAGGGCCATACGATGCGGCTCGGGGCTTGGCCGTGCCGGGTCAAGAAGGGCAGCGTTGCCCGGCGTTGTTACCGCGCTGCGCTGGTACAGGAGAGGCATAGGCATCGGTACGAGGTCAATCTCAAGTACCTGGCGGCGCTGGAGAGACATGGGCTGCTGGCAACCGGCAAGTCGCCGGACGGCAAGCTGGTCGAAATCGTCGAACTGAAGGGCCATCCCTTCTTCGTCGCCACCCAGTTTCACCCGGAGTTCAAGTCAAGACCGCTCAGGCCTCATCCGCTTTTCCACGAGTTTATCAAGGCTGGCTATGAGTTTGCCCGGTGCCGCTCTCGCGCTGGTTCGGGCACTGCCCAGTAGGCCGGCAGCACTCCTCTCCCGCACAATCGTCCTGTTGTATCTGGTGCTGAGGCCCGACTACCGTCGGGAAATCAGGCATAACCTGCGCATTATCATGGGGAAAGAAAGCCAATGGTTCTGGCTCCGAAACGGCTGGCGCCTGGGGTATAACCTCGCTGCAATGGCCAAGGTGGGAAGTCGGTCAGGGGATGCACTAGTTGACAGGGCGATGGTCTACGGTGAGAATCTTAGCCATCAGGTACTGGAACGAGAATTGCATACGGCCATGGCTTCTTTCCATTTCGGGCTGTGGGAGTACCTGCCACAGGTATTCAGTCGCAGCGGGTGCAGGGTCACGCTGGCGGTCGGAGAGCAGCGCGACCCGAGGTTGGCCAGGCAGCTTTCGGGTTTGCGTCGCTCCAGAGGCGTGACCATGGCCGGGGGGATCAGGCAGGCGATCAAAGCCGGCGACGGGTCGTCAATCACCGGATTCATGCTGGACAACACGAGTCAGGGCACACAGACTTGGACTGAGTGCGACGGCGTCAGGATAAGGCTGCCGGATATCGGATTCAAGCTGGCGGCGCGGAAAGGCGGTCGGCTGACGCCGGCATTTGCCCGGTTGCAGCGCGGCCGTGTGAGAGTTGATGTTTACCCTCCGGGAGACGAGCAGGCGGCAGCGCGTGCCTTGCTCGAGCAGGTGCGGCAGCATCCGGAAGAGTGGGTGTGGTGGGGCAAGGCGGGGGCAATCGCCCAATGAAGTCAGAAGGCAGAAGTCAGAAGGCAGGAGACAGACGGCGATACGTCAGGCGGGTGGTAGCTTCCTGTGTGCTGTGTGCCGTGTGTTGTGTCCTGCTCGCCTGCAAGGACAAGCCGGTATGCGGGCCGAACCCGGTGCCGCCAAACCAGGAAACCGACTCATTCACGCTGCACGAGAGTTCCAGCGGCAAGCGGCAGTACACGCTGGAGGCACAGAAGGCATACGTGTACGACCCCGCACAGCGCGTCGATGTGACCGGCCTGCGGGTGCTGTTCTACGACGAGGCCGGTGGGGTTAGCTCCACGCTTGTTGCGGACGAGGGTTCGATATACTCGCCGAACGAGGACCTGGTTGCTCGCGGCAATGTCATCGTCCGGACTTCGGATAGCACGATGCTCGAGACCGATTCCCTTGCCTGGAGCAACCAACGCCGGCTGGTACGGACCGACGCTGACCTCGTAATTGAGACGCCCAAGGGGAGGATTGAGGGCAAGGGACTGGTGTCCGACGCCGGGCTGACCAAGATTGACATTCTGAGCCCGGTGCAGGGAACGTCGGACTACGACTTCGAGACCGGGGAATAGGAGATGGGACGAATTGGGCGATTGGGGCCAGTGCTCGCGGGGTTGGTGCTTTGCGTCGGGTCGAGCGCCGCGTCCCGGCTCAGCGCGAAGCACATGTCCATCGAGCGCACGCGGGAAGGTGACGCAACCGTGTTCCGCGACAGCGTGGTAGTCACCGACGGGGACACCCGGATAACCGCCAACCTGGCGCGCATGTATGAAGCTAGGGGGCTGGCACTCATCAGCGACGCAGTCTACATCACCAATCCCGACGTCCAGATATGGGCCGATTCCGCCCGGTATCATCTCACCGACAAGCTGGTCGAGTTGTTCGGCAACGTCCGCGTTCGTCAGGATTCGCTCGACATCCGGGCACCGAAGCTGCTTTACCAGTCCAAAGAGAAGATGGTGCGAGCCGATTCGGGAGTCGTGCTTGAAAACATCAACCGCAGCTTCCGGCTGACCGGCAGAAGAGGTACGTATGACCTGAACGGTGATGTCGGGGTGGTTGACTCAAGCCCGGTTCTGACCTGGCGACGGGACAAGGACTCGGCCCGGGTCACCAGCCGGCAGATGTTCTGGTATGAGAAGGGGTCGCGCGCACTCGCCTGGGGCGACGTGCGGCTGGAATCGGGCGCTACCGAACTTGAGTGCGATACGATGGATTTCATATCCGGGCCGGATTCGGGCCTGGCGTTGGGTCGGCCGAGGGTGCGTGACAGCGTGAGCCGGGCGAGCGGTGACACTATGGCCTTCCAGGTCAGGAACGGCGGGTTGGAACGGGTGACCATCCGCAGTCGGGCGACCGGCGAGTATCGGACCGAGGGCGGTGACTCGATCGTGGTTGCGGGCAAGGCCATCGAGCTTCGGGTCGCGGGCGGTGCGATCAACCAAGTTGAGGTGAGCGAGCTGAGCTCCGGGCAGCTCATACGGACCCGGGGAAAGGAAACAGTGAGCGGGGGTGCCGCGGGGACGGAATCGGAATCACCATGAAGCTTGAAACCCGTGACCTAGTGAAGTGCTACGGAGAGCGCAAGGTTGTTGACGGCGTGAGCCTCGAGTTGACCCGCGGCGAGATTGTCGGGCTCCTGGGTCCGAACGGCGCGGGCAAGACTACGACTTTCCACATGATAACCGGGTTCATCCGGCCCGAGCAGGGCACGGTTGCCCTGGATGGACACGACATCACGCGGATGCCGGTGTACAAGCGTGCGCGGCTCGGTCTGGGATATCTTTCCCAGGAGCCGTCGATATTCAGAAAGCTGTCGGTTGAAGACAATGTCAGGGCGATTCTGGAGATGCTGGGCGTACCGAAGGCCGAGCAGGCTGTCCGGGTCGAGGAGCTGCTGACCAAGTTCAATGTCGGGCAACTGAAGAAGCAGCAGGGCGGCACCTTGTCCGGCGGCGAGCGGCGACGGGTTGAGTTGGCCCGCGCACTCGCCTCCCGTCCTTCGTTTCTGCTATTGGACGAGCCGTTCACCGGCATCGACCCGATTGTCCGGACCGAAATCCAGGACATCGTCCGGAAGCTGCGCGACGACGGGCTCGGTATTCTAATAACCGACCACAACGTCCGGGAGACCCTGGAGATCACTGACCGGGCGTACATAATGTACGATGCCCGCGTACTGCTTTCGGGCACCTCGGATGACCTGGTCAAGGACGAGAAGGCGCGACGAGTTTACCTGGGTGAGAGATTCCGGATATGAAGATGGGGATCGGACTCGAACTGAAGCAGCAGCTCGAGATGCGGTTGACGCCGCAACTGATCCTGCAGATGAAGCTGCTTCAGGTTTCGGCGCTGGACCTTGAGCAGATGGTGCGGGAGGAGATGGAGAAGAACCCGGCGCTGGAGGAGTCAGATGACAATCCGGGCACGGTCGAGGCCGACGTTATCGCCTCCATTTCCGAGCCCGTGCCGGAAGCCGCTCCGCCGGTCTCTACGGTGAATGCGCCGGCTCCGGAGACGAATGAGACGCCGATTGAGTCCCACCCTGGCGAGGAATACACAATCAGCGAATTGATGCCGGACGACGGGTGGTCTCCGGCGATGTATCCGAACGCGAGCGCGGATGACGACCAGACATCGGCCGCCGAACTTGCGATCGGACCGGAGCAGAGCCTGGTCGAGTGTCTGATGCCGCATCTCCGCAGCGTGCTGAGCGAGGACGACGCGCGGGTCGCGGAGTTCATAATCGAGTCGCTGGACGACGACGGGTTCCTGACGATGACGGAGGAGGAGATTGCATCCCAGCAGGAAGTCGGCGTGGACCTTGTCCAGTCGATTCTCTACGCAATCCAGCGGCTGGAGCCCGGCGGCATCGCCTGCCATGACCGGCGCGAGTCGTTCCTTGTGCAACTCGAACTGGCGGGCGCCGACCCGGCTTCGCTCGAGCGGAAGCTGCTGACCGACTACTGGGACCTGCTGGTGAGGAAGCAGACCGCCAGGATTGCCAGGCTGTGCGGGGTCACCGAGGACGACGTGAGGCGGGCAGTGCAGCCGCTGTTGAACCTCGAAACCCGGCCCGCTCGGTGTTTCTGTCCCGGTGCGCCGGACTACGTGTCGCCTGACTTCTCGGTGGAGTGGCACGACGACACGCTAGTGGCCACCGCCAATGACGAGCGCTTCCCGCGGTTGCGGCTTTCCCAACGCTATGTCGAGATTCTCAAGAGCCCGAAGGCTCACTCGTCCGAGCAGATGCAGTTTGCGCGGGAGAAACTGCATAGAGCGTTGATGTTCCTGAAGGGCATAGAGTCACGACGCCGGACACTGAAGCGACTGGTGGAACTGATCATCGAGCAACAGCACGATTTCCTCCTGCACGGCAAGCAGCACCTCAAACCCGCCACCCTGAAACAGGCCGCCGACATCATCGGGGTTCACGCGTCGACCGTATCCCGGGCGATCGCGGGCAAGCATCTCGAGACGAACCAGGGCATTTTTCCGTTCGGCTACTTCTTCAAGGCCGGGACCGGGGACAAATCGCGTACCAGTATCAAGCAGAAGATCCAGGCGACTATCAATGCCGAGGACAAAAAGAATCCGCTGAGCGATGATGAGATCTGCTCCAAACTGAAGCTCGAGGCAATCAGCATTTCGCGACGAACCGTAGCCAAGTACCGGGCCGAACTCGGGGTCCCGGGGTGCAACGACCGCAAAGGCTTCTGAGAAATGGCGAGCGGCGATTGTCGAATGACGGATGACCGTCAGGCGCGATAGATGCACGTTGTAGTGGGCACGGCCGGACACATCGACCACGGGAAGTCGGCGCTGGTCAAAGCCATGACCGGCACCGACCCGGACCGCCTGAAGGAAGAAAAGGAGCGGGGAATGACTACCGACCTCGGGTTCGCATTCCTCGGCACCGACATCACGGTCATCGATGTGCCCGGGCATGAGCGTTTCGTCCGGCACATGCTCGCCGGGGCGAGCACCATCGACCTCGTGGTGCTGGTAGTGGCGGCCGACGACGGGGTGATGCCGCAGACTCGCGAGCACTTCGAAATCTGCCGTCTGATGGGCATCAAGAAAGGTCTGGTCGCCATCAACAAGGCCGACCTCGTCGACGACGAGTGGATCGAGATGGTGAAGCTGGACGTCAGCGAGATGGTCAGGGGTACCTTCCTCGATGGGGCGCCGATGATGCCGGTATCCGCCATCACCGGACGGGGCGTGACCGAGTTGCGGCAGGCGATTGTCGAGCTGGCGAAGAAGGTAGAGGCCAAGCCGGACCGAGGCGTGTTCCGGATGCCGGTAGACCGGAACTTCTCGATGAAAGGTTTCGGGACGGTCGTCGCCGGCACGGTTCTGTCCGGTCACGTCCACGTCGGCGACACCCTTGAACTGCTGCCGCAGAAGCGCGAGGTGCGGGTCAGGGGAATCCAGAAGCACAACCAGATGCTCGAGACGGTGGGGCTCGGCGAGCGCGCGGCGCTGAACCTGCAAGGACTCGAGCGCGCGGCGGTCGTGCGCGGCAACGTACTTGCGACGCCCGGCTACTACACGCCGACGACGAACTTCAACGCGGCCCTGTACCTGCTCAAGTCAGTCGAGAAGCCGCTGAGGAACCTGGCCAGCCTCAAGCTGCACATCGGCACCGCCGAGGTGATGTGCCGGGTGGCGCTGCTCGACACGAAGGAGATGGCGTCGGGTCAGGATGCGTTGGTGCAGGTCCGTGCCGCGGAGCCGGTCGTATGCGACTGGAATGACCACTACGTCATCCGGACGTTCGCGCCCCAGCGGACCATCGGCGGCGGGCTCGTGCTCGAGGCGAACCCTTCAAAGGAACGGAGGTTCGACGAGGACGTGGTCAAGCGGCTGCGGGCGCTTGCCACCGGCGAGGCGGGGAGCGTGTTCGAGCAGTACCTGCTCAAGCACCGGTTCGACGCGAAGACGCTCGCGCAGGCGGCCAAGGACCTCGCTCTGGCCGATGCCGACGCGAACGAGATGCTCGCCCTGTTGCTTGCGACCAACCGCGCGCGGAAGCTGGCATTCGAGGCCAAGGAGTTCCTGGTCCACGAGAAGATGGTCGCGGAGGCGCGTGCGGCCCTGCTGGCCACGCTCGGCCGGTTCCACAAAGACAATCCGCTCCGGTTGGGACTGAAGCGCCCCGAACTCCGGGCAAAGGCGGCGCCCGGTTTCTCGCCGCCGTTGTTCGAAACCGTGCTGGCCGGGCTGCTGGCCGACAAAGAGGTCGTCGTCGAAGACGACCGGGTTCGGCTGGCATCTCACCAGATCAAGCTGGGTCCGGCGCTGCAGCGGGAATACGACCGTCTCGACAAGCTGTTCCTCAAGGCGGGTTTCTCGCCGCCGAGCTTCAAGGAAACGCTGGCCGGCATCGAGAAGAAGCTGGCGCAGCAGGTGCGGGTCGCCTTGCTTGAGTCCGGCCGTCTGGTGGACGTCGGCGAGTCGGTGGTGCTGCACCGCGAGGCGGTAGCGCTGGCCGAGCAGAAGGTGCGTGCCTTGTTCGCTCAGAAACCGGAACTGACCGCCTCGGAAATCAGGCAGGAGCTGGGTACCACCCGCAAGTACATCATCCCCTTGCTCAACTACCTCGATTCGCGCGGGGTCACCCAGCGCAAGGGCGAAGTCCGGATACTCAGGCCGAGGCCGACAGAGACGAAACGATAGAAAGGGACTATGGCTAAGAGAGGCATTCTCGCAACCGTAACCTGCCCCGGCTGAGCGTCCAAGCTCAGCAAGGCGCAGTTAGCGCAAGCACTCGAGGGCCTCGCGCCCCAGGACGACCCGCGGCTGCTGGTCGGCATCAGCTCGGCTGACGACGCGGGTGTGTTCCTGTTGCAGGATGGGCTGGCGTTGGTCCAGACCGTTGACCTGCTGACCCCGATGGTCGAGGACCCGTACACGTTCGGCCGGATTGCGGCCGCCAACTCGCTCTCCGACGTCTACGCAATGGGCGGGACCCCGCTCACGGTCCTGAACATCGTCGGGTTCCCTGGCCCGATGGACAAGAAGGTGCTGGCCGAGATCCTGCGCGGCGGGCAGGACACGGTTGGCGAGGCCGGAGCGGTGGTTGCAGGCGGACACACTTTCAACGAGAAGGAAATCAAGTACGGGCTGTCGGTCACGGGCCGGATTGACCCGAAGAGGATTGTCACCAACGCGGCCGTTAAGGTCGGCGACGTGCTGGTGCTTACCAAGCCGCTTGGCACCGGCGTGTTTGCCCAGGCGATGATGACGCAGGACGAAGTCGACTTGGTGCTGTACAAGGCAGCCACGGCCTCGATGATGCAGCTCAACAAGGCGGCGTCGGAGATCATGCTCGCCTGCGACGTCCACTCGGCGACCGACATCACCGGGTACGGGTTCCTCGGACACACGCAGGAGATGGCGCAAGGCAGCGGAGTGCGGCTGCGGTTCAACGCTTCGGCGATTCCGTTGCTGCCCAAGGTACTCAGCATGGCTGAGACATTGGTGGACGCCGGCGTGGCGATGAACGAGGACTCCTTCGGCGACAAGGTCGAGTGGAAAGGCGATATCGCGCCGGCGCTGAAGAACATCCTCTGGGAGTCGCAGAGTTCGGGCGGGTTGCTCGTATCGTTGCCGGAGAACCGGGTTGCCGGTTTCCAGCTCCGGGCCGGGGATGCCGGTATCCTCGCCGCCGCCATCGGCTCAGTCACCGCCGGGCCTGCCGGCACAGTCGAGATAGGGAGGTAACCTTTGTTCTGGCACAACCTGTGGGACGTACTTAGACAGCAGTTTCTCACTCCGGAAAAGCTCGCCCAGTATGTCGTCAAGCTGGGCGGCATCATCCTCATCATCGCGGCCCTCTGGCTTGCCCGCCGGATTGCCGAGCTGATCATCAAACGGCTGCTTCGGAAGGGCGGCGGGCTGCTCCGGGAACGTCATGCCCGGACCGTGTTGATGGTCAGCCGAAGCCTGGTCCGCTACGTCCTCTTCTTTGTCGGACTGGTGATGGTGCTGCGGGTGCTGGGCGTGGATTACGCCGCGATTCTGGCCGGCGCGGGCGTGGCCGGCTTGGCGATCGGCTTCGGTGCCCAGACCCTGGTACGCGACTTCCTTTCCGGCTTCTTCCTCCTGTTTGAGGACGTGATGGGCGTCGGCGACGTCATCACGAGCGGCAAGGTCGCGGGCGTTGTCGAGTACATCGGGCTCAGGGCTACCCACATCCGGGCGTTTGACGGTACGCTCAATGTCGTGCCCAATGGCGAGTTCACGACAATAGGTAACTGGAGCAAAGACTGGATGAGGGCGATAGTCACGGTTGACCTTGCCTACGAGCAGGACGCCGAGCGAGGTATGGCCGTGGCCAGGCAGGCCGCGGACCAGTGGTTCAGTGAGAACCAGGAGATTGCGCTGGAGCCGCCCGAAGTGCAGGGGATACTGGCGTTCGGCGAGTCCGGGGTTACGGTCCGGATCCTGGCCAAGGTGCGGCCGCTCATGCACTGGAAGACCGAGCGTGACCTGCGGGCCCAGCTCAAGAAGTCGTTTGACCAGGAGGGGGTGGAGATTCCGTTCGCGCGCCGCGTCGTCTACCACCGTTCCGATACCGCCACCGATAGCCAGCCCAAAGCCTAGCCTCCGCCGCCGGCCGTCAGCCGAACGCTGGGGAGACGGACAGTGACTCACGGCTCTCCGGTGGCGGTACGAAATGGCTCACGAGTTCGTGACGGCGGCCGAGGAGGGCATGTCAAACGCTCGGGCGGGCGTGAGCCACCTGCGACTGCCGGTTCTCGACTGGCGGTCTGGATTGCGGGAAGAGTGGACAGTGAATTGTGAACCGGAAGGTGGGCAAACCGAGCCCAGTTTGTACGTCCTGCCGGTCTGTAGGCTTTCCGCGTGGCGGGCCGTCGTCGCGGTTAGCCCGGGTTGGCCCTATCTCTGACGCCAAGCCCGCAAATGCGCTCAGGCGGAGGCAGCCCGAAGAGTGCCACAGCGTGAGTTTGTTCGGGTCGACGTAGCGGCCGATGATGGTGATGACCGGGCTCGGTTCGAACTGGTAGTCGGCGGCTGCAACCGGCCGGGCCGGAGGGTTGTCAAGTCAGCGTCAAAGGACGAGGGCGAGGCCGATAGCGGCAGAGAGCCCAAGCGCGCCGCCGAACCAGAACGGGGCAGACGGGCCGACAAAGCTCCAGAGCGCACCGGCGAGCAGCGATGCGGGCAGGAGCCCGATGCCGGTCAGGGTCGAATGGAGACCGATGAAGGTCGCGCGGTGCTCTTGGGGTGCGATGTCGGCCACCAGGGCCTTTTCCAGTCCTTCGTTCAGGGCGCTGAACACGCCATATAGTGCGAAGAGCGGCCAGACGAACTCCGGTCTGCGCGTGACGGCGAAGCCGACGTAGACCAGACCGTAGAAGGCATATCCGGTAACAAGCAGGTGCTTGCGGCCGATGCGGTCGGACAGGCGGCCTAACGGGTACGAAAGGACGCCGTACACCACGTTGTACAACAGGTACGCCGCAAGCACTGCGAGCACCGACATTCCGAGGCTCCTTGACCGCAGCACGAGGAACTGGTTCGAGGAGTTGCCCAGGGCGAACAGGGTGACGACGAGGAGGAACCACTTGAGCTTCAAGGGCAGGCCGCGGAAGGAGAGCTTGGGCAGCTTGCGCACCGCATGGGCGCGCGACGGCTCGCGAACCAGGAACAAGGCGGCGACGCCGAGCGCGGCCGGGATTAACGAGAGGAGAAAGATGCGCTGGTAGTCGGAGCGGGCAAGGTCACGGCCGAGCGTGCTGACCAGCCAGATGGCGACGGCGACACCGGCGGCAGCGCCCAGCGTGTCCATTGCGCGGTGCAGGCCGAAGGCCGTGCCGCGCTTGCCTACGGGCGTGCAGTCGGCGATGAGAGCGTCGCGCGGGGCGACCCGGATGCCCTTGCCGATGCGGTCGACCATCCGGCCGGCGAAGACCAATCCCCAGGCATTGGACGCGTACAGGAGCAGCCGACCGAGCATCGAGCCCGAGTAGCCG
>Ga0163203_1000187_pt1 | contig 16292 bp, 19 predicted proteins | sample PL_2010_330m_FD_113534 | JGI IMG/M metagenome (GOLD analysis project Ga0163203, IMG submission 113534) | Freshwater microbial communities from Powell Lake, British Columbia, Canada to study Microbial Dark Matter (Phase II) - PL_2010_330m | ecosystem: Environmental > Aquatic > Freshwater > Lake ... | reverse complement strand
GAATACGGTTTTGGAAATACTACCGTATGTGTTGTCAAGGATGCGGATGACCTGGAGCGGCAGATGGCTCAGACAGAAAAGATATTCACCGATCCGGACGCTTGCGGGGTATCGTTCCTGAAAGACGACCCCGCCATAAACGAAAAGATACGCCAGCTTGGCAAAAAAGTGCAGGCTGTGGACGGGACTGAACGTCTGCTTAAAGTGAAAACCGCATATCCACCCAAAGGGTACTACAACGTTACCGGGCTTCTGGTAATGGGAATAGGGATGCTCGACTATGAATTCAACGATCACCGTGACGAAGTTTTTCGGTCACGACTTGTCGATCTCATAAACGCGGTCACCGGCACAGCATATGTTACCGCGAATAATCTTGAAGATCTGTTAAGAGGAGTTCTACCGCTCATATTGCCCGAGATAGATCCCGATGCGGTATGGTTCGAACTCGAAAGGTGGCGGACGCAGGATAAGGAACTCGGGAGATCGCTATAAGGGCAGTATCTCGTATCTCGTGGATCGTATCTCGGTATAGCGCATCAATCAAGTAGGGCACCCTTAAGGGTGCCCTACTATTGTGGACAACTTGCATTCGCTGCGCGCGTGTGGTAAATTCCCTTTCATATGAAAAAGATCTATCTCATAATATTTTTGGCGGTGATCCTTTTTACGGGATTCATGGCGATATGTGAGCTATTTGATTCCAATTTTGCGGACCTCACAATAGATTGGTTCGCTTTTTTTGCGGGAATATACCTTGTAGTTGAAGGGGGCTACAAGATCCTTACATCCTTAAAAACGGCTTCAACAGCCAACCAGGTCTTCAGATTTATCCGCGTAGCGATCGGAGCGTGCGTTTTTACAATACACCTTCTTCAATTTATGCGATAATGTCATCCCGGAATCCCGGATCTAATCTGGGGTATCCGGGACCCGTAAAAATATTTTCATTTTCATGTGTTCCCGGGTCTCGCCTTCTTGGCTCGCCCGGGATGACATATCCGATTCACCATTCCCGATACGCCCTCCACGATTATATTTGCCTTATTCGGTGATTGTATTATAATTAGTAGACAGGGGGATGGTCCATGGTTAGAGAACCGGTCGTTCAGGGGCGATTTTATCCGGAAAACCCAAAGAAGTTGGGAGCCGTTCTGGACAAAATGGTCCCGCCGTGCGGGACGAGAGTAAAGGCGATCGGCGCATTATCGCCTCACGCGGGATACATGTGCTCGGGGGAAGTGGCCGGGAAAGTTTATGCTCGCATGGAACCGTCGGGTACATATATCATCCTTGGGCCGAGCCACACCGGGTATGGGGCTCCTTTTGCGATAAGCGATGAGAAATGGCGGACCCCTTTAGGGCTTGTTGACGTAGACCATGGCCTGATAGATTTGCTGGTCAATAATACGGATCTTTTTAAGATCGATCCGGCCGGTCACACGGGTGAACACTCGATCGAAGTGCAGATCCCGTTCATACAACGGACTGCGCCGGGGGCCCTGATCGTGCCGATCACGGTGAAATGGGACGGTCTTCGCGAGTTGGCGGAAGTCGGGCGCGCTGTCGCCTTGTCCATAAGGGAGGCACCCCGGCGTGTCACAATCATAGCGTCGAGCGATATGACCCACTACGAACCGCGTGACGCTGCCGGGAGAAAAGACCGGCAGGCGATAGAGAAAATACTCGACATGGATGCGAAAGGCCTGTTCGATAAGGTCCATGGATCGAACATATCGATGTGCGGATACCTTCCGGCGACGGTAATGTTATTCGCGGCGCAGGAATTAGACGTTCAAAAAAGCGAACTTATCGAATATACCGACAGCGGCGACGTGACCGGAGATATTTCGGATGTTGTGGGATATGCCGGCATAGTACTGTACTAAAACGACCATAGGAGTGTTCGCATGAACATACTTAAAAAGCGAAAGATCGCACTTGCTCTTGGCGGGGGTGCAGCGAGGGGATTAACCAGTATAGGCGTTCTTAGGGTTTTTGAGCGTCATTTTGGACGTGAGAAAATGCCGTTTGATCTTGTTACGGGCACCAGTATCGGCAGCTTGATAGGCGCTGCGTTTTGTCTCGGTGTGCCCATGGGCGAAATAGAAGAAACCGCCCTGAAATTCAGTTCTTCGCGTCTTATGGATTTTTCGCTCAATCCCACGGGACTTTTCAGTGGGAACAAAATGGAAAAGATCATCTCCGAGATATTGAGCGGTAGAAGCTTCGATGATTTTGTCGTGCCGTTCGGGCTTACCACTACCGATCTCCAGACAGGCGAAGAGTTCGTCCACACATCAGGGGATCTTGTGAAACTTGTTCGGGCAAGCTGTTCATGGCCGGGCTTTTTCTCGTCAACATCGATCGACGGCCGGCTGCTTGCCGATGGGGGTATCAGGAACTCGGTGCCTACCAAGGCGGCATATCATCTTGGTGCTACCTTTGTCGTGGCGGTAAATCCCGGATTCGCGGTGACGGACGATAAAATAGATAATGTGTTGAAGGCCCTCGTTCAGTCCATCCAGATAATGGGAGAAGAGCTTAGCGACTACCAGTCAGGCATGGCCGATTTTTCGATAAAACCCGAACTGAAAAATGTACACCAGTTCGATTTCGACAAAGCGGATTATATTGTAAAGCAGGGTGAAATAGCCGCGGAGAACGCAATAAAAGAGATGAAACACAAGATATGGTTTCATACATTGCTCCGTTAGCATGAGGCAGTTTTCTGCAAGATGATGTTTCCGCCGTCATTGCGAGGAACGAACGAAGTGAGTGACGAAGCAATCTCAATGAACATAAGAGATTGCTTCGGTCGCTTCCGCCTTCGCTAAAGCTACGGCGGACAGGTCGCTTCCTCGCAATGACAGTCGGATTCATTTAGCCGATGTCTTTCGGTATTGTAGTAAGGAGAGAACTTTGAAAAAGAGAATATCGGTATTGATCAGAGTATGTATAAGTTTCGGATTGCTTGGAGGGCTGATATGGTTGATGCGCAGAGACGCTGCCAGTATCGTAGACACGCTTCTTTCATGTGATCTGAGGTATCTTATGGTAGCGATGCTGGTGTTTGGCTGTAATTCGTTCGTATTGGCATGGCGCATGAAAGTCGTTTTTCATGGGGAGAATCTGGATCTGACCTTTACGGAATCGCTGCAGCTTACCTACATGGGGTACTTTTTTAATAACTTCATGCCCACCGCCGTGGGGGGAGACGTCATAAAGGCACACTTTTCGGTCAAATCTCCCGAAAGCCGTATGCGTTCTTACGCGAGCGTTATGATGGATCGCATCATCGGCCTTTATTCTTTTCTGGTCGTTGCGGCAGTCGCTATTCTTGTCGATATGGGAAGATTTCAGTTCGCAATGATAAGACCTATCGTTTTTTCTCTTTTGGTAGGCGGCGTGGCGATATTTGCCGCTATCACTAATCGCCGGATCGCGGAGACAATGGAACGTTTTTTTGCGAGAATAAAATTAGGAAAGCTTGGTGAAAGGCTGGATACCGTCTATAAGATCGTACATGATTATCGCAACAGGTTGGATGTTGTGGTCAAAGCGCTGGTCATATCAATATTTTGTCAGAGCCTGTATTTTACCACCATATACATATTTTTTCGGGCTCTCGGAAGCACCATAAGTGTAGGCAACCTATTCCTGGTGATGCCGGTAGTAACGTTTATCAGTATGGTACCGTCTATCGGGGGGCTTGGGGTGCGCGAGGGTGCCATGGTAGCGTTTTTTTCGCCCCTGGTCGGGAGAGACACGGCTTTTGCCGTCAGCCTGCTTTTACTGTTCGGGCTTTTTCTTGTCAGTTTTGTAGGGGGGATAACGTATTTGTATTGGACCAATTTTAGGAAGGGTGAAAGCGGTAAGCCGTAAGCGGTAAGCTGTAAGTAATGAGTGATGAGTAATGGGTGATGGGTAAGTTCAGCAAAGCGCATGGCGCAGGGGCTAGAGGCGAGAAGTGATGAGTGAAGGGTGATGGGTAATGTCATCCCGGAATTTCCGAGCGAAGCGAGGAAATATCCGGGATCACATGGGAATAAAAATATCTTTACGGGGTCCCGGGATGATACTTTTTACTCAATACACAATACGCAATACACAATACACAATACGCAATACACAATACGAAAAGGCTTATGGCTAAGCCGAAATCGTAAGGAGGGGGATAATGAAACTGTTAATAATACACGGACCTAATCTTGATCTTCTGGGAAAGAGGGAGAATGACATTTACGGCACCAGCACGATCGAGGACATCAACGGAGAGATAAAACAAGTAGCCGGAAAAGAAAAGATCGAATGTGAGTTTTACCAGTCGAACCATGAAGGGGACATCGTCGACAAGATCCGGGATTCCAAAGCCGCGGGTATACTCATAAACCCGGCAGCGTATACGCATACAAGCGTTGCGATAAGGGATGCCATCAGTGCTAAGGATGTTCCTGTCATAGAGGTGCACTTATCGAACATCTATGCCCGGGAGGAATTCAGACACAAGTCACTCATCGCCCCTGTTGTGCGGGGACAGATCAGCGGGTTCGGGAAGTACAGCTATGTGTTAGGGTTGAAGGGGCTCATAGAGATAATAAGAGGGGCAGGGGCGTAGCGCATGGAATGAACAAATATGTCATCCCGGAATTTCCCGAAGGGAAATATCCGGGATCACATGGGAATAAAAATATTTTTACCGGATCCCGGAAATGGCCTTTGGCCATTTCCGGGATGACATTTTCTTATGAACTACAGCGATCGCCTGAAAAAGGTTAACAGAAACATCTCCCGAGCGGGATTAGATCTTTTGCTTGTGGACAAACCGAGCGATATTCTTTATCTCACTGGTTTTTACACTGAAGGGGCGTTGCTACTAATATCCGCCGGCGGGGATTCCGTATACTTTATCGATCGTATGAACGCCGATCTTGCCGAAAAAACCCTCAAGGGAGTTCCTGTAGGTATAGTTCGGGGCAACATATCCACGGAATTTTCGGGACATCTTCAAAAGATCGGGGTAGGGAAGGTCGGTTTTCGAGAAGAAACCCTGACTGTCAAAACGCATTCGCTTCTTGTTCGGTCCGTTGGGAGGCGGACGAAGGTTGTGCCTGCTCCCGATATAGTGGGTCGGATGCGGGTAATTAAGGATGACGAGGAAATAATGGCTCTCCGAATCGCCGCAAAAGAGACCGTGAAAATATGGCGGAAGATCCGAAAGATAATAACTCCTCGGATGACCGAACGGGAAATAGCTTCTGCCATAGATATTTGCATACGCAGCCGAGAATGTGTGAATTCTTTCCCGACGATCGTTGCCTCGGGTCGAAATAGTGCAGATCCCCACGCTATTCCGACCTTGCGCAGGGTTGCCGAGGGAGATCACGTGCTTGTCGATTTCGGGCTTATGCATCGGGGGTACTGTTCGGACTTGACAAGAGTATGGGCGAAAGGTAGAATGAATCGCAAAATCGCTGAGTTCAGAAAATGTGTTTCTGCCGCGCACGATATTGCCGTAAAAATGGCCGCCCCCGGGGTTAGGGTCGGATCGATCGTGAAGGCAGCCGACAAGGTATTGGCGGATAGCGGATACGGCGGGTACATTTGCCACAGTTTAGGCCACGGTGTGGGGCTCGATATTCACGAACCCCCGTTTTTGAGGGCTTTATCCCATGAAAAACTCAAGAAGGGGATGGTTATTACCGTTGAGCCCGGCCTGTATGATCCCAGGTCAGGGGGCGTAAGACAAGAGGATATGCTGCTTATAACTTCGAAAGGATGTGAGGTTTTAACTAAATGATCACAGCAAAACAGTTACGGCAGGGAGTTATAATCAAATACAACGGGCAATTGCACGAAGTGCTGGAATCACAGCACCATAAGCCCGGCAAAGGCGGGGCGTTCGTGCGGGCGAAACTTAGAAATATCAACTCCGGATCGATATTCTCGGAGACCCTCCGGCCCGATGACACTTTTGAACAGGTGTTCATTGAGCAGAAACAAGTGCAGTTCCTTTACAAGGACGATATGGGATATTGCTTCATGGACGAAGCGACGTTTGAACAGATGCACATATCCGAGAAAAAGATCGGCTCCGTCGCAGAATATCTCAAAGACAATATGACCATTACCGCGAACATATTTGACGGAGAGATCCTGACGGTAGCACCGCCTGTTCATGTGGTGTTGAAGGTTATTAGGACCGAGCCCGGGGCGCGCGGCAATACTGTTTCAGGCGCGACGAAACCCGCGACGCTCGAGACCGGTAAGATCATCAAAGTGCCGCTTTTTGTGGAAGAAGGCGAATCGGTGAAGGTGGATACCCGGACAGGCGAATATATTGAAAGGGCATAAAGAAAACGAGAAAAATAAAAGTTCGTCATTGCGGGGAACGAACGAAGTGAGTGACGAAGCAATCCCTGAAAATATACAGCAATAGAGATTGCTTCGGTCGCTTTGCTCCCTCGCAATGACATTAAGTTCCATTTTACAGAATTCATAATAGCTGCATTCAATAACAAGGAGCTTTGATGAACATTAAAAAGATACAGGAAATCATACAGTTGATGTCGGATAATGACCTCACCGAAATTGAGATAGAGCATGAAGGTACGAAGATCCACATCATAAAAAGACCACACGGGATAATAGAACAGCAGGTGTTTTCCGCGCCGGCGGTTCAAGTGAATTCCGCCGGTGGTGCCGTGGAAACTTCCGGCAGGCAGGAAGTAAAGTCTGCCAATACGAGTGAAATAAAGTCGCCTATGGTCGGTACGTTCTACCGCGCCGCTTCCCCGGATGACAGCCCATATGTTCAGATAGGGGATGTTATTCACAAAGGGGACGTACTCTGCATCATCGAGGCAATGAAGCTCATGAACGAAGTAAAAGCGGAGATAGACGGCAAGATCGTCGGTATACCTGTCGAGAACGCCGAATCGGTTGAGTTTGGCCAGCCTATGTTTATAATCGAACCAGTTTAAGGAAAGGCAGATATGTTCTCAAAGATCCTGATAGCTAACAGAGGGGAGATAGCCCTCCGTATAATCCGGGCATGTAAGGAGCTCGGGATAAAGACAGTGGCTGTGTATTCCGAGGCGGATGAAAATTCACTTCATGTGAGGTTCGCCGACGAAGCGGTATGTATCGGACGTCCGATGGCGGCAAGCAGCTACCTGAACATTCCTAACATCATAAGCGCTGCTGAAATAACCGATGTTGAGGCGATACATCCGGGATATGGGTTTTTGGCCGAAGATGCGCATTTCGCCGAGATATGTGAGTCCTGCAACATTAATTTTATCGGTCCCACGCCGGAAAATATTCGGTTGATGGGCGATAAAATAACCGCGAAAGGAACAATGGAAAAGGCCGGTATACCGGTTATCCCCGGCAGCAAAGGCCTGATAACTTCCAAAGAGGCGGCGCTCAAAGAAGCGAAGAAAGCGGGTTATCCCGTCATAATAAAGGCTTCCGCGGGCGGAGGCGGTAAGGGAATGAGAGTATGCCATAACGATGTTCGTCTCATAGGGGCGTTCATGACCGCTCAGAGCGAGGCAGAGGCGGCTTTCGGTAATTCCGCAGTCTATATGGAAAAATATATAGAAAGTCCCCGTCATGTGGAGTTTCAGATCCTTTCCGACGGAAAAGGCAACGTCGTACATCTCGGAGAGAGAGACTGCACCATACAAAGGCGGCATCAGAAGCTCATAGAAGAATCCCCTTCCATTTCTATAACCGATAAAATGCGGACGGAAATGGGCGAAGCTGCCGTCCACGCTGCGGAAAAGGTCAATTACAGGGGGGCCGGCACCGTGGAATTTCTGGTTGACGGCGAAAAATTTTATTTTATGGAAATGAACACACGTATACAGGTGGAACACCCGGTAACGGAAATGGTAACTGGTGTGGATCTTATAAAAGAACAGATCCGGATCGCTTCCGGCAGGAAGCTGCCTTTTAAGCAGAAGGACATAGTTTTCAGGGGCGCGGCGATCGAATTCAGGATAAACGCTGAGGACCCCGAAAGAGATTTCTGCCCTTGCCCGGGCAAGATAGAGAATATGTATGTCCCCGGCGGACCGGGAGTGCGTGTTGACACCCATGCGTATGCAGGGTACACCATACCCCCGTTCTATGATTCAATGATCGCTAAATTGATCTGCCACGGCACTACGCGTGATAAGGCGATAGCGACAGCAATGCGCGCGCTTGATGAATTTGTTATTGCGCCGATCGCGACGACTATCGATTTTCACCGGAAAGTCCTGCTGGATTCGGATTTTAGGAACGGTAAAATATCAACGCACTATATAGAGAAGTTCTTCCCCAAGCACGAGGGGTAATATGGGAGAAGATAAAATACAGAAAACAGACATCCGTCTTCGCCGAACTATTTATGTATTATCTGGCTACGACGGATTAAATTCGACCTTATAACTTATGGCAACTTACGTTGTCATAAGTTATGGTCTCATTTAAGGAGGAGCCATGGCCTTTATAAAAAAAATTATAGCGTTATTTTACATGTTGCTCATGGTCGCGGTAGGAGCGCTGCTTGTGCTGATCGCTTCCGGGGCCGTGCCGGCAGAAGAATGGTCCGCCATGGTTGACCAAGTGGCAGTTTCAGCGGCTTTTCAGATAACATTAGCGAGCGTAGGAGGCATACTGATCGCCACGGGGGTCATTATTCCTATGCGTGTGGCAAGAAAAGTGCGGCAGAACCGCCAGATAAAATTTCAGAATCCTGACGGCGAAGTTACCATCTCCATAGCCGCCATTGAAGAGTACATTTATAAGATCGCGAAGGACATCGCCGGCATCAGCAATGTAAAATCACACGTATCCTATAACCGCAGGGGAATAAACATCACCAGTGAGGTCACAATAACCGCCGGATCCAACATTCCAAAGATCACCGAAGAGATACAGGCGGAGATAAAAAATAAAGTTCGTACAATGCTTGGAGTAGAAGAACCCATAAACATGATGATGCGCATAAACAGAATATCCGGCCGGGCTCCTTTTTCGGAAGAACCGTTGTCCGGTGGGTCCGTTGAAGACAGGGCCGTACCCTTTAGGTGAAAAAATGGATACGTTAAATACTATCAGGAAAGTTTTTGAAGAAAGCATAGCCGCCAAGAAAACTTTTTTGTCCGGCGGCGAGAATTTGAAGCGAATAGCGGAGGCGGCAAAGATGATAGCCGGCCGTATATCGAACGGCGGCAAGGTCATCGTTTTTGGGAACGGTGGCAGTGCCGCGGATAGCCAGCACATGGCGGCGGAGCTGATGGTTCGTTTCGAGAAAGAGAGAAGAGCTCTGCCATGTATAGCATTAAACACGAATACTTCCGTTATAACCGCTGCCGCCAATGACTACGATTTTGTCAGGGTGTTCAGCCGTCAGATCGAAGCCCTCGGGACCTGTGAGGACATCGCCGTGGCTATATCCACCAGCGGTAACTCTCCTAACGTGCTCGAAGGAGTTCGCACGGCGAAAGCGGCGGGCATGCCGGTGATAGCGCTTGCCGGCAGGAACGGCGGTGAGCTGGCGCGTATTGCGGATATTTCAATTGTTGTGGATAACGAGAACACCGCGCGTGTGCAAGAGGTGCACATACTTCTCATACACATTCTGTGCAAACTTATTGAAAGCGAGTTTTGTTGAAATGCCACGAGATAAGATCAAAACATGGGCTGAACTCACCGGGATAATACTCGACGCGAAAAACACCGGCCGCATCGTCGGTTTTACGAACGGGTGTTTCGACATACTTCACGCCGGTCATGTACGGTATTTGAAAGAGGCCCGGAATAAATGCGATATACTCATCGTTGGTGTGAACAGCGACAGTTCTGTCCGGGCGCTCAAGGGTAAGACCCGCCCCGTTAATCCGGAGATTGCCCGCACAGAAGTGCTGGCGGCGCTGGAATGCGTTGATCTTTTGACGGTCTTTAATGAGGATACACCGGAAAACCTTATAAAAATGCTTGTTCCCGATATACTGTTCAAGGGCGGAGACTGGAAGGAAGATTCCGTTGTTGGGGCGCACCATGTGAAAGAGAAGGGCGGAAAAGTAGTGATAATACCGTATATTGAGGGGTATTCGACAACGGATATAATTGAGAGGATGAAAAGTGAATAAATAATATGTCATCCCGGAACCCCGGATTAAATCCGGGGTTCCGGGATCACATAAAAACAAGAGGATTTTTATTGGGTCCCGGATAATGGCCTTCGGCCATTTCCGGGATGACACTATATTATGGACACCGGAGTATACAGAATAATCGATGCCAATCTTAACCGCGTTATGGAAGGGATACGCGTGTCCGAGGATATAGTCCGTTTTTCCGCGGACAATGTGTCTCTTACCAGAAAGCTTAAAGATCTTCGGCATGATGTGTTCAACGCGATAAAGAGTTTACGCAACGCGCATCTTGACGAACTTGTGTCTTCGCGGAACACTTCTTCGGATGTCGGCACTAAAAGCACCGATTCCGAGAAAAAACGCGACAATTTGACCGATCTTTTTCTTGCTAATATGCAAAGAGGCAAAGAATCGCTGAGGGTTCTCGAAGAAGTGCTGAAACTTTTTAACACGGAACTTTCTCAGAAATTCAAAGAGTTCCGTTTCCGGCTTTACGAGATAGAGAAACAGGCTGTGAAAAACTTCGAAGAGGAGAAATAAATGATACGCCTACCCGGGGGGTTGCTAAAAAAAGCCGCACTAAATGAAGATATGTGCGCCGGCGATATACTAAAACGCGTTAATGACGGCACGATAGTCATACCGGGAAACAAAAAACGCAAGATACCCAGGCCTTGTGCGATCGGTGCGGGGATGACCACAAAGGTTAACGCCAACGTCGGTGTATCCCCGGGAAACTCCGGCATAAGCAAGGAAATAAGGAAAATGGAGGCCGCTGTTCGTGCCGGCGCCGATGCCGTCATGGACCTTTCAACCGGCCCTCTTATACACAAACTTCGCAGAAAAATGCTGGATCTCTGTCCGGTTCCTCTGGGAACTGTTCCGGTGTATGATCTCGCCTGCAGAAAAGAAAAAAGTTTTAATTCGCTCGAGGATGACGATTTCATGGATGTGCTTGAAAAGCAGGCGGCCGAAGGTGTCGACTTTTTTACGATCCATTCCGGCATAACGCTTGAGGCCGCCCGTAAAGCCGCGAAAAAGACCCGTTTAATAAGCATTGTAAGCAGGGGCGGGGCACTCCTTGCTTCATGGATGTTGTCGAACGGCCGGGAAAATCCTTTTTATTCGCAGTTTGACCGGGTGATCGAAATAGCCCGGCGTTATTCCATCACTTTGAGCCTTGGGGACAGCCTGCGTCCGGGTTCGATAGCAGATGCTACCGATGATCTTCAGATCCAGGAGCTTCTTGTCCTGGGGCGTCAGCAGCAGAAGGCGTTCGCCGCCGGAGTCCAGGTAATGATCGAAGGCCCGGGGCACGTTCCTCTTGATGAGATCGAAACCAATGTTAAGCTCGAGAAATCGATATGTCATGGGGCGCCTTTTTATGTTCTGGGCCCGCTTGTTACCGATGCTGCACCGGGGTATGACCATATTACCTCGGCTATCGGGGGAGCTATCGCCGCCTGGCATGGCGCGGATTTTCTATGTTATGTTACTCCCGCGGAACATCTGCGGCTGCCCGATATCGATGATGTGAAACAAGGGGTTATCGCTTCGAAGATCGCCGCGCACGCGGCCGATATTGTGAAGAAAATTCCCTCGGCGATTAAGCGTGACATAGCGATATCGAAAGCCCGGGCGAAGAGAGACTGGCCGGAACAGTTCAAGCTTGCGCTCGATCCGGATCTTCCGAAGAAGATGAGGAAGTCTTCTTCGCCGAAGGAAGAAGATGTATGCACCATGTGCGCGGATTTTTGCTCAATAAAACTTATGGAAACGGCCACAGCAAGAAAGGGTAAACGCACATGAAAGTTACGGTTATAGGGTCGGTCGCGTTCGATAGCGTAGAAACCGATCGCGGAAAAAGGGACGATGTGCTCGGAGGGTCAGCAACGTTCGCGTCTCTCGGAGCGGCTTTTTTTGCTCCGGTCAATCTCATCAGCGTCGTAGGTACGGATTTCCCCGAAAAATATTTTAAAATGTTCAATAAGAGGGGGATAGACACTACGGGGCTTATCAGAAAAGAAGGAAAGACTTTCCGCTGGAAGGCCCGCTATGATCCCGATCTTTGTCACAGGAAGACCTTAAGTGTAGACCTCAATGTTTTTAATGGTTTCCGGCCGGAGATACCTCCTTCTGTGCGTTCCGAGGATAACCTTCTCCTGGCGAATATCGATCCGGAACTTCAGGACTGGATATTCCGCAGCGTGCGTCCTACAGGGCTGGTGGCCTGCGATACGATGGATCTATGGATCAATACTAAGCGTAAAGCGCTTCTAAAGCTTCTAAAAAAAGTTGACCTTCTGCTTCTGAACGACGAAGAGGCCCGGCAGTTGTCAGGTGAGTTTAATCTCTTAAAGGCCGCGGAGAATATTTCCTCGAAAGGGGTCAAAATGGTGGTAATAAAGAAAGGGGAGCACGGTGCGCTCCTTTTTGCAAAGGGCTTGAGTTTTATTGTACCTCCTTATCTGATAGGCGAGGTCAAGGATCCCACGGGCGCAGGTGATACTTTTGCCGGCGGGATGTTCGGATACCTATCCGGAAGAAAAAAAATCACCGACAGCGACTTGAGAAGGTCTCTCGTATATGGTAGTATACTGGCATCCTACACCGTTGAGAAATTCAGTGTGGACGAACTCTTAAATATTTCTTTGAAAGATGTCCGGCAAAGATACAAAAAGCTGGAACGGATAACAAGATTTTAGCGAGCGTGGTTCAATGGTAGAACTCCAGCTTCCCAAGCTGGTGACGGGGGTTCGATTCCCCTCGCTCGCTCCATATCCGGATAACGCTTAAGGTATGTGCAACTTTTATGTTTATTGAACCGGTTTTCGGTAAAAAATTTTTTGGAAGAGAAGAAATACTGGCTACTCTGCACAAAAGGGTGACGGCGATCAAAGGCGGATACCGCCAGAATCTCGCTCTCACCGGTCCTATGCTTGCCGGCAAGTCATCAATACTCCGGCATTTTCTAGGCAGCGTCAGATCTTCCGATATCGTACCCATATACATCGAAATGAACGGCGAGGACTTCAGGTCATTCTCGACCAGGTTCATGGCAAGTTTGCTGTACCAGTATCTTGTATCCGAGGGGAGACAGCCTTACCCGGAGTTTGACCGGCTGCGGGAAGAATGCGCGGAAGCTCTTCCCGTTACGTTGCGTCAGATCGACGCCATATGCGAGGCTCTCGACCGGAAAAAGGAGAACGGTGCCTACGAAAAACTGCTTGATATTACATCGATCTTCAAGTGCGAGACCGGAAAGAAATGTATAGTCATCCTCGACGAATTCCACAATCTCGCGAATTTTAATCTTAAGAAGCCGTTCCAGGTGTTCGGAAAATTCATAATGGTGCAGAAAAATACGATGTATATCGTTTCGAGTTCGCAAAAAACGCTTTTAAAGGAGATACTGTCCGAGAAGCTCTCACTCCTTTTTGGTAATTTTGAGGTTATTGATGTTGACGGTTTCGATAACCAAACAGCGCGGTCCTTTATTTCGGAAGAAGCAAAAGATGCGCCCGTGCCGGACGATATTACGAGCTATATCATACAGCTATCACAGGGAAACCCCTTTTATCTCGAGACCATACTCAAAAGATTTTCCGAAAAGGCCCGGTCCTCGGGCGATCAGGGGCGCAGGGATCCGAAAGAATGCCTGCTTGATTCGCTTGCCGAGTTGTTGTATCAGTCGGACGGAATTCTTAATCAGTATTTCACGAACACGATAAATTTTTTCCTCGAGAAAAAAGCGCGGAAAACCCTCATTAACGTGCTTGTTTCGATAGCCCGCGGGAACTCCCAGATAAAATCCATGCGCCGGGATATGGCCAAGTCGGATCGTGCGCTCGGAGAGAAACTTGAAAAGCTGAAAAGCATGGATCTGATAGACAAAAACGGCGTTTTTTATAAGATACAGGATCGGTTGTTCGAATTTTGGTTGAGGAACGTCCACAGTTTGAAGGCGGAAACTCTCGTGGACGACATGGACATAAAATACCTCGAGTTCAGGGATACCGTTGACCGGGATTTTCTGGAATTTTGTCAATTCAATTCCCTCGGGGCGGAGGCAACCGTACGCATGCTTTTTTCATCCTTCCGAAACGAAAGAGTATGTCTGAATATGAACGATCGAAAAATGCCGTTATTCGGGGATGTCGACAGCCGCCGTCTTTCCGGAAATGTAAGTGAAATAGCAGGTGTCGTAGATAACAGCAGCTGGGTATGCCATGTTAAAGAAGGCGACATAATGGAAGAGAACGATATTCTTTGTTTGTCAGGGCAGAAGAACATCCAGCGCGGTACAAAGATCGTACGCAAGATAGCGGTACCGCTCGGCGGTATCGAACATACCGCATTTCTTCTGGCGAAAGAGAACAACATCTGGGTCTGGGACATAAAAAAACTGAACAGGATGCTCCGTTTGTACGGAAAATTCGAGCTGGTCTTATGAAAATTGGCGTCATTTCCGATACACACATACCTGCCGCGGCCTCGGGCCTTTCTGACGAGATATGTGAACATTTTAAGACATGTGATTGTATCGTTCATGCGGGGGATGTCGTAGAAATGGCCCTGATCGAAAAATTACGATCGATCGCCGACACGTACGCCGTGTATGGGAATATGGACAGTTACGCGGTAAAAAGGGCCCTGCCGGAAAAACTCGTTTTCGAAGCGGAAGGCCTGTCTATAGGCGTAATTCACGGGCGCGGGGCTCCGGCGAGAGTCATGCGTACCGTCAGGAATGATTTTAAGGACAAGAAACTTGATATCATTATCTTCGGCCATTCCCATGCGCCTTTCAACGAAATAATCGACGGGACGTTATATTTCAATCCCGGCAGTGCGACCGACAGGGTATTTGCGCCGTACAGGTCCTTCGGTGTTATCGAGATCGAAGGGAAAAAAATTAAAGCGGAGATCATCCGTCTGCCATAACCTTACCCGGCGTATGCATCGCCGATGCACATCGGGTAACCGATAAATAAGGATAACGTTCATGGTGTGGATCGCGTTCATAGTATGCGGAGGGGCTCTTACATATTTTTCATATTACCTCTGCAAAGAAGGGGTGATCCTTTCCGAGCGGGCACATATTTCCGAAGGCATTATCGGCATGATCTTTCTCGCCATTGCAACTTCTTTCCCCGAGATATCGACTGCTGCGACTTCAGTGTACTTTCTCGATCAGGTCGGACTGGGTTACAGCGATATTATAGGTTCGGTGCTCGTGAACTTTATGATCCTTCTGGGAGTGGATTATTACTCCGGCAAGGGACGTGTGCTTACTGAGATTTCCCGCACCAACCGTTTAACGGGTGTATTCGTCGCGGTTTTTGTTTCGATAGTCCTGGGGGCTGCCGTTATTCGTTCGCGCGGATACGCGCTGCCGTCTCTCATGGGGATAGGTGTCGAGAATCTGGTCATTGTTCTTGCGTATGTTGCCGCTCTCAGGTGGCTCAAAGATGCCGAAAATGTTCCGCATGATCCGGCCGCGAACAAAGAACCCAAATGGGAGATATGGAGTAAATTTATCGTCCTTCTGGCGATAGTTATGGTTCTGGGGGCACTGATGGCGAAGGTTGGAGAACAGCTCGTCCTCACCACTGGGCTATCCCAGACCTTTACCGGAGCTCTTTTGCTCGGGTTTGCGACTTCATTGCCGGAGATCATAGTTTCTGCCGCCGCTCTTCGCGCGGGATCGCTCAACATGTCCGTCGGCAATATACTCGGGAGCAATTTGTTCGATGTTTGCATAATCCCGCTTCTTGACGCGCTGCATAGGGCGCCGATTCTCGGGACCCTGACGAAAGGGCAGATACTCGTAACCGGTATCGCACTTCTGATGTCAGTGGTGTTCGTAGCGGGGTCTTTCATAAAGAGAAGAACCAATACACGGTTGAACTGGGATACAGGCGCAATTTTTGCTATTGGTTTTGCCGGGTTTGTGATAGTATATTTTGTGCGTTAGGTAAAGAAACGCTCACCACATGAGGCAACATGGATACCGGACTTCTTACTCGTGAAATTATAGAAAAACGTGAAACCGATTGGCTGGCCCCCTATGCCATGAAAAGCGCCGAAAGCATGGGGCGCGTCCATCCCGAAAAAGAACATTCCTACCGTTCTGTTTATCAG
>Ga0163203_1000186_pt1 | contig 16303 bp, 15 predicted proteins | sample PL_2010_330m_FD_113534 | JGI IMG/M metagenome (GOLD analysis project Ga0163203, IMG submission 113534) | Freshwater microbial communities from Powell Lake, British Columbia, Canada to study Microbial Dark Matter (Phase II) - PL_2010_330m | ecosystem: Environmental > Aquatic > Freshwater > Lake ... | reverse complement strand
CTGATAAAAGAACAAGAAACAAAATAGTAAACTGGAATCTTGTTGCTGATTGGTGTATATCAATGAAATGGGTTAACATGAAGATGATACAACAACATGTAGAAAGTACTTACAACAAGAAAGTACTTCATTATTCTGAAGGATTACGATTCTTGAACAGTAATAAACTGAACAAAGTTGTGAAAGTTACTGTTAAAGAAATAGAATCTGGAAAGAACAAGAACATCTATTATAATCTTGTAAAAAGAAAGTAACTGATGAAATGAACAAATGAAATGAAGTGATGATCTAAAATGAACGAATCAACAATTAAAGAAGTTGAAGAATTGAACAAATCTATCGACTTGATGATCGAATCAATTCTTCATTCTGAAGATGATAGTTCAATACCAATATTATACTTACGAACTTTACAACAAACAATTATAGTTTCTGATATGTATATATCATACTTGAAGGTGATGAAATGATACTGTTTATAGAAAATGAGAAAGATCTTCAAGATGTAATGAAATACTTCAACTGTACTGAAGAAGAAGTATATGATGTACTACAAATGGTTTGTATAGATAAACAAATCTATGAAGTTGTACTTTCAATATACAACAACATCTACCTTCCTGAAGATGATGAATCAACTGATACTATCAACTCTATTTATGTTTGTGATAAGTGTGAAAGATCTGTCAAGTCAAGTAATGATCTGTATCTTAATCGTCACAAACAAAGAGTATGTTTAAACTGTTTACCTGAATAGATACTCTCAACTCTTTCTTTCAACTCTTTTATTCAACTATATCTTTCAACTGTATACTTAGAGTGTTATTATATTCTTGTAACTGTTATTATGTTCTTGACACTGAAATTTAAAAAAGTTTACAGTGTATTTACTGGTCCTGGTCCGTATACATGGCTACCCAGCGTCAAGAATATTGCTCGTCCTGATAGCACTCTTGATGAGGTCCATCCCGTAAAAATTGCGGAATTCCACCTAGCCATGGTCGGTCACTTTTGGCCAACGAGGACTATAACGAAAATCTAGACCAAACGGGCTCACACGCCAGACTGGAGGCCGCCGCTCCAGCATGGTCCACTCCTTATATATTATGTGACGTGTCACTCTACGCGTGCAATGAGCATCGTCGAGCAAGAAGAGCTAGACCTACTGAGCGCGTATCGACTGATTGATGAGCATCCCAGCAAGGACAAAGTGTTGACTGCATTTATGTCGGGCATCATGTCCTACGAGCGAGCCGCGAAGGCATTGGGTGTCCTTCCAGGCGAGTTGTTCGAATACACCAAGGCGGCACTCACCAGCTATGAGGATCGGGACTTATTGCATGCGACAAGCTCGGACTTAATCGCGGTGCTCCGTTCCAGTACAGTCCAGATACGACGACATGCCAAGGACTGGATGGCGCTGCCGGCACATGCTAGCAACTTAAAGAATGTTGTATCAATATCGCGCGAGCTTAGAGCGCTGATCAAGGATATTGTCGAGCTAGAGAAGACAATTAAGGAATCCGACCGCATTGAGCTCCAAAACGCCGAGATGTATCTCTCGAGCATGAGTAACTTCTTGACGACGGGCCTATGCGCCGAGTGTCAATTGAAGGCGATTGACTTCTTGCAGGAGAAGCATGCACGTCAAGATGTCGACGTTGATTATGAGGTAGTCGAGCAGGAGTTTGACCCAAATGGCTAGATTTGGCGACTTACCCCGTTGGCAACAAGACGTCCTTCGTATGAAGTGGGTCGCCGACCCTGTGTTGTTCTGCGAGTCTAAGTATGGTCTGAACGTGGAGCTCTGGAAGGACAGCATGTGCACCCACGAGATTGTTGGCCAGGATGAGCTCATATCGGAGTTTTACAACCCGAAGAGGACCTATGTCGAAGATGGCGTTGTTAAGGCATATGGTCCGTATAAGGAGTTCTGGGCTGTAGCTGGGATGCGCTGCGTATCGGGGCTTACTAAGCTTGTGGACTGCAAGACAGGAAAGCTTAAGCGCCTAAAAGACTTCACCTCTTCAATCTTAACACACAGTGTGGATGATGGGGATATACAAACAACTTCAGACTATACGATCGTCCCGAATGGTACAAGACCTGCAGTTAAGGTGCAATTGTTTTCAGGCAAGATAATCTATGCAACAGAAGATCATAGATTCTTGACACTAGATGGCTGGAAGCAATTAAAGGACATCAATCTGAATGAGCAAATCGCCACACCAGCATATATTCCTGTTGAGGGATCTGTCACAAACGATGCCCTGGCTACGTTCCTAGCAGGTATAATAGCCGAGGGGTGCACAATGACCTATGCAGGGTCAATGAGCCCCAGATTTACTAATAGCGAAGAAGAGATTGTTGAAGCATTCAAAGAGGCTGTATATGAGCTCGGCGGCAAGATTAAAAAGACGCCACCATACATAAAAGACGGCAAGGTGATTAGTCAATATGATTACGCCATTACCCAGCTTAATCCGTTGATACGAAAGTATGGTGTATACAACAAAAAGAGTCGACAAAAGACTATCCCAGGCGTTGTGTTCACCTTCAGCAAACAATCTCTCAAGACGTTCCTCTATTGGTATTGGAGAGAAGACGGTGGTGTTGTGGGTCAATACCCCAGACCAGTATACTATTCAACCTCGATTAAGATTCTCAGGGCACTTCAACATCTATTATTGAGGTTTGGCATCGTTACCCGACTACGATACAAGCGATTTGCTCTTATTGTCGTGGATCCACAATCATTCACACAAATAGCGCCAGAATATGTGGCACCTGATACAAATCACAGCTCTCCACTGCAAAAAGTATTGCTAAAGTCGCCAGAGGTAGCAAGACGGTTAGGTCTGAGCTTTAACTATATGAGAACAAAGATAAGCGTTTCGTGGCAACAAAATGTCTCAATTTGGAATCTACGAAAACTGCGGCAATATATGGATCATCCGTGGCTTGATATGGTTACAGACGAGAGTATTGTGTGGGATCCTATCGTCAAGGTCGGACAGGCGAAGGATAAGGAGGTGTTTGATGTATCTGTTCCTGAGACACAAAACTTCATCGGGAATGACATCATCTTGCACAACTCAAGCAAGACGTGGATGGAGGGCACCTTCGGCGCGATTGACACGATGATGCTAATGGAAATCGATCATCGTGCTAAGTATAACATTGCTCCATCATCGCCAGTCTTTGGTCTGTGCGTCGCATCCAAGGAAGAGCAGGCGGTTGACACAAACTTCGCACAATACAAAGCCCGACTAGTCGATAGCCCATACTTTAACGAGCAGATTGATGCTGGCGACATCAAGCTATACTCCAAGGCGATACGGATACCCAAGCACAAGTTCACGGTACGGGCGGTATCCAGCGCAGTTGCAGGTGAGGTCGGTAAGACAATCAAATTCCTCCTCGTTGACGAGGTTGACTCCTTCGAAGGACACGGCGAGGATCGTAGTGGCATCGAGATGTACCGACGCCTGACTAAGGGAACCATGACATTCAAGGCGGATGGACATAGCTTCTTCTGTGGGAGCCCATGGTTTGCTGACTCGATGTCGATGCAAAAGATTGAGACTGCTAAGACTGACCCTTCTATCCTAGCGTATCACTTGCCGACGTGGCGTCTCAATCCGTCGTTCACCGAGAGGGATTTCGAGAAGGCGTTCAAGGATGACCCAATCGGAGCCATGCGTGACTGGGCTGCAGATCCACAGGCTGGCAACGAGGTGTACTTCCGCGACTACGAGCGGATAGTGTGGGACGTTGACAAGATCAATCTACTGCAGCTCTTCAAGGATGGGCATAAGATAAATCACCTCATTGGCAACTATAACTACTGCTTCACCGGCGACCCAGCCGGTCCCAAGTCGACCTATAACGGATTTGGCATGGCCTTGGGACATAAAGAGGGTAGTGTACACCATATTGATGGCATCCTGCGCTACCAGCCGACAATTGGGATGGAGATCGACCCAATCGAGATGACAGACTTCATGATCGACGTGATGAAGGTAGTCCCCGTCCGTACAGCCGTGTTTGACACGTGGAACTACCCTTACGCGCAAGAGAAAATTAGGCGGCAAGGCGTCGAGGTCAAGCATCTCGTCCTGCGCGAGCCGCAGTATCAAGTGTTCAAAGAGGCAGCATACACTGGCATGACCCGTATGGTCTACTACCAGCCGTGCCTCGATGAGATAAAGCGCATCCTCAAAACTCCGGGAGGGCGTATTGACCACCCACGACGTGGCAGCAAGGACGTCATAGACGCGGTCGTGCAGTGTGTCAATGAGATGTCCCAGTGGGAAACCATCGGGACACCGGTCGTGATTGTCGTGATTTAGGCTACAAGCATGATTTAGGTGGTAAAATGACAGAAGTGAAAGGAAGGTCTAGGCTCGAACGCCTTGGCGATGGATTCCGGTCGTTACGGACTCGTATGCGGGTTCGTTACAGTGGCATCGGGACTGTCGATGGAATTATGGTCCCGACTTCGAGGTCGGTGAAGCGCTACAAGGATTACTTTAGTGGCACTTATAACAAGTATCAACAGCTGACGGAGATTGAGGATCTCGACAGTGAGCTTCAGTCGGGGCTATCGACGGCGTCTATCATTGTGGCACAAAGTATGAAGGGATTCATAATCAAGCCAGGCGAGAAACTAGAAGACAAGGAACAAGAGCTCCAAAAGGATCTCACCAAGTTCTATAGCGACGTCCTTGACAAATATAGCTATGATATCGCGTATAAGCTATTCAGAGATGGAGATGCGATTTATGTTAAGGATATCCAGGATAAGGTTGGACTCCGGGAGTTGGTGTGGCTACCAATAGAGCGCCTTACCGTTGCGGAGGATATCTCCAAGCTTCAGTGGACTGGTCCTGGTATAGCTATTCAGGAGGCTAATTGGTACATCCTCAACGAAGAGGGTATGTACGAAGGCTTTAGATCGATGTTTGGCGGGGATTTAGGGAATACATTGAAGATGCAGCAATGGCCCAAGGATGAGATTATCCACTTCAACTGGGGTCGTCTCGAGAAGACGCGAGATTTATGGGATCGCGACGTGTATAACGTATTTACAGACTCGCCAACGATGAGCCTGCTCCCGAAGCTGGAGAAGAAGATGTCGGCGGAGATCAATGACTCCCTCATCCGCGACGTGATGGTCCCGAGAGAGCACCATAGGCTACCTGCGGAGCCGTTTAGTCCCGACCTATTCCAGGGTGAGAACCAGACGGCTCGCATTACTGCCGCACAACAGGCGGCGAATAACGTCATAGGGGCTTATGCGAAGGGGCTTGAGGGACGCCGCGTTGATAGGGGGTATATAACCCTGAGTAACGTGGAGATTGGTATTGTCGAGCCGAAGATGCAATACACGGCTCCCAACGACCGTATCGATCAATTCAACGAGTCAATCAATCGGAGTATGGGAACTCCCGAGACTGTGCTATCCGGCCAGTCAAGGGGTAGTGGTACATTTGCGTCGGAGATCGCCGTTGGTGCTTACCTCGTGATGAAAGCTGAGTTCATTGCTAAGCAGATTGTGAAGCATTACATTACACTGGCGAAGGAGCACTTGACGGCTAAGTATGGTACCAAATATGAGGACTATTACGATGCGATTGACTTCAAGCTGCAGCTGCTGTTCTTCCGGGCTGAGATAGCCAAGATAGTAGCAATGATGGCAAGCGTCGGCATCTACACACGTGATGAGCTAAGGGACTTATCTGGATACCTGCCACTACGTGAGGATCAGGAAGACGACCTTGTACAGATAGAAAGGGGCTTCCTCAACAGCGCCGCTGAGACTGCGGCAGCTGCAGAACAATCGAATGCAAAGGAGACTCCACCGAAGACTCCACAGTCGAAGGACCATGATCAAAAGACTGCATAAGAGGTGATATATGTGACGAAAGGAACACCAAAGAAGACTGGCTCAGGAAAGGGAGTCCGAGCCAATAGAGGACGTGGTGGCTGCACCACGACTAAGAAGGCGGGTAAGGGATCTAACAGGAGGTGAAATGATGCCTTATAAGACGAATGCAGAGGTTAAGAAGGTTAAAGGGGCGGACAAGTACTCAGACTCACAATTGACGGCTTTTAGGTCGGCGTTTAACAGCGTATGGGCGGCGAAGATGCGGGATGATGTGGATAAGGATGCTGCAGAATCCGCGGCATTCGCTGCGGGTCATGCCGCCGCGAAGAAGGTCAAGCATGAGTTGATCAAAGCACAGCTTGAAGGCTATGCAAAGAAGCTCATCGTTGGCGTATACAACAAGGAGGACAAGGTCTACGAAGGGGATGCGTTGTGGTACTGCGTCGACGATGAGACATGGAAGACCTACATCATGGACGGTCTCGAGCTAGTAGCCATCTTATCCAGCTGGGAGTCCATCGAATTCGTATACTAACCCCTAATTCCATTCTTTTTACATCCTAATTTTGGCGACCAGCCACTATAAGTATAAACCACTGTCCACTGACAGTGAGAGCGGGACATGACAAACTATAAGGGCGTCTTAGCCTGTAGTCTGGAAGCCACTCGAGAGGGTCAACTTATGATCCTCGAGGGTCCGCTCATGGAGCCTGGTGAATATCAGGGAATAGATGGCAACAAGATTGCCTACTCCAAGGAGGTACTCGATGAGGGTGCCGCTACTGGAGAGGGTAAGCCTGTCATTTATCGTCATACGAAGGAAGATGGAGAAGAGGAGCGGTTGGTTGTGGGATATTCCGCGGCGCTTAACAACGACGAGGGAGTGTTATCACACCGATTGGCGATCTACAACCCTGACGTCTTCCCGTTTGTGGAAGATGGTACCTTCAATGCAGTCTCACCCGAGGTTGACATTGATGGCACGTATGACGAAGCAACTGGCATCGTGACTGCCGATAAGATGGCGTTCACGAGCTATGCGCTGACCAATCATGCCAGGAAAGGCATCCCGACTGCTAGCATAGACGGACACAAAATGATCCATATCTCGCTCGAAAGGAGAAAAACAGATATGGACACAAAGGAAAAGCACGAAGCGGCGTTCAATGGCATCCCTGAGGATGTCAGACTGGACCTTGCTCGGAAATTCCTCGAAGACAAGGGTAAGACTATCACTGACAAGCCAATTGAAGAGCCTAAGACTGAGCCTGAAGCCAGTCCTGGTATTGCCAATCCCGACGTTGTAGACAAGAAAGTTGTCGACCAACTCGTTGAGAAAGCCAAAGCGCAGGCTGCAGAGCTTGCGTACTTCCAGGACAAGGAGCTAGCAACCATTACCGATGGCATCAAGAAGGTTGATCCTGAGTTCGACAGCACAGCGATGCTTGAGGGCGCAGAGACATTCCTTACGAAGAAAGCCCGTCTGGAGTCATACCAGGTCATGCTCAACCGCGTCATCCCTAGGGTGAAGCTAGAGCTGGCTGGAAATGCACCTGGACAGATTGATGCTGACAAGAAGCTCAAGATTGAGGCAGCGCTAGAGATGTACGGATCGGCTGAGACAGCAAGGGAATACGTTCCTGAGCTGTTCCCAAAGGAGGGGACTAAGTAATGGGCGGACTACTAGAAGAGGTTGGCATACCGATACCTAGGGTCTTTGACGATGCTGCTGGCACTACTGGCCTCGACACGAGTGGCTATTGTCTCAAGATCTCGACTGATGGTGAGGTTACTAAGTCGGCTGCGGGATCCGCAGCCTACGGATTTGCCTACGTTAACACGAAGAACGTCTTGTATAAGGGCGATACAACGCTGTATACACAGTACGAGATTGACCCCGAGATATCGGTCATTCGTGAGGGTGAGATCGACGCAAGAGTAGAGCTTTTGGCTAATAGGAGCACAAACATCCACATTGGAGACATCTTGGCCGTAGCACCTACTACAGCTGGTACGATCGCACACTGGGAGGACAACACGGCACAGGGTACTGCTAATGGCGCCTTCACACTAGCCAATTGGATGGCCGCAAGGTCGGAGATAGTTGGCGTAGCTGAAGAGGCTTTGCTTGCAACAGCAGACCCTGCAGATGGTGACCACATGATTCACATACGTGTGATGATCTTAGGAGATGAGAGCTAATGGCTGCTGGAGAGATTACGTCTAAGGACATACAGATGGCCGAGATTGCTAAGACTTACATTTGGCGCAAGGCTGCAGAGCTAACACCTGGACTGAAGATGTTCAACGAGCAATCGTTCCCGAACATTGATGCCAAATGGGCCTTCCCACTTGAAGTGGACGGAGAGTTCCCGGTACCTGAGGGTGCCGTAGCGCGTAGGAAGCGCATTGAGTACGTTGAGTTCGGTGCAACCATGGAGATGGCGGAATTCCGCTACATGATTACCGACTGGGCGGCAGCTCGTGGGCTCACAGCCATGACACACCGTGACATGCAGCGCAGGGGATCGGAGTACATTGCGAAATGTCAAAACCGACAGATCGTGGATGCACTCTACGCTGGCGCTGGAGCAACAGGTGTGACTGCTACGGATGAGTGGAACTCATCGAGCGCTATTGAGGACATAGCCGGCGACATTACCGACGCATGGAACTACATTGTCGACGAGAGCAACGTTGATCCTGAAGAGCAGGAGATGTATCTGGTCTACCCGACACTAGTGGCAGGCCAGTTCAAGGCTTTGAGGTACATTGAGAATGTACAACAGAACCTGCAGAAGTACTTGACTGCTAGTCTGGGGATCAAGTTCTTCCCGACGAGGTATTACCACGCAAGCAGCTCCATTGGTATCCAAGACGACGCACTCCTAGTTGTGCCAGGCGACAATACGTTGCTGCACAAGTACTACAGTGGTGCACAGATGCCGATGAGCGAGGTTGAGCGAGTCTTCGGGCGAGGCAAGGACTTCCTGGTGAAGAAGATGTTCTTCAGCAAGGTTGAGCCTGACACACAAGCGGATACAACGACAGACCTGATCTGCAAGATCTCAGGCGTCATCTAGGGTGATATGACATGGTAGGAGCAAATGAGACAGTAGGCGCGGGTTATAAGGCCCCGCGTCGTTTCAATATTGCACAAAGGTGGCGGTGGCTCTATGACATTCTCCATAAGAGAGTAACTGCAAGCGGCGACATTGCTGCGAACCTCTTGGTTAAGCCAAGCGGGACCAGTGTTGTTGTCACTACACTAAGGGCACTCGATGCTGTCGGCGTTGTCGAAGAGGCAATTGCTGATACAGCTGAGGGATATGCGAAGATTGCAGGACATGCATGGATCACTGCTGGCGAGACCATAGCCTTCGGGAACAACCTGAAGGCCGCCTTAGCTGGCAAGATCGGTGTTTTCATCGATTCTGGGATAGTTAACACACAGATTGGCGACCTCACGGGATTTGCAGGAGATGACTTCGGCAACCAGCCTGCTAACGATACAGTTGACGTAGCTTCAGATGCTGCGGGTGATATAACACAGACAGTTACAGTCTGGGGACAGGAAAACGGTGGAACCGTTATCGTGTCTGAAGACTATGTCCTCGTAGGTGCGGCAACGGTCGTGGGTACAACTGACTTCGATACTGTACTTGCAGTTGTTGTCGATGCAGCATGTGCAGGGACGATAACTGTCACTGAGAACTCAGGTGGACTAACCATCACAACTCTTACGGCAGGTGTGCTGCAAAAGGGTTGGAACGACGTCACAGATGGATATGCACGATTCGGGGTCCCCGATCTCGTATCATCTGGAGCAAGCGTGAAGATAGTTGGTGTAATCGGACTTAGTGACGCCGGTGCTGCTCTGTCTGAAGATATACAACTTACAGGCGTAGCACAAGTGGCACTCGCCAACTCGTATCAGAAGATCACTGCAGTGCTCACTGGTGATGTCGAGTCAGGACAGACCGTCAGCGGAACAATCACAGACACTGAAGACGACGAAAACTGCAAGGTAGGCAAGGCGCTTGAAGCGATTGCCACTGCGGATCTCGTATGTGAAACACTACTAGCCTTATAAACCTAATCCCAAGGGCTCGAGCTGAGCCTGTTTTTTAATCAGCTCTATCTGGACTGGGAACAGTCCCGAATAAGCGCGCGGGCGATAACACGCGCAACAAAAACTCCTAAGGAGGTAAATAAGAATGGCAGGATCCACAATTGTGGGCTATGAGTGGCCCCATAGATCGAAAGTTGCCGTCGTTTCCAAGAATACAGTGAAAGACGGCATCGACTTCACGACAACAAATGCCTATGTGTCGGTAACTGCGGATGCGTATGTTGACATCCGTGGCATCCCGAATGGGCTAATTGTCATCACAAATGAACATGCTACGAGGGTCATGCTCTACCAGGTGTGGGGCAAGATTGGTGCCAGTGGCGGCGAAGCGGTCCTTCTATACACTGGAGCTGTCGGTGGCGCGGATAGCGAGATCGAGACGACCTCCGACGGGTGGGATTGGGTTGACATCTTGGTAATGAGCGCCTTGGCAGACAACCACGTTACTGGCTTCGTAGAGGTTAAGGGAAGGGCGGTGTCTTAAGTGGGCATGAGGACGCTAGACGAAGGGTATCGACGCTTCAAGCTACCGCTAGTCCCCTTCAACTCCACGGCGACCGCAGATGGTAACGCTGCTGGGACCACACTGGTATGTTCAATACTGGCTGGCAAGGCCGCGGCTGTGTTTAATAGCTGTGCTGTGATATTGACGGAGGGCACGTACCAGGGATTTAAGAGCCCTGTCATGGCGTATGACACAACCACTGGGACATTCACGCTGGGAGATGGCCTTGGCGCGATCATAACGGCTGGGACACGCTTTGCGGTAGTCCCAGCCGAGGCTGTCAGCGTTGATGTCACGCTACACGATACGCTCGTGTATGTTGGCATATGCCCAACTGGCATGGCTGGCTCTACGACAGCGTTTACACTGCCTGACATGGTTGGGCGATGGGCTGATAATTACTTCAATACGGGCTGGGTTGCACTATGCATCCTAGACAGCGACGGTCCCGGTACTGCTCCTGAAGGAGAGTTCCGTGATATCACTGACTACGATAGTGCCACAGGTGGCTTTACGACAGCGGCATTTAGTGCTGACCTTGAAGGCGACGACGTCATGATGATTGTCAGGACAGAGATTGTCCTGGCCTGGGGCATCAGGGCTGTCGGAACATCTGGTAGGATCTACTTCGCAGCTGAGGATGTCAGCACGACTGAGATCACGGATGATGGTACTAATCCGATGCTGCTTGCTGAGGTAAGTCAAGCTAATGCAGATGAAGCAGCCGGAATGGCAACACCTGCATTTGGAGAGGCTATCGATCTCGACCTCTTCGGCAACTATAGCTTAAAGGATATCCTAGCATGCTTCATCTGGCAGATGAAAAGATCTGCCGGAACATATGCTGATGCTAAGTGGCAGATCAGCGGAGATGGGGGCAGTACATGGGTTGATGTTACAGGTAACATGAGAACCCTAAAAGCGGTGTACGACGAGATGATTGTACAAGGTATTGGCCTCTGGATTACACAGATCGACGGTGGCGTCGATCAACTACATATACGTCTGTGTGCCTGGACGGACGGAACCACAGTGGAGACGCGCGTGAGGACTAATTCATACGTGGAGTTCACGTGGGAGAAGGTGGCTTAGAATGGTGTTTCCCGAACCACAGTTTAGAAACAAGAAGACGATGGTGCACGTGGCCCAGTGCGATAGCGATATGGGCGCATCGACAACAGTCATAGATGCACTGAAGATGTACGGATTCGACGACGATTACTTCAATACCGATTGGGTGATGGTCGTCGTTAGGAACGACAACGCGGTAGGTGTAGCCCCTGAAGGGCAGATACGGGATATCACAGACTACAGCTCGGTGGATGGCGTATTCACAACTGTGGCCTTCGGTGCTAACGTTGAGGCACTTGATGTTGTGATGATTGCACGGCGGGAGATCTTCGTTGTAGATGGTGTTGCGCTGCAAGCGACACCGATCGCCGACTCGTTCGCCTACAAGGTCTCACAGTACCTCGCATCAGGTGATGGTGACTTCGCTACGGGCACTGTATTGCCGAGCGATGCATCGCTGTATGATACCCTTGGTGTGCCGCAACACTTCACCGCGACAGCATCGACTGTCAACTCATTGACATGTGCCGGTCTGATTGACCAAGCGGGACTATATCTAGGTGAGATTGTTGTCCCGTTGAGTGGTAACATGGCTGGGCAGGGGCGGTATATTACGGCTTATGATGGCACGCAGACTATTACTGTCTTACCTGCGTGGCCTGCCGATCCTGGCTCAATTGACTTCATTGTGATCCCGTCGGAGATGGGACGGATATTACTTGCTCTTGGGGCGGAGTATGATGGCGCTCCAGATCTCTACGATGTACTTGTCACAGGCTATACGACGGCTGCAACGGCAACTGCCGTAGGAGCACTCCTCGAGCGTGTACAGCTGCTTCAGCAGGCTCTGATTAATAATAACACAATCTTTACATCGTCAGCAGCGACGGTTAACACTGTTACGTGTGCAGCGCTGGTTGACAGAGCGGACTTGTATGAGGGGATGATGCTCGTCCCTATGACAGGTAACCAAGCTGGTCAGGGAAGATACATAACTGCGTACGACGGTGATGATGTTCTCACTGTTGTTCCAGACTGGAGCACAGATCCTGATGCGGCAGGAGCATTCACGTTTGTTGTGATGCCTTCGCCGTTGAAGTTCGCGTATGAAGCGGGCAAAGGGTTATCTGCGATATACGACCTAGTTAACGGTATTCCAGTACTCACGAGGATATACAACGATTACAACATACTAGTACTAACCGCTGAGGAAACCATCTTCGAGTACGACGATGCAGCGTATATCTGGCACCCGAAGTGGCTGATATTCCACCTCGATGAGCTTGCAGCTACTGAGCAACTCGAAGTGAAGGTCTACGAAAAGGATAACGATACCGATAACAACTGGAGGCTTATGATGCATCTGGACTATCTGGGTGTGCAAGCCGTACCTGTGAAATTCGTCGAGTTGCCCCCAGTGGATTTGGCATTTAAAGTTACCGTAGAGCAGACAGGAGGCGTCCTTAGGGATGTCCTGTTTAAGCTCTACAAGGAGTCGTGATATAGATGAGTGAAACAGAAATAAAGCAAAGGATTATAGAGATCCTTCTTGGAAGTAGATCGTTAGACGATACGATAACGATACCTGCAGCGGCGGATCCAGCGAACGATGTATCGCTGTATGGGGCGTTGAGGAAGGTATTCGATGAGAATACCGTGCTGTATGATGATTGGCTCAACGGTGGGCGTCTAGACGTCATCCTTGATACGCTTGCTCTTGAAGCGACACTTGCAATAGTAGACGGGATTGTTGACGACATCGTTGCCGATACGAATGAACTGCAGGCTGATACGACGAGAGAGTTCAAGGCGATTAAGACGTTAACGTTTGCTAATACTGTTGCCGCTACAGACTTGTTTACAGTGACGGGATCTGTCATTGTAAAGATTGTTGCAATCTGTACGACGCTGGTAGCGTCTGCTGCTGCTGGGAATGTTGTGGTTGGGATTGCGGCTGATCCAGACGCGATTATTGCTACAACGTTGGCAACGGATATCGATGCTGGAGAGATCTGGCACGATGCTACACCCGATGCAGAGATTGAGCTGCTCTCAACTAGGAGAGAGTTCATCATCTCGGATGGGAATGATATCATCTTGACACCAAGTGCACAGATTGATACTGGAGTGATAGTGTTTGTGTGCACATGGAATGCGTTAGAGGCTGGATCAACACTTGTAGCGGCCTAGAGGAGGTGAAGCGGTTGAATATTAATGACATGAAGACGATTGCGAACTTGGCGATAGCAGCTGCCGATGACATCTCTATTGAGGCGGATAATCTACGCATATTCTGTCATAGAGTAGTCGACGCAATAGAGTTACCGGTTGAAGATTTCAGGAAGATAACGCTCAGCGGTGATAAGGCGGCGGTCACTTACCTTGCGTTGAAAGCGAGGATCGTTGAGTTAGCGGAGTCGATTCCAACAAAGGTGCCTGAATCTGAGCCATAGGAGGTTACTGCGATGAGCTACCGAGGGTATGATGAGCTGAGACGCGGGTTGGTGTTACATCTACCCTTGAGTGAGGGTGTCGGTACTAAGGTGTTTGATACTTCGCAGTATCGTAATAATGGCACATTTGGAGCTGGAGCAGCAGCGCCTACATGGGTAGGGGGTAGAGAGGGAAGGCGAGCACTTAGCTTCGACGCACTAGATGACTGCGTGTCCGTGTTAGATTCGCCGAGTCTGAGGATTACAGGTAACTTCACCCACCTATCTTGGATTAAGCAAGGAGGAGCCCACGAAGATGGGTATGGCGGAATATGGTTCGATAGAAATGTAAACCGGCTCCTCGTTTTGGACGGTGGATATGTTTTAGTTCAATACACAATCGGCGGGGAGCCCGTTTCCTTCCAGACGGCGATTAACAAGGCCCCCATTGACACATGGACTTTGGTTGGGCTGACCTATGACGGCGCTGAGCTGGCGATTTGGATCGATGGAGTAAAGAATACCGCGAACCCCGCCGAAGGCGCCGTCTCAGGTTCGACGGTTACGAGATATATAGGATGGGCACACACCATCACTTACCACTTTGATGGTCTCATCGATGGTGTCCGCATCTACAACCGCGCCCTAGATCCATACGAAATCCGAGCACTCTACGAGGCGGTGAGAAAGATATGAGCATGCAAGAGGTTCTGATACTCAAATTAAAGGAGGGTACTGGTCTTACAGCGTTTGACGACTCGCCAAAGGCGAACAATGCTGCTTTGCTGAAGAGTGACGGTGTGCTCCCTGCGTGGATAGCCGGTGGAGGGGTGGATCTGGATGGCATTGGAGCTTATATGGAAGTTGCTGACAACCCATCGTTGACTTTCGGTGATGGTACGACTGATAAGCCGTTTTCAGTGGCTGTGTTGATTAAGGCTGATGACATTACAGGCTTTTGTCTTGCTGGAAAGGGATTGTATAACATTGATGCTGAGTGGAGATTAACTGTATTCACCGATGATAAGGTGCGTTTCCAGACTTATGATGAGAGCGTGGATAACTGTGTCATCGGTAGGAAGTTTGACACAGTATTAACGGACTACGAAGGCACGCTTCTTCTTATTACTGGAACATATGATGGAAGTGGAACGAGTGCAGGTTTTAAGATTTATCTCGGCGGACGAAGAGTGGATGATACCGTAGTTCAAGATAATCCCGGCAGCTACGTAGCTATGGAGAACACTCTTAATCACGCGGTGTGGATTGGTAGAGATGCTGCCAATTACGGCGATGGACAGGTTCTGTGGAGCAAGATATTCGCTAAGGAATTGACGCCCGTCGAAGTGAGATCCTTGTCCGAGGGAATAAGCCCCATCATCGGAGTTGAGTGGAACCAGAACACTGACACTTGGAGACACATTAACATCAAAGGCACCACAATCACAACATCCGTTCAGGACTTCAACAGACATCCTATCTGGGGAGGAATGCGCCGGTGTAATATGGAGCCGAATGGACACATCAACGCTTACTGGGGTGAACCCGGATATGAACACGATGGGACAAACGGACGTGTTATGGTTGAGGTTCCTAGATTTTATGTGTTTACAGCCCGTCCCGGTGCCAATATTTATCGATGGTGGATTTCGGATCGAAATTTACCCCAGTTTTATATCCACCCATGGTTCAAGCAGGGCAAGGGAGTTCCTGTCACTCATCGGTATATGGCGGCGTACGAGGCTGACGGATATGATGATGGTGGTACGTTCAAGTTACACAGCCGCAGTGGGAAGCAACCTGTTACGGGTGGTACAGGTGAACCGTACCCTGACCTACCTGCCGATCACTTGGACATTGCAGAGGCTCGCCAATATGCCGAGAATGTTGGTACTGACTGGGTTCAGATGAGCATTTGGGGAGTGGCGGCAATTCGGCTCTTATACTATGTTGAGTATGCTGATGCAAATTCACAGACAACCATTGGGCGAGGAGTTGTGGATAAGCCAAGCGGTGAAGGTTTTGCAGGTGAACTTACAGGCGCAGATAGTATTGATACACAGCTGGAGAATTCAAATGGAACAGGCTCAGGTACTGGCGCGAATGGTTACACGCCAATTGCATACAGGTGGATAGAGAATCTGTGGGGTAATGTCTGGAAGTTTGTTGACGGGTACAATGCAATTGATGCTGAATATCAAGTGCTGAACAAGGCTGGAACGAATGTTCCGAAAGACGATATGGATGCTGATGGTCAAGTACCTCTAAGCAGT
>Ga0163203_1000185_pt1 | contig 16403 bp, 19 predicted proteins | sample PL_2010_330m_FD_113534 | JGI IMG/M metagenome (GOLD analysis project Ga0163203, IMG submission 113534) | Freshwater microbial communities from Powell Lake, British Columbia, Canada to study Microbial Dark Matter (Phase II) - PL_2010_330m | ecosystem: Environmental > Aquatic > Freshwater > Lake ... | reverse complement strand
TTTCTCAGATTGCAATCGGGCTTCGCGTTCCGCTTCTTTTTTGACGCGTTCTTGTGCGCGCTGCTGTTCCGCTAATTCTTCCTGCTTCTCCTCCGCTGCTCTTTCTTTAGCGCGGGATTCTTTCTCAGATTGCAATCGGGCTTCGCGTTCCGCTTCTTTTCTAGCGCGTTCTTCAGCCTCCCTCTGGCGTTCTAATTCTCGCTGACGTCTTATTCCCGCGAGTTCCTCAGCGCGCCTTTTTCTTCCCCTCTCTTCCGCAAGCTCCTTTTCCTTGGCCGCTCTTTCAATGTCATGGAGGTAAGCCTGCACCCCCGGCTCTTGCGAGATCGCTATGGCTTTCTGCCATTCTTTTTTTGCCTCTTCAAATTTACCTTCCTTATAAAGGCGGTTGCCTCTTTTATAATGTTCGCGGATAAGCCTTTCTTTCTCCTCCTTTGCCCCCTGGGGGAGAGTGATCTCACCAGCTTCTTTTGCCCCTTCCTCTGTCGCGGCCCTGGTCGTTGATATGTCTTTCTTTTCTTCCGGGCTCTCTTGAGAATGGGAAATGGCGGTCTGACTGGTTACAAATATAGACAGCAGGAAAATCGCAACTACTCGTTTACTGGATGCCATACGTTTCCTTTAACCTCCTGATATAAAAAGGTGGTAAAACATAATAAAAACCTTTATCATAATATAGCTGAAAAAACACAGAAGGTCAAAGATTTTTCTATAAAAATGTGGATAATTAAGTTGAAATCTTGTTCAGGATGTTTATAATAGGTCACGTATGAGATGCCAGTTAAAGGAAAAGAAGGAATGTTGCGGCGTATTCGGGATATTTAACCATAAATACGCGGTGGAAACGACCTATCTGGGGCTTTATTCTCTCCAGCACAGGGGGGAAGAATCGTGCGGGATCGCTGTTTCCGATGGCAAGAAAATACGTCAGCTCACGGGGATGGGTCTTGTGTCAGAAGTCCTTAACAGAAAAAAACTCAAAGGGTTTGAAGGACACACGGCAATAGGCCATGTCCGGTATTCCACTACAGGATCCAGTATAATAAGGAACGCTCAACCTTTTCTTATTAATCATCATGAATCTTTTCTCTCTATCGCGCATAATGGGAACCTTGTAAATATAGTTGCACTTAGGGGACATCTGGAAACACAGGGCTCCATCTTCCAGACAACAATGGATTCAGAAGTGGTGCTTCATCTCGTGGTGCGTTCCGGCAAAAAGCTTATTGAAGACCGGCTTATAGACGCGCTTAAACAATGTGACGGGGCTTATTCCATGGTCGTCCTTACTGAAGACAAATTGATCGGTGCCCGCGACCCATATGGATTCCGTCCTTTGTGCATCGGGAAAAAAGATGATTCTTATGTTCTGGCCAGTGAGACCTGCTCTTTCGACCTGATAGGCGCCGAATATATACGGAATATCGAACCGGGTGAGGTCGTTATCATCTCCGGTACAGGGCTGGAATCCAGAAAGCCTTTCCGGAAGATAGCTGTCACACAATGTATTTTCGAATTTATTTATTTTTCCCGCCCGGACAGCCGTATTTTCGGGGACAGTGTTTATCAGGTGCGCGAGCGTCTGGGCATGAAACTTGCCATGGAACACCCGGCCCCGGCTGACATTGTCATGTCCATACCTGACTCGGGCAACTCTGCCGCCCTGGGTTATTCTAAACAAAGCGGCATACCTTTTGAATTCGGAATGATCAGGAACCATTACGTAGGCAGAACATTTATTCAGCCCTCTCAGGATATGCGTACGCATGGTGTTAAGATCAAGTTGAATCCAATAAAGGAAGTCATAAAAGGAAAGAGGGTAGTGGTGGTTGAAGACTCCATCGTAAGGGGAACAACTACCGGCAGCAGGATAAGGACACTCCGTGAAGCCGGTGCAAAAGAAATACACTTGAGGATAAGCTGCCCGCCGATAAGATTCCCTTGTTTCTACGGGATAGATTTCCCGAGCAGAAAGGAGCTTGTCGCGAACGAGCTTTCAGTCGAGGAAATAGGTAACTTCATCGGTGTTGACAGCCTGAAATACCTGAGTATTGAAGGAATGCTTGAAGCTGCCAGGGGAGAACAAAGCGGATTTTGTACCGCTTGTTTCAACGGCACCTACCCCACAAGGATCCCTGAGAAACAGACTAAACGCGCGTTAGAAAACGAGGGGTAAGCTGTTATTTTCATGAAAGGAGAAACAAGTGAACGGTAAAGGCGATCCAGGTTCAGTCGCAAAAGCCAAAGAACACTTTGGACATATCGTGCAGGAACAACTCGCACGGATCGAATCCATGAAAGAAGAGAAGCAATGGATCGATTATAAAACCTTAAAACCCGTGATAATAGGCGTGTGCTGGGGAGACGGTATCGGAATACAGATATCAAAACACGCCCAGCGGATACTGGAACACATGCTGCGCGAAGAACTCGCGTCGAACCTTGTTGAATTCCGCACCATTACCGGGCTGACGATAGAAAACCGCGCCAGGCACAAAAAAGCCATACCAGACGATGTCCTGGAGAAGTTCAAGCAATGCCATGTCATCCTTAAAGGCCCCACCACGACTCCGCAGGCAGGAGACAAGTGGCCGAATATAGAAAGCGCCAATATAGCGCTGCGACGGGAGCTCGACCTTTTTGCCAATGTCCGCCCTGTTAAAATACCAGCGGAAGGGATCGACTGGTGTTTTTTCAGGGAAAATACCGAGGGGGCGTATATCCTGGGATCCAGGGGCATAGATGTCACAGATGACCTCAGCATCGATTTTAAGGTGATCACGGAACAGGGCGCTGAGAGGATAATACGAATGGCCTTTGAGCACGCTAAGAACAATCATTTAGAAAGAGTCACTGTAGTGACAAAAGCCAATGTGCTAAAAATAACAGACGGCCGGTTCTCCAGAGTAGCGAAAAAAATCGCTGAAGAATATAAGGAATCCGGCATAGAAAGTGATGAATGGTACATCGACATAATGACGGCCAAGCTTATAGATCCGACAAGGCGCAGGGATTTTCAGGTCATCGTGCTTCCGAACCTTTATGGTGACATCCTGACTGACGAAGCCGCGCAGATGCAAGGTGGGGTAGGGACCGCTGGCAGCGCCAACATCGGGAAACGATGGGCCATGTTTGAGGCCATACACGGCAGCGCTCCGCGCATGGTAACGGAAAAACGCGATATTTACGCAGATCCTTCGTCCATGATAAGAGCCAGCGCCATGCTTCTCGGTCATATCGGGTTCACTGAAAGAGGCAAACGCCTGGATATGGCCCTGGATATCTGCGGACAATTCGAGAAAAAGATGGTCATCACCGGAAGGGACACCGGCGCCACCGGCGAAGAGTTCACGACATATCTGCTCCAGTGGATCGATGATCCGGAGCTTAAAAAGAAATGGGGAGAATACACAAATTCACACGAGCGGTAATTTCGGATTTAAGTATAATAACTCAAAATACACAATGGAACAAGAAGGCGTCCTGGTCATCGATTTTGGTTCACAGTACGTGCAGCTCATTGCGAGACGCATAAGAGAAAACCACGTCCATTCGATGGTAGTCCCGCCCGATATTTCCATGGACAGGATAAGAACAATAAGCCCACGTGGAATAGTGCTGTCCGGTGGACCGTCAAGTGTCTATGATAAAACGTCCCCGAGCATCGACCCGAGCATCTTTGGCCTGGGAACACCCATACTGGGCATATGCTATGGAATGCAATTGACCGGGAAACTTTTAGGAGGAAAGATCAAAAAAAGCGGCAAAAGGGAATACGGCCGTGCCCCGGTAAAATTTCAGCGCAGGAACCTTTTATTCAAAGGGATCCCTGCGAGCGGAATAACCTGGATGAGCCATTGCGACAAGGTGGAAAAGCTTCCCAGGGGTTTTCATTCCATAGCAAAAAGCGTCAACACGAGAAATACGGCGTTCGCCAACATCAAAAAGAACATATACGGGGTCCAGTTCCATCCCGAGGTCGTCCATACTGAAAACGGTAAAAAGATCCTGAAAAACTTCCTTTTCGGAATATGCGGCTGTAAAAGGACATGGACCATGAAATCCTTTATCGGGAACAAGGTGAATGAAATACGCGAACTGGTCGGGAACAAAGACGTCATCCTCGGGTTATCGGGCGGCGTGGACTCAACAGTGTGCGCGATCCTTCTTCACAGGGCTCTGGGTAAAAGAGTTCACTGTATTTTTGTCGATAACGGTCTTTTAAGAAAAAACGAGGTAAAAAGGGTTAAGACCCTGTTTACAAAAAACACAAAACTGGACCTGAAGGTAGTGAATGCCAGAAAGAAATTTCTCAGGGCGTTAAAAGGGGTGCGGGATCCGGAAAAAAAACGGAAGATAATCGGCAAGACCTTTATCGAGGTATTTGAGCGCACCGCGAAGAAGATCAAAAATGTGTCCTTTCTCGCACAAGGGACTCTTTATCCGGACGTCATAGAGTCGCGCTCCTTTTTCGGGGGGCCGAGCAAGACCATAAAGTCGCACCATAACGTGGGCGGCCTGCCAAGAAAAATGGGACTTAAACTGGTAGAACCACTGCGGAACCTTTTCAAGGACGAGGTCAGAGAAGTAGGAAGGGAACTGGGGCTGCCTGTGGAGCTGACACAGCGGCAACCGTTTCCAGGTCCGGGACTCGCGGTCAGGATACTGGGCGAAGTCCGTGAAGATTATCTGGAAATACTCCGCAAGGCGGATTGGATCATTATTGACAGTGCGAAAAAATGCGGCATATATCATAAAACCTGGCAGATCTTCGGTGTCCTCCTTCCCGTGAAAAGTGTCGGTGTAATGGGGGATACCCGCACTTATGAAAACACAGTGGGAATACGCGCTGTCACAAGCGTGGACGGCATGACCGCTGATTGGGCCAGATTGCCTAACTCTTTTCTGGAGACAGTGTCCTCGCGCATAATAAACGAGGTGGACGGGATAAACAGGGTGGTTTACGATATAAGTTCTAAGCCGCCAAGCACGATCGAGTGGGAATAAAAACAAAAAAGGAGGGTTCCTGGTGACAATAAAAGCCGAAGTCAATGTCAAATTATCGGAAGAAATGGGTCTTACGGAGAACGAATTCAATGAGATAAAGAAATTGCTCGGCAGAGAACCAAATTTCACGGAACTTGGTGTTTTTTCAGCGATGTGGTCGGAACACTGCAGCTATAAAAATTCAAGAAAACTTTTCAGCCTGTTCCCGACAAAGGGGAAACACGTATTAGTCGGCGCCGGGGAGGAAAATAGCGGGATCATCGATATCGGCGATGGATTGGGAGTCGCGTTCAAAATAGAATCTCATAATCACCCCTCCGCGGTCGAGCCGTTCGAAGCTTCCGCTACAGGCATAGGTGGATGCCTCAGGGATATTTTCACAACGGGAGCAAGGCCTGTCGCCGGATTAGGCGCGTTAAGATTCGGGAGCCTGGATAACGAGAAAGTCAAATTCCTGTTCAAGGAAGTCATCAGGGGACTGGCGCACTACGCCAATACAGCGGAGACTAACGCGGTCGGCGGTGACACCTATTTTGATGAAAGTTATGAAGGAAATCCTCTTGTCAATGCCTTTGTCGTGGGAATCGTAAAAAACAAGGATATCATAAGAGGCGCCGCGTCCGGAGTCGGGAACCCCGTGTATTACATCGGCGGAGACACCGGCAGAGACGGGGTGGGCGGAGCGAGTTTCGCCTCAAAGGAAATAACCGAGGAATCCGCCTCATTAAAAAACGCGATCGCCATAGGCAATGCCGAACTCGGTAAGCGCCTTCGAGAGGCATGCCTTGAGTTAATAGAAAAAGGGCTTGTTGCCGGAATGCAGGATATGGGGGCAGCCGGCCTTACCTGTTCTTCATGCGAAACAGCCACAAGAAGCGGGACCGGTATTGAAATAGACGTAACGCTGGTGCCGCAGAGGGAAAAAGGAATGACTCCTTACGAGATCCTGCTGTCCGAGTCCCAGGAGAGGATGCTCTCTATTTTAAAAAGCGGCAAAGAAGAGGAAGCGCTCTCCATCTTGAAAAAATGGGATATAAACGCGGTAAGGATAGGCAAGGTCACGGATGATAAAATTATGCGGGTCAAAGAAAACGGCGTCACGGTCTGTGAGATCCCGGCCTTGGCACTTACGGAAAAGGCACCGATATACGAAAGAGAAACAAAAGAACCATCCTATATAAAGGAAACGCGGGATCTGGATTACTCTTCTCTCAGGGAACCGGAAGATCTCAATAAAGCAATGTTGAAATTGCTCGACTCTCCGACTATCGCGAGCAAAGAGTCCGCCTATGGAAAATTCACCTTTGTGGACAGCGATGACGTGGTGGTAGGCGCGGGTTCGGACGCTGCCGTTATCAAAGTAAAGGGGACCCAAAAGGCCCTGGCGATAAGCGTTGACTGCAATGCCAGATATTGCTATCTGAACCCTTACAACGGCGCTATGATGGCCGTGGCAGAAGCCGCGAGAAATATAATCTGCGGCGGCGGGAGACCGCTCGCCATTACGGACGGACTGAATTTCGGTAACCCGATGAAGCCCGAGAATTACTGGCAGTTCAAAAAATGCATAGAAGGACTTTCCGATGCATGCAAAGCGTTAAATACTCCCGTTATCAGCGGTAACGTAAGTTTCTATAACGAAAATCCGAAAGGGGCGGTTGACCCGACGCCACTGGTGGGAATGGTCGGGCTCATAAATGACGTGGCCAAGCATATTACACAGGATTTCAAGAACGCAGGCGACATAATAGTCCTCCTTGGCAAAAATGTTGACGATCTTTCGGGAAGCGAATATTTATACCAGCTGCATAATCTCAAGAAAGGCGATCCCCAGATAGATATGGAGCTGGAAAAAGAGGTCCAGCAGGCTTGCCTTGAGGCGATAGAATCGGGTATCATAAACTCAGCTCATGACTGTTCTGAAGGCGGTCTGGCCGTAACACTATGCGAATCCTGTATCGCGAACAAAGATCAAATGCTGGGCGCGTCTATAAGCCTGGACAACAATTTGAGAAAAGACGCCATCCTTTTTGGGGAAGCGCCATCGAGAATAGTGGTTTCTGTCGAAAAAGACGACCTGGCCGCTTTGGAAAACATAGCGAAAAAACATTCAATCCCATATAAACTTTTGGGCAAGGTCGGCGGGGAAAAACTCACTATTCAATGCGGGCAAACAACAGCGATCGACCTCTCCTTAACGATATTAAGCGACACCTGGAGGAACGCTATTCCGTTGAGACTGGGAAAATAGCGGCCAAGGAAGCAGGGGTTTGCATATCCTCGAAGATAGTGTAAACTTTCTTAAACCAAGCGGAGAGAGTGACCATGAATCGATACCACTAAAACAGGCGGAATGAAATGAAAGAAAACAGATATACCACTTATGATTTTATGCACGCGGAGCCCTGGCGCATCTTCAGGATAATGAGCGAATTCGTCGACGGGTTTGAAGGCCTCAAGGACGTTGACAAGGCCGTAAGTATTTTCGGTTCTTCCCGGATGAAACGTACGAATAAATATTATAAACTTGCCGAAGAAACCGCGAGGTTGTTCGCTAAAGAGGGTTATGCGGTGATAACCGGCGCCGGACAGGGGGTTATGGAGGCCGCGAATAAGGGAGCAAAAAAGGAAAACGGGGAGTCCATCGGCCTAAACATTGAAATACCCCTTGAACAGAAATTCAATAAATATGTCACCCTGCCTCTGGAATTCCGTTATTTTTTCGTGCGCAAACTTATGTTCGCCAAATACAGCAAGGCCTTTATCGCCTTCCCCGGAGGATTAGGGACAATAGACGAACTGTTTGAAATACTGGCCCTTATACAGACCGACAGGATCACGCCGTTCCCGGTAGTGCTGGTGGGCTCTCCCTACTGGAAGAAGCTTTTGAAATGGCTGAAGGATACGTGTTTGAAAGAAAATACCATCGAGAGAAAAGATCTTGATATTTTTGCCATAATCGATGAACCAAAAAAAATAGTCAGATTTGTCACCGATTTTTACTCTATTATCGGAAAAGGAGGGGAATTGCATGCACGCTGATCAGGAGGAACGACGTGAATTTCTGCGGATCGATCATGAAGTCAATCTTAATTACCGGGAGATCAAAGACCAAAAACTTTTTCAAAAAAAAGAGATCCTTACCAGGAACATAAGCGCCTGCGGACTGCTCTTCAGGACAACGAACATGCCGCCGGCGTTATCAAGCATAATCCAGATAGAACTGGACACGAAGATGCTGAACGTGTGTTCTGAAGTGGAAGAAGACCTGATGTTATATAAAGGCTGTGTTCTGGGCAAGGTGGTAAGGATCGCGGAAGGGGAGCCCGGTGTTTCATACGACATAGGGGTCTGCTTTCTTCGGAAAAAGGATAGCACAGACAAAAAACTGGAAGAAATGCTTCCTGAACAGTAAAAAGGGGTTTTAAATGGAAACTCTCAAAAACTTTTTAACAGGACTGCTCGTCTGCATAGTCTCACTGATACTTTTCGGCCTCATATTCATTACATGGCCCGTCCTGCTGGGTCTGGGATCACTGCTTCTTTCCATCGCAGCGGGTATTGTCTTTATAATGCTGGTATTTTACGCCATCGTCCTGATCGGTTATCTGGTAAGGAGCATTCTTTTTAAAAAAGATAAGGAGTAAGTGCCGGATTTATCCGGCACTTCGCCTCGCTACCCGCATGGAACAAGATAAATACCAGGAACGATTGAAGCAAAGTGATGAATATTTTGAAGCTATATGCAAAAGATGCGGTGAATGTTGCGGCACGAAAGACGATCCCTGCCAGAACCTGTTGAAAAAAAAAGACGGAACGTATTTCTGCAAGATCTACAATAATCGTTTCGGCACTCAAAAGACCATATCCGGCAAACCCTTTAATTGCGTCTCCATCCGTGACCATATAGCGAAAAAATGCCTCAGACCGAATTGCGCGTATCAACGCATCCTCTCCGGCTTCCGCGATATCCTCTCGGGGACGGAAAAATCCTTGACTCGCAATAACTGTAAGCATAAAATAATATCTCACTAAAACCAAAGGACTTAAAAAGCATGTGTCGGCATGGATGTTCAATGACGAACGAAGAGATCTTCGAATACCATCTGGGAGGTAAAGTCGGGCTTGCTACCTTAAAAAAGCTTACTACTCAGAAAGACCTCAGCATGGCATACACTCCGGGAGTATCCGAAATATGCAAGGCCATCAAGGAAGATGAAAATAAGCTCTTCTCGCTGACGGCAAAAGGGAACCTCGTGGCCATTGTGACCGATGGCACTGCCGTACTCGGACTCGGGAATATAGGGGCAAAAGCATCCATCCCTGTCATGGAGGGGAAGGCAGTGCTTTTTAAAGCCTTTGCCGGAGTCGACGGCTGGCCGGTCCCACTGGAAGGCGTCACTGGTAAAGATGGCCATACGGATATAGAGAAGTTCATAGACACCACTCTCAAAATAGCGAACATGTACGGCGGTATAAACCTGGAAGATGTCGCGGCCCCTGCCTGTTTTGAAATAGAAGACCGCCTGGATGCCCTCCTGGACATTCCGGTATTCCATGATGACCAGTGGGGAACCGCTATCATCGCCCTGGCGGCGCTCAAAAACTACTGCATAGTTTCCGGGAAAAAAGTTGAAAACCTTTCGGTCGTCATAAACGGGGCCGGCGCAGCAGGGTTAAGGATAGCAGACATGATAAAAACTGACGGCGTGAACAACATACTGATCTGTGACAGCAAGGGCGTTCTGAACACGGACAGAAAAGACCTGAACAAATATAAGCAAAAACACGTTACAGAAACTTTCAGGCGGACTCTCGCAGAGGCGATCAAAGACGCCGATGTGTTTATCGGTGTCTCTGTCGCTGATTGCGTGACCCCGGAAATGATCCTTTCCATGGCAGAATACCCCGCGATCTTCGCGATGGCCAACCCTGTTCCGGAAATACTGCCCGAAGTGGTTGCCGAAGCCATGAAAGACCGAAAATACGTAATGGCAACGGGGCGCTCTGATTATCCGAACCAGATAAACAACGTCCTGGGTTTTCCGTTTATCTTTCGCGGAGCTCTCGATGTCCGCGCAGGAAAGATCACCCTGGGAATGAAAATAGCCGCGTCCGAGGCCCTGGCATCTCTGGCCCGCGAAGGCAATGTTCCTGAAAATGTCAAAAAGGTTTATCACCGTGATTTTGAATTCGGTCCGCGTTATCTTATCCCGACCCCGTTCGATCCAAGGATAATCCAGTGGGAATCAAGCGCTGTTGCCAAAGCAGCCATCAAAGACGGCGTTGCCTCAATCAATCAAGTCCCTCAATATGACAGGTCAGAAAAAACGCAATAATTAAAAAGGAGGAGCGGCATGAACAGGAAGGTTGGCATAATTATATTCCTTGTTTTTATCGGTACTTTATTTTCAGCGTCTAACGGCTATTCCGCGCTGGATTATAAACATTACAAAGAGACGGGCCGTGTCCAGGGACTTGAAGACAGGTTCTTCAATAAGATCCAGTTCCTGCTCAAGAACAAAAAAGAGCTGGGCCTGACACCAGAGCAAACAGCTAAAATCAATGATCTGAAAACCGATATCGCTAAAAAACTGATGAGAAATGATGGGCAGGAAAACGTGCTTAAGGTTGACGTTGGCACAGGACTCTGGGAATCTCCTCCCAATACCCCTGTAATAGATGAGCTGGTCGACAAAATGCATGAACTGCAGCAAGAAGACAGCAAGACCCTGTTGAACGGATTTTATAAAATACACGAAATACTTTCCGCCGAACAGAACAAAAAATATAAAAATCTCTGGCATAAGAGCAAAAGCTGAAAAAGCGCGAAATCTGAAGGGTACCCGCCGGATCGCCTTAATGTTAAAGTTACAAAAGCCTGAAATAAAAATCGTCTTAGGCGGTCCTGAGATAACATGCCGGTATTTTGAAAAAAAGGCCAAAATAGGCCATTTTTACGGCGATATAGCGGACTTTTTGGTAGTAGGGGAGAGGGACCCCCCTTTTTCAATACCTGTCTAAAACAGGGCAAAGCTGTCTATATGATGACGTCAAAGGGATGCGTCAGAAACTGGATGAAAGAGTCCATAAAATACAAAAAAAACCATGCGATATATATCCACGGCCGTAAAGCCTATTTCGAGAATAAATACACGTTATAAATAAAGCTGGTATAATATATAGCATGCGGTAAGGGCGGTACCTCCCGTAAAACGCCAATAGAGCTGGACGAACTCGCGCAGAAAAGATAAAAGCATTCAGGAGGTTAAATGAGTCCTTCGAATAAAATCGAACTGCATTTATTTTTGGGCACGATCTTTTTGCAGTTGATCCTGTTTGTTGCCTGCCTAACAGTGGTATCGGGAATGATCTTCACCAGGGTCATGGACAAATGCCCGAAATGGGTATGGAGAGAGCCGGTAGCCCTTCTTGTTCAGCTTTTCAAGAAGCCCTTTTCGCCGGTATTCTATGAAAAGGAGGAGATCTTTTCCCATATTTCCGGAAGCATTCTGATAGCTGTCCCCTTAATTTCCGTCGCGTGCGGGTTTATAATAGCAGGGTTCCTGTATTTTAAGCTTTTTTATTTTCTGGAGCGCATCGCGGAAAAATCTAAAAAAACAAAGACTCTTAGAGGTGAGCAAGCATGAAGTGGAACATTTATGCTTATTTAATAACTTTTACGCTTATTGCGGCGCTTATCATACTGGCTGGCGCCAATTACGCGCCATGGATGATCCATTATCTTCTTCTTTATTCTGTGGGCGTCGTCTCAGTACTATACTGGAGGATCGGGGCCTTATATTTGTACTGGTACCTTTTAGCGCTGATAATAGGGATCATCATGATAGACCTGCTGGTCAGAAAGAAGAAGGCGGCAAGTGTAATAAAAGCGCCGTCTAAAAAGGACCTTTTAACGGAATATTACAAGCACCTTCGATAAGGACGGTCATAATGAGAAAAAGGAGAAGGGGATTGGTATCGTTCCTGACATCAATATCCCTTACATTTTTGCTTTTCTTGGCTTTTGGGGAGGAAATGATCAAAACCGGAGAAAACGCCCTGATGCAGGGCGGGCTTGGCAGCAGTATCAGCGTGTATAACATAGAAGATAGATTCAAAGAAAGATATGGAAAAGATATAGTCATCATAAAGCTTAAAAACAAGGGTGAAATAAGGGGTATAATATTGAAAAAAAATGAGGGTGGCTTATTGGTAGACGTCGGATTCGGCACATTGGGCTTATCGAACATTGACATAGAAAGCATAGAGCAACCCACTACCAGGCAAAAAGAGGTAACGCTGAAAAGGCATTTTACCGGAGTAAGGGACACAGAAGAGGTGAAACGCATAGAAAGAAGAGAAGAAAAGGCGTTTTTTAAAAGAATTGAAGAAGCCGCCAGAATCAAGGATGAAGAAGCCAGGCGTCGCGAAGGGACCACTGAGATAAAGTTCAAGGACAGGTCCAGGATCACTGTTAAAGCGCTTTTGAACGAAAAAGTCGAAGCTTCCATGCTGATCGACACGGGCGCAACCGTGGTCTTCATCTCTCCAGGGACAGCTCAGAAATTAGGTATGGAACCCGCTGGAAAGGATACGGTCCAGATAGTCCTTGGTGATGGAAGCACGGCCAAGGCCATACCCATAATCCTGGATTCCGTAAAAGTAGGTAATGCGGAAGCCAAGAACGTCAGTGCAGCGATCGTTCTTGAGAAACCCGGCAGATCCATAGAGGACGGAGGTCTCGGAATGTCTTTTTTGAATCGTTTTCACCTTCACATCAACACTCAAAAAAACCTGCTGACACTCAAGCGTAAATAATGAGTATATACTACTAAATCGTTAACTGTAGGGGGGTTCGATTTATCGAACCCCTGAATGGTTTTCCACCCGTATAAACAATCTCGTTGTTCTGCGATATCTCTTATTTCCCTACCTTGCCAAGTTAACATAAGATACATTATCGGACGTTATAGAAACAGGGTTTATAAGGTCCCTGTAACGTTGATAATGTATAAGCTCCACGGTTTTCAATATCAATGCCGGCGGGTTAACCCCTGCTTTTCTGAGGATATCCTGACTAACAGACTGGATTATGCGCTCTCGCATAAGATGGAAAATTAATTATGAGTACTTACTCAAAAGGTATTTTCGGGGCTTACTGGATTGCGACAAGCGCGATACTGGCAAGTTTGACCAGTTCTTTGGTCAAAGTGATGTCTTTATCTGAAAAATTTTTATCTTTCCGCAGGATATTAAGACTTAGAACACCGTATACGTCATCGCTGTTCGCTTTATTGAAAGGCACGATCAAGGATGATCTTATGTCGTTCCTCTTCATATTTTTCGAAATGCCTGCTTTTTTGCTGTCCTTTGGCAGGACGATCGGCCTGGATGTCGCGGCTGCCATGCCGGCCAACCCCTCCCCTACTTTTATATTCGTTTTTTCAACGATATCTTTGTTAAGCCGGGAAGAAGACGCTATCTGCAGGCAGCTTTTATTGTCAATGGTCATAACGGACCCGGAGTCAGCATCAAGCATGATCGTGCTTGCCGTAAGCAGAGAATCAAGTATCTTCTGCTCATAATAGCTCGCGAACAGCGGGTCCACCTCAACGACTTCCCGTGCTATTTCCCCGAGACGCCTTTTATGGTAACCTGTCCGGGCCATATACGAAAAAACTTTCCCGATAAAGTTTACTACAGCGTAGATATTATTGTGTGAAAACACGTTCACTTCTATGAGGAGATCCAGGAGGTCCTCTGAAGGGATCCCCATTTTTTTCGCGCAGCCGGTATAGAACGCAGGGTCCTTCCGTTTGTTTAAAATTACCGGGCCTATGGCCATAAAAGCGACGACTTTTTGTCCAAATGGTTTTATTGGGGTAAAGAAAACATTAAGGCCGGCCGGACAATGAGCTTTCGATATGCCCTCTTTCGCGGGGGTAAACCCTTTCCGCGTAAAACAGAGGTCGTCGTGTCTGGTATAACCGGGAGTCGTTGAGGCGATCAGGTCACATATGCGCAAAGGGTTGCTTTTCTTTAGAAGAATGTTCGCGTTGATATCATACGTACCGAGCGTTATGCCGAAAGCCTCCGCACATGAATCCTGGATCTTCTGCCAGTCTTCGATGCGAACAAGCTTTTCCAGACGAGGATCATTTTGGGGCATAACGCGCGCAGACCTTCCGTTGTTAAAGCGCGAATATTATACGCTGTAATCTATTTTCCAAATTACCTATAGCACAAAAAGTTTCCGTTTCAAGCGGAAATAATGTTATACTTGCGCAGTTTGTTGTAAAGCGTCGTCCTGTTAACGCCCAATACCCTTGCGGCCCTTTTCTTGTTCCATCCCACCTCTTCCAGGACACTCAATATATGCCCTTTTTCCGGGCATTTAAGAAAATCCTTGAGCGAATTTACACCCTCCGGGGCATCGGCGCCTGGGGCGATCACGGGTCTGGGCTCTCCGCTCGCGAGAATAGACGGCAGATCTTCCCCTGTTATCACCCCGTCCATGTCCAGGATAACGGCCCGTTCAATTATGTTCTCGAGCTGCCGGACATTTCCGGGCCAGTCATACTCCATCAAGACCGCAAGCGTCTCTTCTGAAATGTGTTCTATCTCTTTGTGGTTTTTCTTTGTATACAGGGTCATAAAATGAGACACCAGCAGCGGGACATCCTCTTTGCGGTCCTTCAAGGAAGGCATATCGATCACGATAACATAGATCCTGTAAAAGAGATCCTCTCGGAACTTCTTCGCGGCAACCAGTCTTTCAAGGTCGCTGTTAGTGGTCGCGATAATGCGCACATCGACCTTTATGGTCTTATGATCCCCTACCCTCTCGAACTCCTTCTGCTGCAGGACCCTGAGGAGTTTTACCTGCAGGTCCGGGTAAAGAGAATCTATGTCATCCAGCAAAAGTGTACCGCCGTCGGCCAGCTCAAACCTTCCCTTCCGGTCTTTTATGGCCCCGGTGAACGCTCCCTTGGTATGGCCGAATAATTCACTTTCAATTATTTCACGCGGGAGAGCGCCGCAGGATATTTCCACAAAAGACCCTTTCCGCCGTTCTTTATCGGCCTGGTGTATGGCCTGAGCGACCAATCTCTTCCCCGTCCCGCTGGCTCCGCGTATCAGTACCGTGGCGGTTGAATTCGCTAAGCGATCAATAAGCGAATATATATCGCATATTTGCGGGGTTTTCCCTACAAGACCGTGGAACAGGTCTTTTTCTTCGCGGATATTCCCCATCGGCACGCTCTCACACCATTCGGAAGCCTTGTTAGCCAAGGCCTTTTCCATGGTGAGGAGTATTTTCCGGTCTTCAACGGGCCTTAACAAATAGTCGAACGCGCCCTCTTTTATGCTTTTAACCGCGAATTCGAGATCGCCGTAAGAAGTGAGAACTATTATTTCCGACGAGCCTGACCTTTCTTTAATGGCTGTCAGCAGTTTAAGATCGCCCTTGTTCAGGCTCAGGATGATTATCCGGAAACGTTTTTCACCTAATAAACCAAGGGTTTCCTCTTTTGAGCTCGCGGTATCAACCGTATAGTTGGCCCGGCAAAGCAACTCGTAAAGGGACTTCCGCGTCGGTTTGTCCTTGTCAATGATCAGAACCCGCGTATCATTCGACACTTTTCGCGATCTCACTGATCTCTTCCTCCATCTTTCTGACATTTGAGCCCAGCTCTTTTAACAGTTCCGCCATCTTTCTTATACCGGATTTCGATTCTAAAAGGAACTGTCTGCTTTGAGAATCTTCCTCTATGTGATGTAACGCCAGATTAATAAAGCGGTTTGTCGCGTCAATTGGCGTAAATAATCTGTTTACCAGGTCTGCCGAAGCCTGTCCAAACGATTCGAGCTTCTTATACCGGGCAACTCCCTTACGGGTGTTTTTTGACCCGATCTTCTTTGATATGATACTTTTAGGTTTTGTCAATTTTACCACTTCTCTTTCATTTTGTATATAAAAAAATCATTCTTCTTTTCCCGGGTTCTCCAGGCTATCGATCTTCTTCTTTAAGGCTTTTACTACTTTCTCATTTTTCGTTTTTTTCGATAAATTCCGGTATATAGTGATAGCCCTTTCCGGTTGACCGAGCTTTCCTATGAAAACGGGATCTACATACGGCAGCAGCTGTCTATAGGACATGGGCGACGGGTATTTTTCCAGCGTCGATTCGATGGCCTGACCGGCCCTTTCGTAATCCCCGGAGTTCAAGCACGTCTGTATCATGAGCGCAGAGGCCGCGTAACCAATATTCTTTCCCGTGTAATTCCGCTCCATCTTTTCATAAAATGACCGCGCCCGGGCGTACGCGTCTTCCGCCTTTGCCTCTTCCCCTTTTGCGTTATAGTAGTTTGCTATATAGAGAGGCGCCTGG